>Ga0209483_1000039_pt1 | contig 145622 bp, 145 predicted proteins | sample NGEPerA_FD_184508 | JGI IMG/M metagenome (GOLD analysis project Ga0209483, IMG submission 184508) | Arctic peat soil microbial communities from the Barrow Environmental Observatory site, Barrow, Alaska, USA - NGEE PermafrostL2-A... | ecosystem: Environmental > Terrestrial > Soil > Wetlands >... | reverse complement strand
GATCATGCGATGGCGGAGGGGGAGGGGGCAAGGTGGGGCAGACAAGCCGGCGCCCGCATTCTTTACGGCGCCCGGTACGGCGCGTCTTCGCTTTTCTCCCCCTCAAATAAGCGAGGGGACGAAGCGCCGAACGGCGCATCCTTGAATATCCAAGCCTTGCGGCGCAGGCGCGCCTGGCGAGACGCGCGCGCTATCCGGCGCTCCATCGGGGCACAGTGACCGCGCCGGGCCGCGCTTTCTGACCAGCCGTTTCACCTTGCCTCCGGCTTTAAACCCGGCGATTCCTACTTTCCTTAGTTTCGTGCTCTAGGCGAATAACATGAATGGGCGCATGGTGCGGGCATTGAAAGAGGTGGCCCAATGGTTCTCGACACCACTACTTTTCTGGTCGTTTTTGTTGCCGCGCTTGCGGTGATGGGCCTCGTGATATGGCTCAGGTTTCATTTCGCAAACAAGAAACAGTCGTAATGCCACGAGGCCCAAGGGCGGATGCCTTCCGTCGCGATGGATCCGGCGGATGGGACGCCCGGCGTCCACTGGGCGATCGCCGGCGATTTGCTCGGCGCGGAGCGCGAGGCGCTGGAAAATGCGAGGCGACCGCCGGGCCTGGGCGGCGCGCGGCCTGCAAGGTCCACAGTTCGGGTTGCGCCGGCGCGGCCAAGTAGCCCGCGCGCAGCGTTAGTGCGCGCCGGATTTCGGCCGCGGCTTTTCGTCGGAGCGTGATGGCGTCGCGTCTTCGCGCTCTTCGCCGGTGGAATTTTCCGGCGCGTCACAGGCCGGCAACGGCGTGCCGGGCAGTAGCAACTGCCAGATTTTCTTCAAATCCGCGTCGGTTCGGCAGGGACGGTTCGCCACAGCGTGAATATGGGCGCGCGCCGTGTCGCGCCAGACGCTCAGCCGGTTCGCCGGCCGCCGGTTCGCCGCCGCCCTGCGACGACCAGCACGGCGATGTAAATCAGCAGGCCGGCGCCAAACACCCACATCCAGTTCTGGCAAGGCAGGCCGATCAGGTCGCAATTGCCGATAAGCCAATCCATCATGATGTGAAACGTGTCCCCGGTGCGCGACCCCCCGATCGCTTGTGGCACTTTAAGCCTCGCCGCCAACATATTCCGTAAATTGGAAATAAAATACGCAAGTCGGTGCGGAAAATTGCGTATTTGCGCAGCGTGCCATGGTTAGCAAATACCAGCGGGAACCATCGCATTTCAATGATCAATTTCACGTTCGGCTAAACCGCCGCGTGTATCATGACAGGCATGGGCCAAACCGTCCGGCCGCATGGCGTTACGCAGGGGGTGCGCGAACGCCGAACATGATGGAGGAGGTCATGGACGAAAGACGCAAAGTTCCGCGCCATCGCACGCTGAAAGCTGGCAGCATCACGTTCAACCGCGACGGCGGCCTGGATTGTCGCGTGCGCAATTTATCGCCGGCCGGCGCTTGCCTGGAAGTGGCAAGCCAGGTCGGAATTCCGGATGACTTCGTGCTGGTGGTCGACATCGATCATGTCCGGGCTCCATGTCATGTGATCTGGCGCACCGCGACGCGCCTGGGTGTCGAGTTCGGCGCGCAGGCAGCGCCGGAGCGCGCGCACGCCGACGCCAGCCACGCCAGCTGACCGGGCGCCACAGTCTTAGACTTCCGCGATACTGCGCAAGCGTCTGGATGTATGTCTGTTCTCGGCTTGCCGAGGATGTTCTGCGCTCTGTGGCAGAGCGGACACTGCCGGGCTAATTTTGAACAATTCCGGTCTGGCCACGTTAACTGGAGCCGGATTGGCATTTCCGCCGTGGCAGCCGTACCGTTGTCGACGACCTTGCCGTTCCAATACAAAGATGGATGGTTGTTCTCGCTCGGCGCCGAGTGCGCGTGGGCTCGCACGCTGACCTTGCACGGCGGCACCGGCTTGGAGAAGTCGCCGATCACCGATGGCGTGCGCATACCACTGCTGCCAGACAACGACCGCTACTGGGCGTCGGTTGGCGGGACCTATAAATGATCGCCGAAGACGACACATCACCTATTCGCATTTGTTCGTGAAAGACACCCCGATCAACGTCGTCGCCGGGCATCCGTGGTTCACAGGCGTTCCTTATGTCGGCACCGCCGACTCGCATATCAACATCGTCTCGGTGTCGATGAGATATCGCTGGGATTATCCGGCACCGGGGCCGGTCAAGCAGGGTTACTTCAAGGCGAAGTAAGCTTCGCGCAACACGACAAAAAAGGCCGGCAGACATGCCGGCCTTTTTCGTTTGCGTGCGAGCGTGCCTAGAACGCTCCAGTGAAATTGCCGCCGTCGATCAGCAGATTCTGCCCGGTGATGTAGCCGGCCTGCGCCGAGCACAAAAACGCCGCCGCGGCGCCGAACTCGGCCGGATCGCCGAAGCGCCGCGCCGGAATCATGGCGATGCGGTCGGCAGCCACTTGCGTGATGCTCTTGCCTTTGGCCTCGGCCGCTTTGCTGAGCGTGCCGCGCAGCCGGTCGGTGTCGAACGCGCCCGGCAGGATATTGTTGATTGTGACGTTCTTGTCGGCGACGGTGCGCGCGACGCCTGCCAGAAACGCGGTCAGGCCGGCGCGCGCGCCGGACGAGAGATCGAGACCGGCGAGCGGCGCCTTCACCGAGCCCGAAGTGATGTTGACGATGCGGCCGAATTTGCGCTGGCTCATCGGCTCGATCACCTTCTGGATCAGCTCGATCGCGACGATCATGTTGGCGATGACGCCGTCGATCAGCTGTTGGCGCGTCAGCTCGCGGAAATCGCGCAGCGGCGGGCCGGCATTGTTGTTGATCAGGATGTCGGGGGCGGGGCAGGCGGCGAGCAGCGCCTTCTGGCCTTCCGGCGTAGCGACGTCGGCCGCGACCGCGGTGATCTTGCCGCCGGTCAGGCTGATGAGCTCGGCGGCGGTGGTGTCGAGTTTCTTGGCGTCGCGACCGTTGATCACGACCTCGCAGCCGGCCTCGGCAAGCGAGCGCGCACAGGCTCGGCCTAGCCCGCGGCTCGACGCGCAAACGATGGCTTTGCGGCCGGAAATTCCCAGATCCATGCAGTCCCCTTGTTTTTATGCGTGGCAATGCCCGCGTTGAATCCTCTTGGACGAGTGTCATGGTCCTCTCGCAATGCGTCAAGGGCCCGCCGGTGTCGCCCAATTGTAGCAATCGATTGCTACCTCGAACGCAGGCATTCGATTCGCGAGGAAACCATGCTGCGCGACCCCGACCGACAGGTGATGGAAAAAGCCTATGCCCGCTGGGCGCCGCTCTACGACGTGCTGTGCGGGCCGGTGTTCGTCAACGGCCGGCGAGCAGCGGCGCGCGCCGCGCGCGAGGTCGGCGGGAGCATTCTTGAGATCGGCGTCGGCACCGGGCTGTCGTTCGACGATTACGATGCCGCCACCGAGATCAGCGGCATCGATGTTTCGGAGCCGATGATCGCGCGGGCGCGGCTACGGGCGGCGAGCGGCCGTTATCCGTTTGTGAAGGGTCTGGCGGTGATGGATGCGCACGACTTGCGCTATGACGACGCCAGCTTCGATTGCGTGGTCGGGCAGTTCGTCATCACGCTGGTCGCGGATCCCGAGCGCGTGCTGTCGGAATGCGCGCGCGTGGTCAAGCCGGGCGGACAGATCGTGCTGGTCAATCATCTATACTCGGAGCGCGGACTGGCGGCGGCGATCGAGCGGCTGCTGGCCAAGAAAGCGCATGCGCTCGGCTTGCGGCCCGAGTTCCCGTTCGCGCGGCTGGCGGCCTGGGCGCAGAACCACGGCGGGGCCGAGCTGATCGAGCGGCGCAAGGTTCCGCCATTCGGCGTCTACACGCTGGTGCGGTTCCGGCGCTGCGAACCGCAGAGCGCCGCCGCCTAAAGAATGGTTAATCACACTGTCATAAAACCGAGACGCGAACTGGGTATTCGCATGCCCATGAGTAATAGCAGAAAGCTCGCCGTATCGTGACCGACCCGCGACGGTTTCGCGCGCTTTTCATTTCGGACGTGCATCTCGGCACGCGCGGCTGCCAGGCCGAGAGACTACTCGATTTCCTCCGTCATCACGAAGCCGACGTTATCTATCTGGTCGGCGACATCGTCGACGGCTGGGCGCTGCGCTCGTCGTGGTACTGGCCGCAGGCGCATAACGACGTGGTGCAGAAGCTGCTGCGGCATGGTCGCAAGGGCACGCGGATGATCTACATTCCGGGCAATCACGACGAATTCCTGCGCGGTTATTACGGCACTCATTTCGGCGGCATCGACGTGGTCGAGAACACAATCCACACCAGCGCCGACGGCCGGCGCTATCTGGTGGTGCACGGCGACATGTTCGATATCATCGTGACGCAGGCGCGCTGGCTCGCGCTGCTCGGCGACAAGGCCTACGACTTCGCACTCACCACCAATCGCTTTTTCAACGCGATGCGCCGCGTGTTCGGCGCGCCCTATTGGTCGCTGTCGAAGTGGGCCAAGCTCAAGGTGAAGAACGCGGTCAATTATATCGGCGCGTTCGAGAAGGCGCTGGCGACCGAGGCCAAGCACCATCACGTCGACGGCGTGATCTGCGGCCACATCCACACCGCCGCCATGCACGACGATTTCGGATTGCGTTACATCAATTGCGGCGACTGGGTGGAAAGCTGCACGGCGGTGGCCGAGGGCCACGACGGCACGTTCGAGATCATCACCTGGATCCATACCGGCGAGAACAGCGAGACCGCGTCCACCGGGCAAGCCGAGCAAAAAGCCGCATGAAGATTTTGGTCGCCACCGATGCGTGGTACCCGCAGGTTAACGGCGTGGTGCGTACGCTCGGCCACGTCGCGCGCGAGGCGCGAGCGCTCGGCGCCGAACTGGAATTCCTGGCGCCATCCGAATTCTGGACGCTGCCGATGCCGAGCTATCCGGAAATACGGCTGGCGTTGCCGGGGCCGGGCGACGTCGAGCGCCGGCTCGAGCGCGCGCGGCCGGATGCGATCCACATTGCGACCGAAGGGCCCTTGGGCCAGGGGGTGCGGCGCGTTTGCATCAGGCGCGGCCTGGCATTCACCACCAGCTTGCACACACGATTTCCCGATTATCTGGCGGCGCGGCTGCCGGTGCCCGAGCGGTGGACCTGCGGGGCGGCCTGGGGCTGGCTGCGGCGGTTTCATAGCGCCGGCGCGGCGGTGCTGGCGGCGACGCCGACGCTGGGGGCAGAGCTCACGACACGCGGATTCAAGAACGTGAAGCTGTGGCCGCGCGGAGTAGATGCGGATTTGTTCAGGCCGCGCGCCGTGACCCTGGATCTGCCGCGGCCGGTTTTCCTCACCGTCGGGCGGGTGGCGGTCGAGAAAAACATCGAAGCCTTTCTCAAGCTCGATCTGCCCGGCACCAAGCTGGTGGTCGGCGATGGGCCGGCGCGCGTCCAGCTTGCCAAGACCTATCCCGATGCGGTGTTTCTGGGTTCGCGGCACGGCGAGGCGCTGGCGGAAATCTACGCCGCCGCCGATGTGTTCGTGTTCCCGAGCCGTACCGACACGTTCGGGCTGGTGTTGCTCGAGGCCTTGGCGAGCGGGGTGCCGGTCGCCGGTTTTCCGGCCGCGGCGCCGCACGACGTGATCGGCGAGGCGCCGGTGGGCAAACTAGACGAGGACTTGCAGCACGCTTGTCTCGAAGCGCTGGAGTGCGTGCGCGACGACTGCCGCGACTTCGCGCTCGGCATGACTTGGGCCGCGAGCGCGGAAAAGTTTCTCACGCACGTGGCGGAAGCGACGAAATCCAAGGGCAAGTTCGCCGCTTAAGTGCCCTTGCCGCCGCGCGGGGCGCGGCGTTAGCCTGGCCCATGGGCGCCATCGACAACACGATCCTTCCGACCGCCGCGGATATCGAGGCCGCCGCCAAGCGGCTCGCCGGCATCGCGGTGCGCACGCCGCTTATCAATGCGGCGGTGCTCGACGATCTGCTGGGCGCGCGCGTGTTCCTGAAGGCCGAAACGCTGCAGCGCACCGGCTCGTTCAAATTCCGAGGCGCGTACAACAAGATTTCCTCGATCCCCGAGGCGCGGCGCGCCGCCGGCGTGGTGGCCTATTCGTCCGGCAATCACGCCCAAGGCGTGGCGGCGGCAGCAAGGCTGCTCGGCCTGCCCGCGACAATCGTGATGCCCGCCGATGCGCCGCGCTTGAAGCGCGAGCGCACGGCGGCGCTGGGCGCCGAAATCGTGCTGTACAACCGCGATACCGAAGACCGCGCGGCGATAGCCAAGAAGCTCGTCGCCGAGCGCGGGGCAACCTTGGTGCCGCCTTACGACGACCCGCTGATCATCGCCGGTCAGGGCACGATCGGCCGTGAGATCGTCGAGGACTTGGGACAATTGTTGCTGAAGCCCGAGATCGTGGTGGTCGGCGCCTCGGGCGGCGGGTTGGCGGCCGGCATTTCGCTCGGCGTCAAGGCACGGGTGCCGGCAGCGAAATTCTACACCGTCGAGCCGGAAGGCTTCGACGACACGTTGCGGTCGTTTCAGAGCGGGCGGCGCGAGGCCAATGCGCGCCTGAGCGGCTCGATCTGCGATGCGCTGATGAGCAATACGCCCGGCGAGTTGACGTTTCCCATATTGCGCGATCTGATCGGCGCCGGCCTTACCGCGAACGACACGGAAGTGGCTACCGCGGTGCGCTACGCGTTCCAGGAATTGAAGCTGGTGGTGGAGCCGGGCGGCGCAATCGGGCTCGCCGCGCTCCTGGGCGGCAAGCTCGACGTCAAGGGCAAGGTCGTGGTCGGCATTTTGTCCGGCGGCAATGTCGACGCAGAATTATTCGCGAAGCTGATCAAGTAAACAGCGCCAGGCGCTCGTCTTCGCTCAGCGCCATGAGGGCGGCGAGCGGATCGCGCGGCTGCGCGTTCGCAATAATGGAGACCGGGCGCGGTTCGAAGCCCACGGCGGCCGGGATCGGCAATTCGGGCTCGTCGAGTGGCGGCACCACGGCGAGCACAGCGGCGGGCGAGTCTTCATCCGGCGGAGCGAGCGCTGCTGGTTTTGCCTCTGACATGGCGTCGATGCGGCGCTCGAGCAGATCGAGCAGCGCCGAAAGCTTGATTGCCTTGGCCGCAGGCCCCGCGCCATCGATCTCGGGGCGGGCAAGGCGGATCGCGATCAGCAGCATACGCAAATCGTCACGCAGCCGCTGCACCGCGGAGGCGTCGGCTTGGAGCCGCGTCTCGATGCGCTCGATCGCGGCCAGCAGCGCCTCGGTGTCGGCGTTGCGGTTACGCCGGGCAAATTCGGCCAGAAATGCGAGGCCGCGCGCGCTCTCCGACAATGCGTCGTGGAGCGCCCGGTATTCGTCGTCGTTCAGCGGCTCCGGCGGGATCATCGCCAGCGCCAGCGGCGCGTTGGTCATGTGCAATCCGTGACAGGCCGTTTATGAATCAGGGCGCTTGATTCGGCCAGTAAAGACGGTGACATGCAGGCCTCAAACCGGTGGCAATTCGGCTTCGCGCCGCGCCTGGCGGGCCTTTATGCCGCTTTATTCGTGACGGGCGGCATTCAGTTGCCGTTCTTTCCGGTCTGGCTCAAGGCCAAGGGGCTCGACCCTGGCATGATCGGCGTGGTGCTGGCGGCACCGATGATCGTGCGCATGATCGCTATTCCTGTTGCCGCGCGTGTCGCCGACGCCCGCGATGCCCTGCGCGGGACGATTCTTGTGGCATGTTGCCTGGGTGTGGCCGGCTATGCGCTGCTCGGTTTCGCCGGCGGCGCGGCCTCGATCCTGATCGTTTATACGCTGACCGCGCTGGCACTGACGCCGGTGATGCCGTTGGCCGAGACCTACGCGCTTAAGGGCCTCGGCGCGCGCGGCCGCGCCTATGGGCCGGTGCGGCTGTGGGGCTCGGCCGCCTTCATCCTCGGCACTTTCATCGCCGGCTTTGCCACCGATACGATCCCGGCGCGCTATCTGATTTGGCTGATCGTCGCGGGAGCGGTGCTGAGCGCGATGGCCGCATTCGCGTTGGAGCCGATGGTGACCGCCGCGCCGCCGCCGGCACAGCCGGCGCTGCCGCGCCCGCATTTGTTGCGCGATCCCGTCTTCATCGCGGTGGTGGCCGCGTCCAGTCTCATCCAGGCCAGCCACGCGGTCTATTACGGTTTCTCGGCGCTGCAATGGCGCGGCGCTGGCCTGGACGGCACGGCGATTGCGGCGCTGTGGGCGCTCGGCGTGCTCGCCGAAATCGTGCTGTTTGCTGTTTCGGGACGGCTGGCGTTCGTGCAGCCGATCGCGCTGTTGACGATCGGCGCGGTTGGCGGCGCGGTGCGCTGGACTGCGATGGCGTTCAATCCGCCGGACATGGCGCTGCCGTTTCTGCAATTACTGCACGCCGCCTCGTTCGGTGCCACGCATCTCGGCGCGCTCGGATTCGTCATGCGCCATGCGCCGCACGGCCAAAGCGCGACCGCGCAAGGCTACCTGTCGATCGCGCAAGGCGCCGCGATGGCGGCAGCGACCGGACTGTCGGGATGGCTGTACGGCGCTTTCGGCGTCCGCGCTTATGCGGCGATGGCGCTAGCGGCGGTCGCTGGCGGCGTTGCCGGCTATGTAGCGCACCGGACGCGCCGCGTAACGGTGACTTGAGCGCAGATGGGTGCGCTCGGCACGCTGGGCCGGCTGGTCGCAGCTCGCCACAATGCCGCTGAGCGAGCGGCCCTGCATGAAAATCATGTGGCGCGACAATCCGCCGTGCCGGTTGATCCAGCTCCGCACATTGCCGGGATAAATAGTCCACAGCGCCTGCGTTCCCATTGGGCTGGTGACGGGGCGGCCGTCGACATCCGGCATCCAGGCGGCGTGGAAACCGAAACGCGCGCGCGGCGTCGCGCAGATACGGTCTTGCGGGATCAGGCCGAGCACGAGCGTGCAGGCCGACAGGCAATCGCCGTCGACGACGACGCGTTCGCCGCTTGAGCGCAACACCGCGAAAGTCTGCAGGTAATGACCGATCTGGCCGCCACGGTCTTCGGCGATGCGCATGGTGGCGGACGCCGACGTGACGCCGGACGCCAACAGAGCGATACAGAGCAACAGGCCCCGACTACGCATACCCCCGTCCCCGTTACCGATGCCCCGCCTTTGAGGCGGGTGCGCGTTAACACAACTTAACCATAAGTGTAGGCCGGTACGGGGGAAAGTGAAAAGACTTGGTTAACCACAAGACCGGCCATAATGTGGGAACAACTACAGTGGTTTCCCAGAGTGGGACGATCCTGGCCGGGCCTGTTAGCCCCAGAGAGCAGGTGCGGGCGGGAACACCAGACTATCGCGGTAGGTGAGGCCATCAGGGCGGTCTCGGGCCAGCAGAAGCGGCCCGTCGAGGTCGACATAGCGTGCCCGCTGCGCCAGCAGCAAAGCCGGCGCCATGGCCAGCGAGGTCGCCACCATGCAGCCGGTCATGACGGGCAGACCGAGGCGCTCCGCCTCGGCGGCCATTGCCAGCGCCTCGGTTAGACCGCCGGCTTTGTCGAGCTTGATGTTGACGGCGTCGTATTTGCCGGCGAGCGCCGCCAGTGAGGCAAGGCCGTGGGCGCTCTCATCGGCGCAGATCGGGATCGGGTGCTTGAAGGCTGCCAGCGTGCCATCGGCGGCCTCCGGCAGCGGCTGCTCCACCAGCGCCACATGTGCGCCGGCGCAGGCCGCAAGATTGGCGGCCAAATTGGCTTCGCTCCAGCCTTCATTGACGTCGACAATCAGCGTCGCCTGGGGCGCCGCTGCACGCACCGCGGCGATGCGCGCAGGATCTGCACCGTCGCTGCCGCCGAGCTTGACCTTGAGCAGCGCGCGGCCGGCTGCCTTCGCCGCGGCTGCGGCCATTGCGGCGGGGGCGGCGAGCGAAATCGTAAAGGCGGTAGTCAGCGGCCGCGGGGCAGGGAGCCCGGCCAGCTCATGAACCGGGCGGCCGGCGCGTTTAGCCTCGAAGTCCCAGAATGCGCAATCGAGCGCGTTGCGGGCAGCGCCCGGTGGCATCGCTTTTTGCAAAGCCAAGCGGTCGAGACCGGCGGCGAGTTGCGGGCGCATCGCGTCGAGCGCGGCGGTGACGCTTTCGACGCTTTCGCCATAGCGCGCATAGGGCACGCATTCGCCGCGGCCTTGCGCTTTGGGTGTCTTGTCGCCCAGTCCGGCGACCACCACGAGGGCTTCGGTCTTGGCACCGCGGCTGATCGCGAAAGAGCCCGCAATCGGCCAGCTTTCTGTGGCTAAGGTGAGGCTAAGAGTCACGGAATCGGGGTATCCATAGCGGCCGGATTAGGCCAAACCCTCGACAGGTCCAGGGCCTTGGGTCAAGTACTCGTCGTGTTACCCGCCGATACGCAGTGGTAAGGTAACGAAATCAGAGGGTTATTCCTCAAAGGCTTACTCGAATGAGCGTCACATTGCTGGAAGGCACCGCCCAAGGCGGGCAGCTCAAGCTCGCCGGGGCCGGCGCGTGGATCGCGGAGAACGCGCGCAGCCTCGAGGCGCAGATCGAGGACGAGACCCGGCGCGCCGGCAAGCTCAAACGCGTCGATATCGACATGGGCCGCGTCGAGCGGCTCGATACCTTCGGCGCCTGGCTGCTGGAGCGGCTGGTGCGGGCCTATTCGTCGCGCGGCTGCGACACCAAGGTGACCGGCCTAAAGGACGACTATCGTCTGCTGATGGACGAACTGCACGGCATCAAACTGGTGGAGCCGCCGTCGCATCACGACAATCAATTGGCCGATGCCATCTCCACGATCGGCGAGAATATCTTCGCCGTCGGCCATTCGTTTTCTTCGATGCTCAATATGGTGGGGGCGCTCGCGGTCACCAGTTTGCGGGTGCTAACGCATCCGCGGAGTTTCCGTTTCACCGCACTGGTCCATCAGCTCGACAATGTTGCCTGGCGTGCGGTGCCGATCGTCCTGCTCATTACGTTCCTGATCGGCTGCATCATCGCGCAGCAGGGCTTGTTTCACTTCCGTAAATTCGGCGCCGACGTCTACGTGGTCGACATGGTCGGCATCCTGGTGCTGCGCGAATTGGGCGTGCTGATCGTCTGCATCATGGTGGCTGGCCGTTCGGGCAGCGCCTACACCGCCGAGCTCGGCTCGATGAAGATGCGCGAGGAGATCGACGCGTTGCGCACAATGGGTTTTGACCCAATCGAGGTGCTGGTGATGCCGCGCATCGCCGCACTGATCATCGGCGTGCCGATCTTGACCTTCCTCGGTTCGATCGCGGCGCTTTATGGCGGCGGGCTGGTGTGCTGGCTCTATGGCGGCATCGATCCCGATATTTTCCTGTCGCGGCTCAAGGAATCGATTTCGTTGCAGACCTTCGAGGTCGGCATGATCAAGGCGCCGTTCATGGCGATCATCATCGGGGTGGTGGCTTGCGTCGAGGGGCTGGCGGTCAAGGGTAGCGCGGAGTCGCTGGGATTGCAGACGACAGCCTCGGTGGTGGAGTCGATCTTCCTGGTGATCGTGCTCGACGGCCTGTTCGCGATTTTCTTTGCCTCGATCGGGATGTGAGCGATGGCGCAAGAAACCTCAAAAACGAACGGCCGGCGGAGCAAGGAAGTCGTGATCGAGGTCCGCGACGTGGTGTCCGGATTCGGCGAGCACGTCGTGCTCGATCATATCGACCTCGACGTCTATCGCGGCGAGATCCTCGGCTTCGTCGGCGGTTCGGGCGCCGGAAAGTCGGTGCTCATGCGCACGATCATCGGCCTGCTGCCTAAGCACAAAGGCACCATCAAGGTATTCGGTACAAACATGGAGGCGGCTAGCGACACGGAGCGGCAGGCGATTGAGCGGCGCTGGGGCATTCTGTTTCAGCAGGGCGCGCTGTTTTCCTCGCTCACCGTGCTGGAAAACCTGCAATTCCCGGTGCGCGAATATCTCGATTTGCCGCAACAACTGCTCGACGAATTGGCGGTCGCAAAGCTCGAAATGGTCGGGCTCGATGCCAGCGTGTGCGACAAATTTCCTTCCGAGCTGTCAGGCGGCATGACCAAGCGCGTGGCGCTGGCGCGCGCACTGGCGCTCGACCCGGAAATCGTCTTTCTCGACGAGCCGACCTCGGGGCTCGACCCTATCGGGGCGGGCGAATTCGACACACTTATCGCCACTTTGCAGCGCACTTTGGGCCTGACCGTATTCATGGTAACCCATGACCTAGACAGTTTGCATACGGTATGCGACCGGATCGCGGTATTAGCCGACGGCAAAGTGATCGCTGCCGGCAACATGGACACCATGTTGGCATCTACCCATCCCTGGCTGAGAGCCTATTTCCACGGCAAGCGTTCGCGGGAAGGCTCCCAGTATGACAAAACGGCGCGGGTCTAACGGTCGATGGAAACGAAAGCGAATTACACGATTATCGGGGTGTTTACGCTAGCGGTCGTGCTCGGCGTGTTCGCGTTCGTCTACTGGTTCGAGAACATCGGCGGCACCGGCGAACGCAGTTTCTACGCGGTGCGTTTCGAGGGCTCGGTTTCCGGTCTGCGTACCGGCGCCTCGGTGCTGTTCAACGGCATCAAGGTCGGCGAGGTCACCGGCCTCGCGCTCAATCCGGAGCACCCCAAAGAGGTGACCGCGACCGTCTCGGTCGACAAGTCGGTGACGATCCGCGCCGATACTGAGATCGGGCTGGAATTCCAGGGCCTGACCGGCATCGCCTCGTTATCACTCAAGGGTGGCAGTCCGTCGAAGCCGGCGGTGGTTGGCACCGCTACATCCAAGGACAAGCCGCCGGTGCTGGTCGCACCACCGGGCGCAACGGCTGACGTCACGCAAGCCGCGCGCGATACGCTGAAACGGCTCGACGATTTCATCGTCGAAAACCAGAAGGCGTTCCACGAGGCCTTGCAGAACATCGATACCTTTAGCGGCGCGCTGGCGCGCAATTCCGACCGCATCGACAAGATCACTGAGGGCCTGCAGAACCTGACCGGCGGTGTCGATGGCAAGGGCGGCGAGATTAACGAAGCGGCGCACTCGATCCGTACGCTTGCCGAAAATCTGGACAAGCGCACCGCTGAGATCACCGTCGGCATCAGCAAACTGACGACCACCGGCACGCGCACGCTGTCGACCATCGGTACGGCGGCGAAGAACTTCGACGCCAATCCAAGCCGGATAATTTGGGGCGGCGCGCCACCGAGCGAAGATAAGAAAAAGAAATAATGGCTAGCATTTAAATAAAAGCGGGCGCCCCGATGGCGTCCGTTTTGCGTTTGCCTGTCGGCGCCGCTTAGTCGAACCGCCCGGCGGCGTGCGCCAGCATGGTATAGACCTTGCCGGTTTCCGAGGTGAGATAAGTGCGCGCCACCACCTGGCCGCGGTCGTCGCGCGCGACTTCGTCGAGTAGGTGCTCGAACTCGCCAATATAGCGGTCGACCGTGAGCTTGAACTCGCGGTCGGCGCGGTACTTCTTGCGGATTTCGTCGAATGCCTGCTGACCCTGCAAGGTATAAAGCCTGCGGGTGAACACGTTGCGTTCACCGCGCTTATAGCGGTCCCACAAATCGGCGGCCGCGTCGTGATCGATCATGCGGGCAATGTCGACCGAGAGCGAGTCGAGCGATTCGAGACTATGCCGGGGCGTGCGCTCGTCGACGCCGCGCGCAGTCTCGCGCGGCGTCTCGCGTTCGGCATCGCCCTCATCGCGCGAGGCGCGGCTGAGCAAATCGGTGAGCCAGCCGGTGCGGTTGGCGCCACTCTGGCCGGGGCTGAGCGCGGGCGCTTCGGCGCGGCGGGCCGCCGGCGCAAAGCCGCCGACGTCGCCGCGCTCGTTGCGGTCGGTACGCGCGATCACGCGTTGCGGCTCGCTGCGGGTGCCAATGGCGAGCGCGGGCTCCTCGCGCGTTGCACGGCGCGGCTCGACCGCGTCGAGATTGCGGCCGTGGCGGGCGACGATGCGGTTGAGTTCGGCCAGCGCCTCGATCTGGTCGACGATGACCCGGCGCATCTGGGCCGCGCTCTCGGCGGTTTCCTGCGGCAGTTCGAAAATGCCGCGATGCAACTCGGCGCGGGTGGCTTCCAGCTCCTGCTGCATTTCGGACGCCATCTGCTTCATGCCTTGCACCGCCTCGGCGAAACGTTCGTTGGCGTCGCGGAACATCTTATGGGTGTCGCCGGTGGTCTGGTCGTAGATCGCGCGCATCGTCTCGGCGGTGCGGCGGCTCACGTCCTCGGCATTTTCGCGCACGCGCTCGTATTGCTCGCTGATCGTGCGGCCGCCCTCGGCGGTCGATTCCGACACGACGCGGGCGATATCGCGCGCGCGCGTCGAAGCGGCCTCGAGCGATTCGTCGAGCAGACCCGAGAAGCGCTTGAGCCGCTGGTCGAGATCCTCGGTTCGGATGTCGAGCGTGGCGACCAGTGAATCGAGCGTGACGCGGCGCTCATTGATGGTGTCTTCGGTGCGCTGATTGCTGCGGTCGATCAGGTCGGCGGCCTCGGCGAGGCTGCGGCCGTGCGCCTCGAATTGTGCGCCGAGCTGGCCGAGATCGCCGATGACGCGCGCGGTGATGTCGCGGAAGTCGCCGATGTTTCTTTCCACCCGTGTGGTGGCGTCGCCGGTCGCGGCGTTGACATCGGTCATAGCGGTGACGAATTCCGACACGCGCAGCACCAGAGTATTTTCCAGCGCGCTCATGTTCTCATGTGAACCGGACAGCACTTCCTGCAGCATTATGTTGGCTTCGCGCAGCCTCTCGAACAGAGCGGTGGTGTCGGCGCGCAGCATATTGTGGGTTTCCAGCATCTCGCTGACGGTCGCGGTGGCGGTCGCCTTCGACGTTTCGATCGCCTTCTGCGCGGTCTCGCTGAGATCGTTCAGGGTGCGGTTGACGGTGTTGGAGGCGGCCTCGCCGGCGCTGTTGATCATCCGCGAGATTTCGGCGCTGTTGTCCAGTATCGTGCGGGTGAAGGTGAAGCCCTTACTCTCGATCGACTTCATCGCCTCGTCGGTCGCGGACGTAACGTCCTTGGCGAATTGCTCGCCCTTCTCAGTGATCGCCGCAAGCACGCCGCCGCTCTTGTCGGACAGAACCGCCGTCATTTCATTGGTGCGCTGGGTGACCGTATTGGCAATTTCGTCGGCCTTGCCGGTGAAGTTGCGGGCAACCTCGGCACTCACGTCCAGCAGCGTGCGTTCGACGTCGCTGGCGCTGGTGCGCATCGCTTCGCTGGTGGAGATCGCGAGCTGGCCGATCGCGCGTTCGGCTTCCGCCGAATTGGTCTTGATCGACTGGCCGAGCTGATCGAGGCGCGCATGCAGCGCATCGCCGGCCGCCTTGGTGCGGCTTTCAAGCTGATTAGTGACGGTCTCGGCGCGGCCGACCAGCAGGTCCTCGAAGCGCGCGACGCGGCTGTCTAGCGTGTTGGCGACTTCGAGCGCGCGCGCGCCCAAGGTCTGGTCGATCTGGGAGATCTTGGCGCTGATCGAGTCGGCGACTTCGGCGCCGCGCGCATTGATCGTGCCGGTGACGGCGCCGATGCGGCTGTCGAGCGCTTCGACGACCTCCTGGCCCTTGCTGGTGAGCTGGTCGGTGAGGCCGATGACGCGCGAACCGAGACTTTCCTCGAACTGGGAGAGCCGCACGTCCATAGAACCGGTGAGCTCGCCGGCGCGGCTGTTGACGCGCTGGTCGAATGTATCGACGTAATTGCGCATCGCTTCCGAGACATCCTGCGTGCGCTGGCCGAGGCGTTCGACCAGTTCGCCGCCATAGGTTTTGACGGTGCGGTCGAACTCGGCCATATGGCGCGTGATCAGGCTGCCGAGCGTGCTGGAATCGCGCGAAACTTTCTCGCTGAGCGCGGTGCCGCCCTGGTTGAACAGGTCTTCGAAGGCCTGCAGACGCGCGGCCAGCAGGTCCTTGACCGCGTCGCCGCGGCTGTTGAGCACTTGCGCCAGCGCTTCAGCGCTTTCGCGGAACGTATCAGCCACCGCGTTCGAGCGGCTCACGACGGTATCGGTGATGCGCGTGCCGGTCTGCTCCAGCTTGGAGACCACGTCGCCGCCGCGGAGCGATAGGTCGAGCACCAACGAATCGCCGGTCGAGCGCAGTGTGGTATTCACTTCCTCTGCGCGCGCCGCGATTGTTTCGGCCATCTGGCTGCCGGTCTGGGTGAGGGCGTCGTTGAACTGCTGAGAACGGCTCGCCATGGATTCGATCGTGACGGCGGATTTCTGCGCAAAGCCCTGCGCCACCTGATCGAGCCGGGCGGTCATCATCTGCTGCAGGCGGGCCGCGAGTTCGGCGAACTCGTCGTGCACGTGCTCGGTCTTGAAGCTGAGACTCGCGGTCAGCCTGTCGCTGGCCGACGAAATGGCGGTGCTAGCGCGCTCACTGTTGGTCTCTAGGCGGTTGAGCATGGTCGAGCCGCGTTCGGTCAGCGTGTCGATCATGCTGTCGCCGACATGGCCGAGCGCCAGGGTGATGTGCTCACCCTTTTCGGTGAGCGAGCGGGTGACGCGTTGCGCCACCTCGTTGACCTTGTCGGCCACCAGGTCGCCCACCGAACTGATGTCGTGCGACAGGTCGAGATGGACGCTGGCGATGGCGTTGCGCACGTGCTCGGCCTGATTGACCAGAGTCTCGCGCTGGTTGGTCAGTTCGTTGAGCAAATCGCGGATGCGGACTTCGTTGTCATTGTAGGCGCGCTCGAGAGCGGACACTTCGTTGTGCACCAGGCTTTCCAGCTCGGCGGCGCGCGCCAGCGCGCGTTCGACGCCGTCGCCCATGGCTGCGACCTCGCGGCGGATGGCCTGGCCGACGGTGACGATCTGCTCGCGCGCCGCGGTTTCCGGCTGCGCTAGACGCATCGCCACTTCGGCCATGGTCTCGGCCACCAGGCGCATGTCTTGCGAACGGCGGAACATGTGGGCGAGCACAAAGAAAAAGATCACCGGCAGGACGATGGCGCAGGCCAAGCCGACCATGGCGGCAATGCCGATGCGCGAGGTCGCGAACACGTCTTGCAGTTCGCTGTTGTAGAGGTAGGTGGTGGCAATCCCGCCCGCGGTCCAGATGAACGCGGCGGCGGCGGCGATGAAATAGGGCGTGCGCGCCGGGCGGCGGCGCATGGTAGCCAGCATCTGGCCGACGCTGGCGCGATCGTCATTGGCGGCGACGCGCGGCCGCGTCTCGTCGGAGCCCCAGGCGGCTTGCGGCTCGTTGAAAAGATCGGCGGCGGCGGCGGGCGCGTCAGGTACGGTATCGGCGGCGCGGCGCTCGGTCTGGCCGGCACTCATGGCTTCGGCGATGGCGTTAAGTGCATCTTCGGCCGGATCCGCGGATTTCTTCGGGATATTCGCCATTGTCGATCGTCGCCTCGTCGTTACGCCGGACACTAGCGGCCCGAGCCGTCGCCATTTGCGGGCCGCGCCACGAGCGCGGGAACTCTCGGAGCCGGCCAGAGCAAGGACGCTTTATTTCGCCGGCAAGCCATCCTATCGGCTTGGCATTACGAAGGAAACTGCGTTGGTGGGGTCTTTTTCATCATCGTTAACTTCCGATTTACCATGACTTTTTCGGGGGTTCCCTCGGACGATGTCAGCGCCCATTAACTACGCAACGCAAACTCGCGCGTTCAGTGGCCGCGCATTTACCCAGATTTGATCCCGCGTGGGTCAAACTCCTCGCCAACACAAGGGGTCTAAAGAGCCCCGGGGGGAGGTTTCATGCCGCAGCCCGCTGCCAAGATTGTCGAGCAAGCTTCCACGGCAATCGACCGCGGGCATCTTACGCGCATGACGTTCGGCGACCGCAGCCTCGAGCGAGAGGTTTTGGGGCTGTTCGACCGGCAGGCTGAGCTGCTGCTCGCCCGTATGCGCAGCGGCGATCCGCAGGCGATGGCAGCACTGGCGCATACGCTACGCGGTTCGGCGTCCGGAATTGGCGCTGGCAATGTCGCGCGTGCGGCTCAAGCGGTCGAGCAGGCCGGTCCGGCCGAGCGCGAGACCGCGATGGCGATGCTTGCCACCACCATCGTCGAGGCGCGGGCGGCGATCGCCGAATTGCTGCGGGACTAAGACGGCCGCGCCCGGTCTGGCGCACTCCAACAAATGATTATATACGGGGCGCCGCCGCGCCAATTCCGGCGCGATCATTTCCCGTTCAATCGCCCCTTATGCCGAAGATCACCTACATCGATTCCATCGGCACCGCCCGCACGGTCGACGCCGAGAACGGCGCAACCGTGATGGAGACGGCGATCCGCAATAATATTCCCGGCATCGAGGCCGAATGCGGCGGCGCCTGCGCCTGCGCCACCTGCCACGTCTATGTCGACGAGGCCTGGCGCGCCAAAACCGGCGAGCCCTCGCCGATGGAAGAGGACATGCTCGACTTTGGCTATGATGTGCGGCCGAACTCGCGGCTGTCGTGCCAGATCAAAGTGCGCGACGAATTGGGCGGGCTGGTGGTGACGACGCCGGACAAGCAGGCGTAAGCTCGCGGAACCAAACTGCGGCCGGGGCCGTTCGTCATCCGATGGCTGAGATCAAAACCACCTGTTGTATCGCCGGCGGCGGACCGGCCGGGATGATGCTGGCTTTTCTGCTGGCGCGTGCCGGGGTGCCGGTCGTGGTGCTGGAAAAGCATGCCGATTTCTTGCGCGATTTTCGCGGCGATACCGTGCATCCCTCGACACTCGAGATGATGCATGAGCTCGGCTTGCTCGATGAATTTCTCAAGCTGCCGCATTCGCAGGTCGATCACGTCAGTATGCAGATCGGCGCGGACGTCATCACCATCGGCAATTTCTCCACGCTGCCGGTGCACTGCAAATTCATCGCGCTGATGCCGCAATGGGATTTTCTCAATTTTTTGGTGCGGCACGGCAAGCGCTACCCCACCTTCGATCTGCGCATGCGCGCGGAGGCGGCCGATTTAATCGAGGAGGGTGGCGGTGTCGTGGGCTTGCGCGCCAAGACGCCGGAGGGGCAGCTGGAAATTCGCGCCGATCTGGTCGTGGGTTGTGACGGACGCCATTCGATCGTGCGTGAGCGCGCCGGCTTCGAGGTGGAAGACATTGGCGCGCCAATGGACGTGATGTGGTTCCGGCTGCCGCGCAACCAGAGCGACGGCGGTGAGGTCGTCGGCCATATCGAAAGCGGCCGCATGCTGGTGATGCTCAACCGCGACGATTACTGGCAATGCGCCTTTGTGATCCCGAAAGGCAGCGCCGATGCGGTGCGCAGCCGCGGCCTCGACAAATTTCGCGCCACCGTCGGCGACATGACGCCGTTCGACGTAAGCGACAGGCTCAACACGATCAAAGACTGGGATGACGTAAAACTGCTGACCGTGGCGATCGACCGGCTGCGGAGCTGGTACAAACCGGGCCTGATTTGCATCGGCGACGCCGCGCACGCGATGTCGCCGATCGGCGGCGTCGGCATCAATCTCGCGGTGCAGGACGCGGTGGCCGCGGCCAATATCCTGGCCGAACCGCTGCGGCGAGGCGCGGTGACGGTGGATACGCTTAAGGCCGTGCAGCAGCGCCGCGAATTCCCGACGCGCTTTACACAACGCGTGCAGATCACGCTGCAAAACAACCTGATCGGCCCGGCGCTGCAAGGCACCGGCCAGCGGCCGCGCGCGCCGCTGCTGATGAAGATGATGCAATGGCCGCTGCTCCGCCGCATTCCGGGCCGTGTGCTGGCGCTCGGGGTGCGGCCCGAGCACATCAGAACGCCGGAAGCGGGCTAGTTTATTTCGTCGCCGGTGCCACGGTCGCGGTCTGATTGCTACGCTTGAGCGCCTCGGCGACAAAGCCCGATGCTTTCATCTCCTCGACGAAGGCGCGCAAGTATGCGGCGCCGGCGCTGCGATCCTCGCCGGCTTTCTTGGGCATGCCCATAGCTTGCTGGATTTCCTGGAAGTGGCCATCCATCACCCGCATGTCCGGATGATCCTTGGCATAGGCGACCAGCGGCTGCTTCACCCCGGCGGCGACCTCGAGCTTGTCATTGAGGAACATGTCGATCATCGCCTTGCCGCCACCGGCAGGCGCCCGCACGATGGTGGCGTTCTTGATGGTGCGCGTCAGATAAAGGTCGTAGGCCGACTTGAGGCCGACTGCGATGCGCACACCGGGGCGGTCGACATCGGCGATCACCTTGAGCGGCGAATCCTTGTGCACCATGTAGGTGCCTTCGATGATGACGTAGGGCGCGGTGAAGTCGATCACGGCGGCGCGCACCGGCTCGATCGCGACGAAGCCGATGTCCCATTCGCCTTTGGTGGCAGCGTCGAACACCTTGCCGGCGGCGTCATAGGTGATGAGTTCGACCGGAACGCCGAGCCGGCGTCCCAGTTCGCGCGCCAGATCGGGTGTGATGCCCTTAGGCTGGCCGGTGGCTTCGTCCTTTTGCGCCAGAACGCCATTACCGAGGTTAATCGCCGCCCGCAGCTTGCCAGTAAGGGCGAGGTCCTTGAGCGCCTCGGCTGAGGCTGCGGTGGAAAGCCCGCCGGCCATAGCGGCGGCCAGCAAAACTGTCTGCATGAAGGATATTGTCATCGTCATTGTAGGTCTGCCTCCCGGGGGGATTTTTTGAAAGTCTTGAGCTTGGAGTCTAGGCCAAATCCGCAGGTTGCCCAAGCCGGTCTGCGAGCCAACTAACAGCCGCCAGAATAACGGTCAGGCCGGCAAGCCAGACCATACGCGCGCCATAGCGATCATGCGGGTTGGCCAGCGCGCCGCAGATGAAGGCGTTGCCTAACAATGCCAGAGACACGAAACCGGCAAGTTCGCTCGTCGCAGGTATGACGCGATAGGCGAGAATAAGTAGCGGCAACAGCGCCATCGCGATCAGCGCGAGCGGATATTGCAGGGCGTTGATGGCGGTAAACGACAGCTCGCCGTTCTGCTGGCGCGCCGCGTGCATGGCCGGCACGAGCTGCGGCGTGTAGCGCTCGATGATGCGGTAGGTGTGCCAGATGACGTTTCGCACGCCTTCGCCGGTGTGCACGTCGATCAATTGCTTCGCGGTGGCGGTGGCCGCGGCCTCGATCTGCAGAGCAGGAAATTCGATCGCGCTGCCGACCGCGATTTTTGCCATTTCGTTGTCGAGGCCGGCGAAACGGCCAAGCCGGTCGAACACCGAACTACCCCAGAACCAGGTGTCGGCATCGTTGGGGAGGGCTTCCTTGTAGGTGCACAGCCGCAAGTCCGGATCAGGGCAGTGCCGGTCAAGATATTTCTTGACGATGCCGTCCTGCAGCATGCGGCCAAACGACAGCGCAAAGCCGCCCGGCGTCCAGGCCAGCCGTTTGGCCACGACAAAGTCGGCGGCGAGCACCAGGACGCAGCCCAGCCCCAGCGCCAGCAGACCCCGGCCGATATTTGCGCGTGCAAACTGCTCGCTGCGGATAAACTGAAGCAGTACGGCGCAAATGAGCAGCCAGAGCAGCACGGCCAACGTGGCATTGTGGGTGGCGGCGGCTAGCGCGATCAGCGCGATCAAGCCGATGCGTTCGCGGCGGCCGAGCACCTCGTTGCGCAGCAGCAGGAGATAAAGCGCCAGAACGCTTAAGCCCGCGAAAATATCGGTGAGGAGGATCGAGGTCAGCCACGGCAGGGTCGTGAGCAGCGACAGCGCGGCGATGATGCCGAGCAGCAGCAAAGGCCGTCGCGCCAACCCATGCGCGTGCAACACCAGAGCGACGATCCAGACCGTCAGTGCGGATTGCAGCAGGACAACTGGCCAGAACGCCAGCGGCGCGCCGGCATTGAGGATGAGGCCGTAGACCACGGCGCGGCTCGGCACCAGATAGCCCTCGTACCAGCGTGCCAGATAGCCGCCGGTGTCCCATTGCAGCAGGGCAAAGCCGTTCCACAGCGCGGGCGCCATCAGCAGCACGATCGACAATATGACGGCAAGCGCCCACAGGGCGCGGTCGCGCGCATGCATCCTTTAAATCATCCGGCCTTTAAATCTTTTTGCTCTTGGCGCGCTTTGTAACCGGCTTGACGGCGACGTGGCTAGTGGGGATTCTCGCGGCCATGTTCGTCACCTTCTTTCGTGACCTCAAAGCCGCCGGCGTGCCGGTGACGCTGCGCGAGTACCTCACGCTGATGCAGGCGATGCAGGCCGATCTCGCCTCGCGCCGGGTGCAGGATTTCTATTATCTGTCGCGCGCCACGCTGGTGAAGGACGAGCGCAATCTCGACAAGTTCGACCGCGTGTTCAGCCACGTGTTCAAGGGGCTGGAATTACTCAGTGACGGTCCGGAGGCTGAGATTCCGGCCGAGTGGCTCAAGAGACTCGCCGAGAAATATCTCACGGAAGAAGAAAAGAAACAGATCGAGGCGATGGGCGGCCTCGACAAACTGCTCGAGACCTTGCGCGAGCGGCTGGCCGAGCAGAAGCGTCGCCACCAGGGCGGCTCGAAATGGGTCGGTACGGCCGGCACGTCGCCTTATGGCGCTTACGGTTACAACCCGGAAGGCGTACGCATCGGCCAGGACGAGAGCCGCAACCGGCGCGCCGTAAAGGTGTGGGACAAACGCGAGTTCAAGGATCTCGACGACGAGGTCGAGATCGGCACCCGCAATATCAAAATCGCGCTACGCCGCCTGCGCAAATTCGCTCGCACCGGCGCTCCGGAAGAGCTCGATCTCGAGGGCACCATCAAGGGCACCGCGCACAAGGGCTATCTCGATATCCAGATGCGCCCCGAACGGCACAATTCCGTGAAGGTGCTGTTGTTCTTCGATATCGGCGGTTCGATGGACTGGCACATCAAGGCGACCGAAGAATTATTCTCCGCGGCGCGCACCGAGTTCAAACACATGGAGCATCTCTACTTCCACAATTGCCTGTACGAGAACGTGTGGAAGGAAAACCGTCGCCGGTTCCAGGCCACCACGCCGACTTGGGACGTGCTGCATACTTTTCCGCACGACTACAAAGTGGTGTTCGTCGGCGACGCGTCGATGAGCCCTTACGAGATCACGGCGGCGGGCGGCTCGGTCGAGCATTACAACGACGAGCCTGGCGCGACCTGGCTGGAGCGCGTGACGCGAACTTATCCGGCCTGCGTCTGGCTCAACCCGGTGCCCGAGCGCGAATGGGATTTCACCTATTCGATCAAGATGGTGCGCCAACTGATTGGCGGGCGGATGTACCCGCTCACCTTGGACGGGCTCGATCGCGCGATGCGGGAGCTCGTGCGGTAGCCCCTCTAGAAAACATCGCCGGGCTTTTGGCCCGGCGATGCAGCATCCCCGAAAATCGAAAGTTAGGCAGCGTTGGCGGCGCGCGGCGGCGTCGCCGCGCCTTGCGCATCCGAGGCATGTTGCAGCGCCATCACTTCGCGCACCGCCCGCGAGAAATCCTTGCGGGCGGTTTGCAGCGCGCCTTCCACCACCGCGCGCTCGAGCTGTTCGCGGCCCAGCGCCACTTCCAGCTCGGTGATCTTGTGTTCGGCGGTCTGCTTCTCGTTGGCGAGTTCGGCTTCCAGCGCTGCAACGCGGTCGGTGAGCGAGGCCTCGGAATCCTTGGCTTCCGCAAGCGCCGCTTCCCGCGCGGTGAGGGTGCGCGCCAGCGCGCCGTTGCGCTCCATGTAGGCCGAACGGATCTGGTCGGCTTCCTTGAATTTGGATTCGGCCTGGATGAGTGAGGCCTGCAAGCTGGAAACCCGCTCATGCAGCGAATTGCGCTCGGCCGAGACTTCGCCGTTGCGCCGTTCGTATTCGCGGATCTGTTCGGCGCGGGCGAGCAGCAGCTCGCGGGCGTCAGACACGACCTTTTCGAGTGTCGCGGCGCGCGTCTGCAGCGAGTCGAACCGCATGTTCTGGCCGGCGCGCTCGCGCTCGTGGCGCTCGTTGACTTCGTCGAGCGTGGTGACGAGCCGGGCGCGTTCGATGCTGGCTTCGTTGATCGCGGCTTCGGCGTGCCGCAGGCGCCCTTGCGTGGCGTTGAAACTCGCCTCGGTTTCGGTCACCTTGCGTTGCAGACGCGCGGTTTCGACGCCGGCTTTGTCGAGCAGCACTTGCTGGGCGCGCTTTTCGTCCTCGACCATCAGCGTACGGGCCCGCGCGGTCTGGAGATCGCCTTCGATCGCGATTATGCGCTTGTCGACGGCGACCAGCCGTTCGTCGAGCCGACGGTTCTCCTCGCGCAGGGCAAGGCCTTCGCCGGTGCGTTGTGCCAGGTTCGATTCAAGATCCGCAATTTGCGCGCGCGCAGCGGCCAGATCGATGGTGAAATCGGTCTTGGTGGCTTCCAGCGTGTGCAGTAGCGATTGAGCGGCGGCCAAATCCTGGCGCAATTGCTTGCACTCGCGGTCGGACGCCGCGAGCTTCTTTTCGAGATCGCCGACCTCGTTGCGCAGCTTGCCGTAGGCGGTGCGGGTGTTGTTGAGCACCGTCTGCAGGCCGACCTTTTCGGTCTTCTCGGATTCGAAATCGCGCAGCGCCTTGCTGACCGGATCGACTAATTTGCCGACCGCGGCCTTGATGCCGTCAAGCTCGTTGATCTTGTTGTTGGCGTCGAGCAGCATATTGCGCAATGACTCGTTCTCGCCGCCAAGCTGGGCGCCGAGCGCGGAGAACAGCTCCTCGTCGAGTTCGAGCGGATTGTCGCTGGCGGCTTGCTCGTTTGGCTTTTCAGCGGGGCCCGGTTTGCGGGCGAGAAAGCCAAATCGGCTCATGATAGTGATCCCTGTATTGCGCCGATCCGCCCGGCCGAAGCGACGCCGAATCACTTGGAAACAATAGTAGCGGATTAACGAGCCACGTTGGTAGACGAGAAGTTAAAATGCCGCGGCGCGGGAACAAAAAGCCTTCCGAATCAGTTGTTTGCGTGGACCCCGCCGGCGTCGCCGGCAGGGCCTTTGGGCTGGAATGAGGGGTAACGAATGAGCTATCGCCCTGTGAATAACTTCGTCCGCGATCTCGGGGTCGCTCGACTTGAGCGCCAAAGCGGCCCACATAACCCGATATTGAATCGAAAAGGCTGGGAGCCAAGGATGAAACAGAAATTTGCTTTGATTGCTGCCGTGATCGCGGCGTTCGCTTTCACAGCCCCGAGCGCGAATGCCGGCGGGCGTCACCACCATCACTTTGGCAAGCTGACCGCTGTCTCAATCGGCGTCGGTGCTGCGGCAACCGCCGGTTACTTCGCTATCAACAACTGGCATTGGAATTGGCAGGGTAACAACGGCATTCCGCAGTGGGGCGCTGTCGCCGCCAGCTCGATCGCCTGTATGGCCGTCGCGCCGATGGTCGGAACGCTTGTGATGGACCGGCCGCTGACGGTGCGCGAAGTGCACGTCCTGGCCGGCTCCTGCGTGATCCCTATCATTGGCGGCTGGCTGGTGAACGCGGCTTACGACGCGCATCCGGAATGGGATGCCGGCGACCACCCGCACTGGAAAAAGCATCACCACAAGATGAAGATGTAATCGCGCAACGCGCGACTTCGTTGTAAAAATACGCCGGTGCCGATGTGATAGCGGCGCCGGCGTATTTTATTGTGTGAGCGTCACGCCTTTTTGGCGATGAACAAGCCCTCGCACAGGCGGAAGGTGAAGTCGCCGTCGCCGTCTTTTGGGTCGAGCGTCGCCTTCACGTCGGGCGTTACCTGCGTCAGCATCGCGCGCAACAGCGCCTTCATGGTGTCGTCGTAGCGCTGCGCCCAGCTCTTGAACTCCATGGTTTTGTAAATCTGTTCCTCGTGCGACGGCGGCAGGCCGGCGGTTTTGAGCGCGTTGCGCCACTCATCCATGGTCCAGGCGCGCAGATGGCTGGGATCGCGCAATCGCTCGAAGGCGTTGACGTAATCGCCGACCGAGCCTGCCGGCACCACGTTGTCCACCACCGCAAACGCTCCACCCGGCTTAAGCACGCGGTGCACCTCGGCGAGGAATTGCGGGATCGAGTCGAAGTGATGCGGCGCGATACGGCAGGTGACCAGATCGAAGCTCGCATCCTCGAACGGCAGGGCCTCGGCCTTGGCGTAAGTGCTGCGGATATTGGCGAGGCCGCGTTTTTGCGCTTCGCCCTTTACCTGGTCGAGCATTTCCTGGGTGATGTCGGTCGCCCAGACGCGCTCGACGTGCGGCGCAAAGGTGTAAGCGACATGGCCGCCGCCAGTGGCGACGTCGAGCATGCGCCAGTCTTTCTTAGGGGAGGTGAGCTCGACCAGCCGCTCGAGACTTTTGCCGAGTGCGTGCGGCTTACTGGTGAGATAATGTGCGGCGGTCTTGCCGAACTGTTCCTGGACCAGCGTCTTGTTCATGGGCTTTTCCGGTTGGATTTGCCGGCAGGATTATAGCCTGGCGCACGAAAGCGCAAGAAATAGCAAGAAATAGCAAGAAAAAGGCCCTGCATCTTTCGATGCAGGGCCTTGCTGTTTTGACGACCCTGAAGCGGGACGCGTTATTTCACGATCATGCCGGTAAACACGTAAGCCTGGAGCATGACCAGGACGCCGACGAGGCACGCCAGCGCGATCGAGTGCTTGAACACAAAGCGCAGGATCGTGCCTTCGTGTCCGAACCAGTTGGTCGCGGTCGAGGCGACGACGATCGATTGTGCGTCGATCATCTTGCCCATGACGCCGCCGGAGGAGTTGGCGGCGCTCATCAGGATCGGCGAGATGCCGAGCTGCGTGGACGTGATCTTCTGCAAGTTGCCGAACAAGATGTTCGACGCCGTGTCAGACCCTGTCAACGCAACGCCCAACCAACCCAACAACGTGCCGAAGAAGGGATAGAGCACGCCGGTTGCCGCGAACGCCAAGCCTAGCGTCGCGTCGATGCCGGACAGTCGCGTCAAGGTGCCGATGCCCAACATCGCCGAGATGGTGATGAGCGAGTAGGCGCAGATCTTGATGGTGCGGCCATAGGCCACGACCAGACCGGCGGGCGAGAAGCCCATCAGCAGACCCGAGATGATCGCGGCAATCAGCATCCCCGAGCCCGTATAAGAGAGCCAGGTGAACGAGAATACAGCGCCTTCCTTGGTCGGCGCCGCCACGATCGGGGCGACTTTGTTGATCATATTGTGCAGATCAGGAACCGCGTAATTCCAGGTCGCCCACGGGTTTACCTGGCCCTTGAACCAGTTGGTGCCCCACAGCAGCAGAATCACGCAGACGATGATCCACGGCAGCAGTGACTTCCACACTTCCGCACTAGTGGGCTTCTTGCCGGAGGACTTCAGTGCCGGCCGGCCTTCCATCGAGGTGTCGGCACTGCGCAGCGCCGCCGACGTCCAGATCACCTTGGGCTGCCAGACCTTGAGGAACAGCACTAAACAGGCCATCGAAATCAGCGAAGCGCCAATGTCGACGATCCACGGATTGATGAAGTTCGAGATCAGGAATTGCGGGACCGCAAACGTTACACCGGTCACCAGGATCGCCGGCCAGATCTCTTTCATGCCTTTAAATCCGGCGAAGGCCCAGATCAGCCAGAACGGCACGATCAGCGAGAAGAACGGCAATTGCCGTCCGACCATGGCGCCGAGCAGGAATGGGTCGATGCCGGTAACGCTGGCGAGACCGGCGATCGGCGTGCCGAGGGCGCCGTAAGCGACCGGCGCGGTATTGGCGATCAGCGAGAGGCCGGAGGCGGCGAGCGGCGAGAAGCCGAGGCCGATCAGGATCGCGCCGGTCACGGCAACAGGCGTGCCGAAGCCGGAGGCGCCTTCGAAGAACGCGCCGAATGAAAACGCGATCAGCAGCAGCTGCAGGCGGCGATCGGTGGTGACGCTACCGATCGTGTTTTGTAATGTCTCGAAGGCACCTTTCTCCACCGTCAGTCGATAGAGAAAGATGACGTTGAGCACGATCCAGCCAATCGGGAAGAACCCGGTGACGATGCCAAGAATGCTCGCGCGGATCGACATGCCCGCCGGCATCGTGAAGATCGCGATGGCGACGAGATTGGCAACGACCAGCGCGATGATCGCGGCGATATGCACTTTCACTTTATTCGACGCGATCAGCACCAACAGCGTGACCACCGGCAAGGCCGCGGCCACGGTCGACAGCGTCGTATTATTGAATGGATTGTAGACTTGATTCCACATCGTTGCGTCCCCCAGTTGATCCGGCTTGCGCGGATCTTGGATTTTTTAGTCGGTACGACCGCGCGGAGTATAGCGGCGTAATTTCGAAACCCAACGGGATATGAAAACTTTCGCACTGCAATAAGCATGCGATTATTGCTTTAAATTAATACCCGACCCCGGGAATAGATGGGTAGCGGAGCGTGGCCATTTCAGTGGCCGGCGAAAATTGGATGGCTGGGGCGGATTTTGCGCTACTTGTCATCGCCGCCGCTCAGGTCGTCGTAGCCGTGGCGGTCGCTGTAGAAGACCAGCGCCATAAGCCCGCCACCGATCAATAGCGAGAACAGGACGCCGCCGGCGATGGCGACATAGCCGTAAAACGGGATGGCATCGCCGCCGAAGCGCTCCCAGGCGGTGCCGGCAAACCAGACCGACGCGGCTAGCAGGGCAAACAGACCAAGGATGATCAATAGGCGCATGGGGTTGGTATAGTGTGCGGCGTCGCCGTTGTCATTGCCGGGAGGAGTCCATGCCCTTTGCTCGTTTGTTTGCCGTCGCCGCGCTTGTGCTTTCGCCGAGTCTTGTCTTTGCCCAGGGTAAAAGCGGAATAGACCGGCTCTACATCTTCGATTGCGGGCAGGGGACCGCCGCCGACATGTCGCGCTGGACCCCAGGCGAGAACGTCGGCAAGCCGATGGACGTGGTGGACAACTGTTATCTGATCCATCACGTCAACCAGGGCTATCTGTTGTGGGACACCGGCGTCACCGACGCCATCGCCGGGCGGCCCGAAGGCCCGCCGCCTTCGAACGGCGCGCCGAACTGGCGCAAACCGTCGACGCTAGCCGCCCAGCTTGAACAAGTCGGCGTCAAACCGACCGATATCAAATACTTAGCGATTTCGCACACCCACCCCGACCATATCGGCAATGTCGAAATGTTCCCGCAATCGATGCTGCTGGTGCAGAAGGCGGAATACACTTGGCCATCGCCGCTCGGCGTCGGCCGTTTCAAGGCCGAGCATCCGGTCAAGCAGCTGGAAGGGGACTACGACGTGTTCGGTGACGGTAGCGTGACGATCCTATCCACGCCCGGCCACACGCCGGGCCATCAGTCGCTGCTGGTGAAGCTGCCAAAGACCGGCGCAATCCTGCTATCGGGCGATGCGGTGCACTTCAAGGATAATTGGGACAAGCGCCGGGTGCCAGCCGGCAATACCGATAAGGACAAGACGCTCGCTTCGATGGATCGCATCGCCGCCGTGATGGCCAAGGAGAATGCGCAGCTCTGGATCAATCATGACAAGGCGCAAAGCGAAACGCTCAAACACTCGCCGGGCTTTTACGAGTGACATAAAAAACGGCGCCCGGCGGTAGGGCCGCGCGCCACTACATGCGAGGCCTGTTTTACTGCTTTGATCTGCTATCGGTCGGGCTCATGCTTTTGTGCATGTCGGTAACGCTCGATCCCGTGGTCTGCGACGTGGGCGTATCGTTGAGGGCGAAGATCGGGGCGTCCTTGAGCTGATCCTTCGAGTAGCTCACCTTGATCTTGTCGATCGAGCTCGAATCAGGCTTGCGCGTGATGGTGAGCGCACTGAACGGTAGCGCGACGTCTTTCTCGCCGACGCCGAGGAAGCTGCCGACGCCCACCACGACGGCCTGGATTCTGCCATCGCCGGTGATCAGCACGTCGCTGATTTCGCCGATCGAGGCGTTGTCCGGTCCATAAACGCTGGCGCCGATCAACTTGGTGCCGCGCCAGTCGCTGGCGCCCGCTTTCTGCACGAAGCCGGGTTGGCCGCTCGTTTCACTGGTCTTGCTCGCCGGCGTTTGCGCGAGCGCGGGCCCCGCCAGGACTGCGGCCAATACGGCAGCGGTTAAAATGCGTTCCATCATGAAAGCTCCTCCTGGGCGCGGGTTTTGCGCGTCCTTGAAAAGAAAACGCGGGGCCTAAGCCCCGCGTTCCGATCATGGAGAAATATAAAGAAGCGGCTGGTGGGCGGCGTTACGCGGTTTCCGCATTCTTGCCTTTTTTGGCCTTGGCGGGAACTTCGTCGTTGGCGGCCTCGCTTGGGGCCACTGGAGCTTCGTCAAGCGCAACGCCCCGTCGGAGCGTCGAACGCAGCGCCGCGACCTCGCTTTGCAGCCGCGAATTGTCCTTGCGCGCGGCTTCCAGCGCGCCTTCGACTACCGCACGTTCCATGCGCTCGCGTTGCAGCGACGAGTTGAGTTCCTCGACCCGCTTTTCGATGTTGGTGCGGCTGACCTGGACGTCGGCTTCCAGATGGCCGTTGCGCTCGGTGAGCGCGGCGATCTTTTCCTCGGCGCGCGCCAAAGATGCTTCGCGCGACTTCAGCGTCTTGGTCACGGCGTTGTTGCGCTCGGACAGGGCGGTGCGCGCCTGCTCGAGATCCTTGACCTGGCGTTCGCGCGTCTCATGCATCGCTTCGACCTGGCCGAGCCGCTTCTCCGCGTTGTTGCGGGCGATGGTGGCTTCCACCGACTTGCGGTCGAAGGCACGCACTTCCTCGGTGCGGGCCATCAGGTTTTGCCGCGCCTCGGACAGCAGCCGCTCGGCGGTGGCGGCGCGCGATTGAAGAGCGTCGAGCCGCATGTTCAGGCTGTTCTGCTCGGCCTGACGCTGCTCGCGGGTCTCGTCGAGCGTGGCGGCAAGTCGGCCGCGTTCGGAATAGGCTTCCGCGAAACTGGCTTCGACCTTGCCGAGCTGAGCGCGGGTCGCGGTCAGCGTGTTCTCGCTCTCGGTCAGCCTACGGGTGAGGCGGGCGGTCTCGTTGAAGGCTTGATCGACCGCGATCTGCAGCGAGCGCTTTTCATCTTCAAGCAGCGCCAGCTTTTCGCGCGCGGCGGCGAGTTCCCCTTCGATCTGCATGCCGCGCTTTTCGGCGCCATCGAGCTGGTCTTGCAGCGTGCGGCGGCCCTCGCTCAGCGTGCGGCGCTGCGAACTTTCCTGTGCCAACTGATGCTCGAGTTCGGTGATCTCGGAGCGGCGCGTGGAGATTTCATTGGAGAGTTCGAGTTGTGTGCTTTCCAGCCCGCGGTTCGCCTCGCGCGTCAGCTCGAGGTCGATGCGCAGCCGCTCCGCTTCGGCTTCGATCGTGGTCGCCTTTTTCTCGATCTGATAAAATTCGGTGCGCAGTGTCTCGTAGGACGCGCGTGACTCGTCGAGCATGCCGGTCAAGCCCAGCGTCTGCGACTTTTCCTGCTCGAGCGCGCGCAGCGTCGCGTTGAACGGCGTGACGATCTTGTCGAAGGCTTCCTTGAGTTCATCGAGTTCGCCGATCTTGCGGCCGGTGTCGGTCAGCAGGTTGCGCAGGACCTCGTTTTCCTCGCCCATGCGCGAGCCGACATCCGAGAAATGCTCGCCATTGCCATTGCCGTTACTGCGGCTGGCGCCTCCGGGCTCGCCTTTGCGGCCGAACAAATCCGACAACTTCGCCATGACAAAGCACTCCCACCCCAACGCTACAAAACCACGTATTCCCGATTAAGGTATTCTATACCTTTGGGAATTGAAACATATGCCGCAGCTTGCGGGCAACGGCATCGGGGCCGGCCTGTATCATGGTTAACCCTTGAAATCATGTATGAAATCGGCGCCGGCGAAACTATTTCAGACAAAAAACACGCATGAGCGGCGGGCCAACGGACGAGGCGGCTGAGGGGACGGCCTATACCTTCCGGCCATCGGTGCTGGGCGCGCCGCGGGAATTCCGGCTCGTCGGTGATGGGCTCGACTGGGCGGTGGCGCGCAAATCGGGTCACATCCGATTTAGCGATGTCCGCCGCCTGCGCCTGAGTTATCGGCCCACTAGCATGCAGTCGCACCGCTTCATGACCGAGCTATGGGCGCAAGGCGCACCCAAGTTGGAAATCCTGTCCAGTTCCTGGAAAAGCATGGTGGAGCAGCAGCGTCTGGATCAGCCGTACACGGCCTTCGTCATTGAATTGCACCGGCGCATTGCGCTCGCCGCACCGCCGGCACGCTACGAGCAGGGCAGCAACCCGCTGCTCTATTGGCCGGGCCTGTTCGTATTCACCAGCCTTATGCTCGCGCTTGCCGTGCTGGTTGTGCGCGCCTTGCAAGCCGACACCAAAGCCGGCGCAGCTTTCGTCGGCGTCTTCCTGCTGTTGCTGCTGTGGCAGGGCGGCAATTTCTTTCGCCGCAACCGGCCGGGCGCTTATCGTCCCGAGACGCCGCCCGCCGAACTGCTGCCGAAAGGCTGACGCGACGTCAGGTTTTGGCGTTGGCGTTGCGCACCACCAACACCGAACACTTGGCGTAGCGCACGACATGGCCTGCGTTGGAGCCGAGGAAATACGTGCGCATGGCGGGCCGGTGCGAACTCATTACGATCAGATCGGCATTGATCTTCTTCGCCTCTTCCAGCACTTCGTGATAGATGCCGCCTTGCCGGACCGTGCCCGAGATATGCGCGGTGTCGAGCCCGCATTCTTGCGCAATGATTTTCATGGCGTCTTCCGCCGATTGGCGCTGCTGCGCGTCGAAATCCGGCGGCACATATTCTGCCAGCATCACCGGCGTCATCGGCAGCACATTGATCAGGCGTACCGTTCCCCCTGACGTGCGCGCCATCGACACCGCCGTTTCGATCGCCGGCTTGGCGAGATTGGTATCGGCGAGGTCGATCGGGACCAGGATCTGCTTGTACATGACAGCGCCCCTCTATTTCGCTGCAAGGCTACGATCATGACACGTTTTGAGTGCGGGGTTTAGTGCAGCGTAAGGTCTTAGTTTGTCGCGGCTTCCAGCGACTTTGGGCTGACGAAGCGCTCGAGCCGGCCGGACTGCGGATGCAGTTTGCTCCAGTCGTCGAAGGCGAAATCAATCATGACGAGCCCCGAGGTCGGCAGTCCCTCACGCAGCCGCTCGCGTGCGCCGATGTCGCCGGACGCGATCAGCATCAGCGCGGCCTCGTGCAGGCCGGGATTGTGACCGATCAACATAAGTGTGTGGGCGGAGGCGGGGCTGTCCTGGACGACGCCGATGATGTCGTGCGGCGTAGCGTCGTAGAGCCGCTCCGCCGACATTGCCGCAGGCTGGGGCTTGAACGCAGCGGCGGCGTATTTCCAGGTTTCCTGGGTGCGCGCCGCGGGCGACAGCACGACCCGGTCCGGCCGCAGCCCGTGGCCCGCCATATAGACGCCGATCTTGGCGGCGTCCTTGTGCCCGCGCTCGATCAGGACGCGGGCGAGGTCTTGCATCCCGGGGTCGGAGCGTTCGGCCTTGGCGTGGCGGAGCAATAAAAGACGGCGCATGGTTTCAGATGCGGGGCTGGGCTATAGGACGCGGATAGCGTCGATTTCGAATCTACGGCAGTCTAGCATGCGACCGATGATCGAAGGCGAGAGTGCAGCGGCGGGCTGGTACGAGGCGACGCGGGTTACAAGCCCGCAGCGTCCGCGCCTGAATTTTGATCTCGACGTCGATGTCTGCGTGATCGGCGGGGGACTCGCGGGCCTGACGGTGGCGCGCGAAGTGGCGCGGCGCGGCTGGTCTGTCGCGGTGCTGGAAGCCAACCGCGTGGCCTGGGCGGCGTCAGGCCGCAACACCGGCTTCGTGCTGCCGGGCTTTGGCGAAAGCGCAGACGCCATTATCGAGCGCATCGGTCTCGACCATGCCAAGGAGCTTTGGGCGCTGTCGGAGCAGGGCGTCGACTACGTGCGGCGCGCTATTGAAGAAACTGGCATGCGGGGGGCCGATCCGGTCGCCGGCTGGCTGCACGTTTCCAAGACCGACAATGACCGCGCGATCCGCAACGAGGTCGAGCGGTTGCGCTGGACTGGCGCCAATGTCGAGTATTGGGATGCGGCGCGCGTGCGCGAGGTGCTGCCGAACCCGCGCTATTTCAACGCGCTGCATTTTCCGGGCGCGTTTCATATTCATCCGCTTAATTACGCGCTCGGACTTGCGGCGGACGCTGAAAAACATGGCGCGCGCATCTTCGAGGAAACGCCGGTCACCGCGATCGATCCGGCCGGCGTGCGCAAGCGTATCGAAACGCAAAGTGGACGCGTGCGCGCTGGCCACACCGTGCTGGCCTGCAATGTGCAGCTCGGCGACCTGATGCCGCGGCTCGCCGCGACGCTGCTGCCGATCACCACCTTCGTGCTGGTGACCGAGCCGATCGGCCCGCGGCTCGGGGCGGTGATCGGTTGGCGCGGTGCGGTTAGCGACACCAACCGAGCCGATAATCATTACCGCATCGTCGGTGGCGAAAATTCTGGCGGGGAAAGATTGCAGTGGTCGGGCCGAATGCGGGCTTGGGCTGCCGATCCGCGCTGGGTGCGCCGCGGGCTGATCGCCGACATCCGCGGCAATTTTCCCGATCTTGGCAAAGTCGAGATCGCGCATCTTTGGAGCGGCACGCTCGGGCGCGCCATCCACCGCATGCCGCAGATCGGCGAGATCGAGCGCGGGCTGTGGGTGGCCAGCGGCTTCGGCGGGCATGGGCTCAACACCACGGCGATGGGCGGCGAACTGGTCGCGCGCGGCATCGTCGAGGCGGACCAGACCTGGCGGCTGTTTGCGCCCTACGAATTGGTGTGGGCTGGCGGCATGCTGGGCCGCGCGCTGGCGCAAGGTATCTATTGGGGCAGCCGGCCGATCGAGCGGGTCGAGCAGGGGCTTTCGCGCTACCGCGCACGGGCTCGCACGCGCCGGCGGGAACGGCTTGCCGCCCGCAACGAACCTGACCGGCCGACAGGTTCTGCTACGCCGCCATCGGGCGAGCTGCCCGCCGGCGGGCCGTAGGGCCGCCAATTCCGCGGCAAGCGCCGCAAAGCGCCTGCGGCTCTGCCCGAATAGTTGTGGTAGTGTTCGCGAATGATTTTCCCGACTCAGCGTTTGATATTGATTGGCATTGCCGCGCTGGCGCTCGCCGGCTGCGCCAATAACGGCGGCCTGCAAGGCGCGTTCGGCGGGGCGCCGGCGCGGCCGAAGACCATCATGGTGTCGGATTTCGTGCTGTCGTCCGAGGTGGCGATCGTCGACCGCGGCTATACCGCGCGGTTGGAGCGCAAGGTCGGCGCTTTTCCGACCTTCGAGCGTAAGCCGCGCACCATCGAGCGGGTCAATGACGAGATCGTCGCCTCAATCGTCGCCACCTTGCGCGAGGCCGGGTTCGATGCGCAGCCTGGCAACGAGGATGCGCTCACGCTCCGCGACGAGGTGCTGCTTGTTACCGGGCGGATAAGGCCGAGCGAACTGAGCCAGCTTTCCAAGGGCAAGCCGGTGGCGTTCGGCGGCAGCCGCGTCAGTGCTGACATGACGGTGTCGACGTTCTCCGGCCATGGAAAAAAGCAGTTGCTCGCCTTCAGCGCCGACACGCAAAGCGCGGGCAAGTCGCCGACCGGCAAGCAGGCGGCGGCACGCAACACGGCGATCGCCGAGGCGCTTGCGGCGCAGAAGGCGCCGCCGGAGAAATTGTCGACCGATATCGAGGCGGCGGCGCGCCGGCTCGGCCGCGCGGTGGGCGAGAAGATCGTGGCTTATGCGAAAGAGCAGGGCTGGCTGCAGGCGCCCGCCGAAGGCGGTGAGGCGCAGCCGGCGCAACAGTCGGAAGCTGAGCAGCGGGTGCAGTTGCCAGAACCCAAGCCCGGGCAACGCTCCGCCAAAAAGCCGCCGCAGGGTGAACCGCCGCCGGACACGCAAGACGAACCCGACGCGCCAGCCGAGCCTAAGAATTAGCGTCCCTCGCGGCGCGCCATAAAGGCCAGCCGCTCGAACAGATGCACGTCCTGTTCGTTCTTGATCAGCGCGCCGTGCAGCGGCGGGATCAGCTTCTTGGGGTCGCGCTCGCGCAAAATTTCCGGGCCGATATCCTCGACCATCAGCAATTTCAGCCAATCCAATAATTCCGAGGTCGAGGGCTTCTTCTTCATGCCCGGCACGTCGCGAATTTCATAGAACAGTTTGAGCGCCTCGCTCACTAGCCTTTGTTTGATACCGGGGAAATGCACCTCGATGATCGCGGTCATGGTGTCGGGATCGGGAAAGCGGATGTAGTGAAAGAAACAGCGGCGTAGAAACGCGTCGGGCAATTCCTTTTCGTTGTTAGAGGTGATGACCACGACCGGGCGGCGGCGCGCCTTTACGGTCTCGCCAGTTTCGTAGACGAAGAATTCCATGCGATCGAGTTCCTGCAACAGGTCGTTGGGAAACTCGATGTCGGCTTTGTCGATCTCGTCGATCAGCAGTACCGGGCGCTCGTCGGCGACGAAGGCGTCCCACAATTTGCCGCGCTTGATGTAATTGCGGATGTCCTGCACGCGGGCGTCGCCGAGCTGGCTGTCGCGCAGGCGCGAAACCGCGTCGTATTCGTAAAGGCCCTGCAGCGCCTTGGTGGTGGACTTGATGTGCCACTCGATCAGCGGCGCGCCGATCGCCTTGGCGATTTCGAGCGCCAGCACGGTCTTGCCGGTGCCGGGCTCGCCTTTGACCAGCAAAGGCCGCTCCAACGTGATCGCGGCGTTGACCGCGACCTTGAGGTCGTCTGTCGCCACATAGGCCTTGGTGCCTTCAAAACGCATGGCATTTCCCACCATTTCGGGGCCACCCTAGGCATGCTGCCGGCACCCGACAAGATGGCGTCGCTCGCACAAGCGTGATGGCGGGGTGATGGCAAGTTGAATGGCTATTATGCGCGGACTGTATATGTCAGGGCGCGAGATAGAGATTTCGGGAGGTTCGTATGCACCGTCTTCTGCTCAGCTTGGCTGCTTTGATTGCGAGCGCGTGTATCGCCGCCGCGGCGCAAATGGCGCCGTTGCCGCAGCCGAGTTCCGGCCAGGCGGTGGCGACCTTCGCCGGGGGCTGCTTTTGGTGCACCGAATCGGACTTCGATCATGTGCCGGGCGTGATCTCGACCACCTCGGGCTACACCGGCGGGAAAGTTGCCAATCCGACCTACGAGCAGGTCTCGGCCGGCGGCACCGGCCACGCCGAGTCGGTGCAGGTAATCTACGATCCAAGCAAGGTCTCCTACCAGAAGCTGCTGACCTATTACTGGCGCCACGTCGATCCGACCGTGCAGGACCAGCAATTCTGCGACCACGGCAATCAGTATCGCACCGCCATTTTCGTTCACAACGACGAGGAACGCAAACTCGCGGAAGCGTCCAAAAAAGAAGTCGAGGCTGAACTCAAGACGCCGATCTACACGCAGATCGTCGCGGCCGGCCCGTTTTACGCGGCCGAGGAATATCACCAGGATTTCTATCTGAAAAATCCCACCAAATATAAATTCTACCGGTGGAATTGCGGCCGCGACCAGCGGCTGGAGCAACTATGGGGCAAACCGAAGGGAGACAGTTGATATGATCGACCGGCGAGCCCTGTTGACGGCCGGTGCGGCGCTGGGTGCGCTGATGGCCGCGAGTAAATTTGGCGAGGCAGGAACAATGACAACGACAACGCAAGACATCGACTATCGCAAGTTGACCGACGCGGAATGGCGCCAGCGCCTTAACCCGCAAGCCTTCGACGTGCTGCGCAAGCACGGCACCGAGCGGGCCGGCACCAGCGCGCTCAATCACGAAAAGCGCAAGGGCGCGTTCGAATGCGCCGGCTGCGACCTGCCGCTTTTTTCGTCCGATACCAAGTTCGAGAGCGGCACCGGCTGGCCGAGCTTCTATCAGCCGCTGCCGAACGCGATCGGCACCACGACCGATCGCAGCTTCTTCATGAGCCGGACCGAGGTGCATTGCAGCCGCTGCGACGGCCATCTCGGCCACGTGTTCGACGATGGCCCAAAACCCACCGGCCTGCGCTATTGCATGAACGGTGTGGCCATGAAGTTCGAGCCGCAAACGGCCGGCCAGTCCTAAGGCCACTAGACGACTCAGCCCGGCTTTTTTACCCCTCGGCAGGGGGAACCCTGCCGAGATGCCGCTTCCGCTGCCGAAAACTCAACCGCTGAACGTGTCGCAGGCGCTGGCGCGGGCGCTCAAACTGCATGAGCTGGGGCGGTTGGCGGAGGCCGAGCGGCTCTATGCCGCGATCCTGGTCGTCCGGCCGGATCACTTTGACGCGCTCCAGATGATGGCGCTGGTGAAGCTGGCGGCCGGCCAACCCGCCGAGGCCTTGCGCCTGGTGTCGGCGGCGATGGCCGCGCGCAAGCCGTCGCCGCAAATCCTGCTCAACCACGGCCTGATCCTTGAAGCGCTCAAGCGTTACGACGAAGCCGTGACGAGTTTTGACCAGGCGCTCAAGCTGAAATCCAAATATGCCGAGGCGCACAACAACCGCGGTGCGACGCTGGTGACGCTCGGGCGCGGTGAGGAGGGGCTCGAGAGCTGCCGCAAGGCGCTTGCCATCAAGCCGGACTACGTCGAAGCGCATTACAACGCCGGCACGGCGTTGCGGGCGCTCGGCCGTTACGAGGAGGCGCTCAAGAGCTTTGACCGCACGCTGGCGCTGCGGCCGAACTACTTCAAGGCTCACAACAACCGCGGCGCGGTGCTGGAAGGCCTCAAACGCTACGATGAGGCGCTGGCCAACTACGACCGCGCGCTGGCGTTGGCGCCGGACTTCACCGAGGCGCGAAACAATCGCGGCCGTATTTTAGTCGGCCTCGATCGCGCCGAGGAGGCGATTGAGAATTTCAGCACCGCGTTGAGCATCAATCCGAACGATGCCGAGGCCTGGTATCAGCGCGGGCGGCATTTTCTGGACGTCGGCCGAACCTCGGAAGCCGCCGCCGATCTGGCGCGGACGCTGGCGCTAAGGCCTAACCATGCCGAAGCGCGCTTTGCCGCCTGTTTTGCCGAACTGCCGGTGGCCTATGCCGAAGAAGGTGAAATTGCGCGTCAGCGCGTGGCCTACGAGCAGAAACTGCACGCGTTGAGCGTAGACGTCGATGCCGGCATATTGCAGGGCGACCCGATCAAGGCGATCGGTACAAGGCATCCGTTCCTGCTGGCCTATCAAGGCGGCGACGACCGCGCGCTGCAGCAGATCTATGGCAAGATGGTATCTCGCATTGTCGCGCGTCACTATTTGCCGGCGCCGCTGCCGCCGCCGCCTGCGCTGGGCGAGCCGATCCGCGTCGGCATCGTTAGCGCCTTCTATTATGGCCATTCCAACTGGAAGATTCCGATCAAGGGCTGGATCAGCCAGCTCGACCGGTGCCGCTTCAATGTCACCGGCTATCATCTTGGCACGCTGCATGACTCGCAAACCGACGTCGCCATCAGCCTGTGTGATCGCTTCGTCCATCGCACTATCGACACCGACGCCTGGCGGCGCGAAATCCTCGCCGACGCGCCGCATGTGCTGATCTATCCGGGCCTGCTGATGGATGCGTCGTCGTTGCAACTCGCGGCGCAGCGGCTCGCGCCAGTGCAGTGCAATTCATGGGGCCATCCCGAAACCAGCGGCTTGCCCACGCTCGATTACTTCCTATCGAGCGATCTGATGGAGCCGCCGGGCGCGGAGGCGTATTACTCCGAAAAACTCGTGCGCCTGCCGAACTTGTCGATCTATTACGAGCCCGTCGAACGGGAGCAGGTTAGCGTCACGCGCGAGGAACTCGGGCTGCGCCCCGGCGCAACGGTGTTCTGGAGCGGGCAGTCGCTCTTTAAATATCTGCCACAGCACGATGATGTGTTTCCCCGCATCGCGCTTGGCTCCGGCAATTGCCAGTTCGTGTTCCTGCGGCATTTCGGTGGCGCCAATGTCACCCGGGTGATCACCGAACGCCTCGATCGCGCGTTCGCGAAATATGGCCTGCGGGCCGCCGACTATTGCGTGTTTCTCGATCGACTAAGCCAAAGCAAGTTCGTCGCGGCGATCGGGCAGTGCGACGTCTTTCTGGACAGCATCGGTTGGTCGGGCTGCAATTCGGCGCTTGAAAGCCTGCCGCAGAACCTGCCGATCGTGACGGTCGCGGGTCCTCTAATGCGCGGCCGCCACAGCGCGGCGATCCTGAAGATGATGGGCGTCACCGAGACGATCGCGGAGACCGTCGAGGGTTACGTTTTCATCGCGGCGCGGCTGGCGAATAATCCGGCTGAGCGTCAAGCGCTGCGCGAACGGATGAAGGCGGGCGAGCAAAAGGTCTATCGCGACCGCGCTTGCATTTTGGCGCTGGAAGATTTCCTCGAGCGCGCCGTGCGCGCAACGCCGGCTGGGCCTTAAGCCAACCGGCAAAATCTGCCGCCTCGCGGCAGAAAGGGCCCGGCGCGACAGGCGGGCAATACTTATAACCATTTGATATAACTACATAAAGTTAATGGCACGGGGATTGCGATGACTTGCTCGCGGGATTGTCCGTGCGCGCCCTATGAACTGTTTTGTTGCGAATGTGGAGATGATGTCATGGGTTTGTTCGATGCTCTTACCTCGGCGGTGAGTGGCCTACAGTCACAAGCTTTCGCTATGCAGAACATATCCGGCAACATCGCGAATTCGCAGACGATCGCCTACAAGGGCATCGACACAAGTTTTGAAGACCTGGTCGCAGGCAGCGGGGTCGTGTCGCAGCAGACCGCCGGCGGCGTCAGGGCAATCTCTCTTCCAACCAATACCCTCCAGGGCGCGATCACCACGGCGACCTCCGGAACAAACATGGCCATTAACGGCGATGGCTATTTCAGCGTAGAATCTCCGACCAGTTTTTCCGGCAACACCCCGACATTCGGCGGCACCCAAGCCTATACCAGGCGCGGCGACTTCGAGTTGAACGTCAACGGCTATCTGGTCAACGGCAGCGGATATTATCTCGAAGGAATTCCGATCGATCCGACGACCGGTAATCCGGCCGGCACGGCGGTCGCGCCGCTGCAATTCCAGAACAATTTTCTGGCGGCGAGCGCGACGACCAAGATCAACTACGCGCTCAATCTTCCATCTGTTCCCGTGACGGCTGCATCAAGTCCGTCGGTGCCCAACTCGGAACTTCTTGATCCGGCCGGTTTTACGGCCGGCCATGATCCGACAGTTGGGGGCACCGGTCAGGTCATCGGCAGCGACGCATCATTGTTTGTCAGCGAATCGGTCGATGGCGGCACCGTCACGGCCTATGACGCAACCGGAACACCGACCAACCTCGAGCTGAGATGGGCCAAAACCGACAGCGTCGCCAGCGGCGGCACTGACACCTGGGAACTGTTTTATCAGACCGACCCAACCGCCACCGGTACGCAAGTGGCGTGGCAAAATGCCGGCACCGATTTTACATTTAACGCGGCCGGTCAGATGAGCCCCGCTTCCGGCTCGATCGCGCTTGGCGGCGTGACGATCAACGGCGTCTCACTCGGCAATCTCTCGCTGGTCACGCCGGCCGGCAGCGTTACTCAATTCGCCGCCACCAACGGACAGAGCACGGTCAATACGATCCAGCAGAACGGCTATGCCGCCGGTCAGTTGCAGACGATTGCTGTCGGTAACAATGGCATGATTACCGGCACTTTCACCAATGGCCAAAACGTCAATCTCGCCCAAGTCCCGCTGGTGCATTTCGACAGCGCGAACAATCTCCAGGCCTTGATCGGCGGTGCCTACCAGGCAACGAACGATTCGGGCCCCGCGCTCGCCGGCGCAACCGGCCAAATCGAAGGGCAGTCGCTCGAAGGATCCAATACCGACATTGCGACTGAGTTCACCAAGTTGATCGTGACCCAGCAAGCTTATTCGGCCAATACCAAGGTGATCACGACGGCCAATGAAATGTCGCAAGACTTACTGAACGTCATTCGATAGCGCGCGATGAGCGCCCGACATGATTCCGTAGGACGAGTGATCGGGGCCGACCCATGGGTCTGACGCAAGCACTCACCACGTCGCTGTCCGGGTTGCAGGCAACCCAGGCAGGCCTGTCGGTCGTTGCCGGCAACGTCGCCAATTCGCAGACCGCGGGCTACGTTGCCAGATCGGTAACCCAGATCGAAACGCCGTCCGCCGACGGCAGCAGCGGCGTACGCGTGGCGTCGATCAACCGTCTGCTCGATACGTTCGTTCAACAGCAGTTATGGACGGAAAGCGCCGGCGGCGGCTACGCCAATCTCAACGCCAATTTCTATCAGCAACTACAACAAGTTTATGGTCAGCCGGGTTCCAGCACCACGCTCGATTCGGTTTTCAACGATTTCACGAGCGCCGTGCAAGCTCTGTCCACGAGCCCTAATTCGTTCGCGGCGCAAAATCAGACCATCAGCTCCGCTCAGGCTTTGGCGCAGCAACTCAACAATGCGACGACCAGCATCCAGACCCTGCGCGGTCAAGCAGACCAGGGCATCGCTAACGATGTACAGCAGGCCAACAATGCCATGCAGCAGATTGCGACGATCAATCAGCAGCTTGCGGGCGGCGGCTCAGTCGATGACGCCACGACGGCCACGCTCGAGGACCAGCGCGATCAATATGTGAGCCAGCTCGCGAATCTCATGGATGTCCGCGTCGTCGATAACGGCAACAACCAGATCAGCGTTTATACCAGTTCTGGCGCCCAGCTCGTCGGTAACAAGGCTTCGCAGCTCAGCTTCACGCAGACCGGCACCATGACGGCGGCGCTGCAATGGAATGCCGACCCGACCAAAAGCGGGCTCGGAACCATAACGCTGACGTCACCCTCGGGTGCAACCACCGATCTTGTCGCCGGCCACGCGATTCAGTCTGGCGAGATCGCCGGCTACCTCAAGATGCGCGACAGCGTGCTTGTTCAGGCGCAGGGCCAGATCGATCAAATCGCCACGCAGATGTCGAAGGCGCTATCGGACACTACCACCGCCGGAACCGCGGTTGCGGGCGGCTTTGATGCCGACATCGGCGGCCTGTCGAACGGCAATACCATTCAGGTCGGTTATACCGATGGGTCCAACGTTCAGCACAACATCACGATCGTGCGAGTCGATGATCCCTCCGCGCTGCCGCTTGCAAATTCGGCAACCACCGATCCTAACGATACCGTCATCGGTGTCGACTTTTCCGGCGGCCCGGCGTCGGTCGCTACGCAACTCAACACCGCGCTCGGGCCAGCCGGGCTGCAGTTTTCCAATCCGTCGGGCACGCTCCTGGAAGCCGTTGCGAGCGGCACGCCCGCGATCACTGTGAACGCAGTCTCGACGACGACCACCGCGACCTCTTTGACCAGCGGATCCGGCGCGCTTCCGCTGTTCACCGATGGCACGACGACATTTACCGGTGCGATCACGGGCGGTGGCGCCGAGAGCACCGGCTACGCCGGACGGATCACGGTCAACGCCGCGCTGATTGCCGATCCCTCTAAGCTCGTCAGCTATCAGGTATCGACACCGGCCGGCGACGCGTCGCGGCCGAACTTCATCTACAACCAGCTCGTCAATGCCTCGCTACAATATTCGCCGGCGGCCGGTATCGGCGGAGCCGCTTCGCCGTTCCAAGGAACGCTGTCCGACTACTTGAGTCAGATCGTGAGCACGCAAAGTATCGCGGCAAATTCTGCAACCAATCTGCAATCGGGACAGGAAATCGTCGTCAACGCGCTTCAAGCGCGTTTCAATTCAACATCGGCCGTCAGCATCGACACCGAAATGGCAAATCTGCTCACGCTGCAAAACGCCTACGGGGCGAATGCGCGCGTGATGTCGACGGTGAAAGCGATGTTGGACGCGTTGTTGCAGATGTGATGTGAGGACGGCATGACGATCTCGGGCATTTCATCGAATATGGCGCCGCTCATTCAGTCGGCGGTGGACATCAATAAGCAACTCGACGATCTGCAACTCCAGCTTTCGTCAGGGGAAAAGTCGCAAACCTATGCAGGCCTCGGGCCGCAGAGCGGCGTTACTGTTGCGCTAAACGCGCAGCTGTCCGCGTTGAGCGGTTTTGACGACACCATCAGCAATGTCGGAACGACGGTCAGCCTGCAGCAATTGGTGCTCCAGCAAATCGCCACCCTCGGCAACACGGCCAAGACCGCGACGCTGCAACAGAATTATTCCATCGACAGCACTGGTCAGACCGCGGCACAAAAAACCGCTGCCGATCAGCTCAATCAGATTCTCAGTCTGCTGAATACCCAAGGCGGCAACGGCTACATGTTCTCTGGAGACGCGGTGGACCAGCCGTCGGTCGACACCGCCGATCATATTCTCAACGGCAACGGATCCCAGGCCGGTCTCAAACAGGTTATCGCCGAACGCAATCTGGCCGACGGAACCAACGGGCTTGGCCGCCTGGTCATTCCGGCGGCGTCCGGCTCGACCGTGGCGGTGAGTGAGGACGTCGCCGGATCCGTGTTCGGGCTCAAACTCGCCAGCGTCAATTCGTCGCTGACCGGTGCGACCGTAACCGGCCCATCCGGTTCGCCCGCCACCATTTCCGTTGCGCTTGGGGCGAGCAACCCCAATAACGGGGATTCCGTCAGCTACACATTTACCCTGCCCGACGGCACCAGTCAGACGTTGCAACTCACGGCAACGACCTCGGCGACGCCCGGCGCTAACCAGTTCACCATCGGCGCTACGCCAGCCTTGACCGCAGCAAACCTTCAGGCCGCGCTCACCTCCGGTGTGAGCCAGATTGCCGGCACATCGCTCACAGCGGCGTCCACGCTGGCCGCATCCAACGATTTCTTCGACGATCCGCCGCAGCGGGTCAGCGGTTCGCCCGCCGCCGCTACGGCGCTGGTCGACGGCACCACCGCCAATACCGTATTCTGGTACACCGGCGATAACAGCGCCGGCTCGGTCCGCTCAAGTGCGACCGCCCGCATCGATCCGACTACAACGGTGTCCTACGGCACGCAGGCCAACGAACAAGGCATCCGCTGGATCGTGCAGAATATCGCCGCGCTGGCCGCGACCACCTACTCCGCCAGCGATCCCAATGCATCGGCGAGCTACGCCGCCCTCAACAGTCGCATCAATACGGCGCTCGCCGTTCCAGCCGGCGTGCAAAATATCACCGATATCGAGGCGAGCCTGGCCAATGCGCAGACCGCGATGGCTTCCGCGAAAAGCCAGCACGCGCAGACCTCGACCATGCTGCAAAACATGTTGCAGTCGATCGAGGGCGTCGACCAGAACCAGGTCGGCGCGGAAATTCTGTCGTTGCAGACCAGCCTGTCGGCATCGCTGTCGACAACCGCACGAATGGCGCAGCTCAATCTTCTGACTTATCTCTCGCCGGTTGCGGGATAATCAGACTTTCACCCGCACCGGCCATAAAAAAAAGACCGCGGCAAAACCGCGGTCTTTTTTATTTATCGGCTGCCGGTCAGGCGCGCGCCATCAAGCCCGCCGCCAATTCGCGATTGATGTTGATCAGCGAGCCGAGGTTTTCAGGCTTCGGATCGGCCAAGACCGCCAGCGTCTGCTTGAAGACGAAGATGCCCAGATTGGCGACGTTCTGGCGCAGATTGGCCGGCATCGGGTTCTCCGTGCTGGTCGCCGAGGTGACGAAGACCGACCACAGTTTGCGGTTATACATCAGCGCGGCGTCAAGGTCGGGACTCATGTCGTCCCAGCCGTCACGGATCGCTTGTAGGCGCGCGGCCGCGCTCAGAAGCAGATCGGCTTCCAACTCACGCGGACTTGCGGTCTGATTCGCGATCGCGCCGTACGCGCGAGTTGCGTGTCGCATTGTCGAGCAACTCCTTCTCGTAAGCGATAAGCGTCTTGGCGCTCTTGAGCGCCTTGTACATTCGGCCGGTCATGATGTGGTTGCAGATGGCCTGCATGTGCGCCCAGGAACTGGGCGCCGCCTGCACCAGGTCGCGCATTAGCGTGAAATACGTCTCATGATGCACGCGCGGATCGCGCGAGGTGTACATGATCTGGATGCAGAGATAGATGCGCTTAGCCGGAGTGTCGGCCTGCGCTGGCGTCATGATGTCTTTCTCGCGCAGAATCGGCGCCTGCCCCTCGACCAGCAGCCGCGTGCGCTGATCGCCATTGGTGATTAGGCATTCGCCGAGAATGCATCGCTCGCCGGGTTTTAGTTCGACCTTGAGGCCCATTCGGTGCCGCTCCCTGCGGCCGCTTTTGGTAGCGAACGCGGCGTAAGGCGAAGGCTTTTCGCCGCGTCAGTTTATGGCCGCCGTTAGCGGAACAGCCGCAGCACGTTCTGGTCGGCTTGCGCGGCGAGCGACAGCGCCGTGCTCGACAGTTGCTGGCGGGTCTGCAACGCAAGCAGGTTGGCGCCTTCTTCGTTGCTGTCGGCAAGCGTGAGGTCGTCGGAGCCGGTTTGCAGCGTGTTGACCATGGACTTCGTGAAGTCCTGGCGAATCTGCACGGTGGAAAGGCTCGAGCTCAGCGTCTGAGCTTCGCCCTGCAATGAGGTGAGGGCGCTGCTCAGGGCGGTCGATGCCGCGGTGATGTCGGATGCGGCAACCCAGTTGTTGGTGGCGTTGGCGAGGCTCAGCGGCGCGTTATTGGCATTGGTGTAGTTGACGCCGGCGACGCTGACGCTGGAGGTGCCGGTTTCGTCCAGGGTGACGGCCAGCGTGTTGCCACCGAGCAGATTGACGCCGTTGAAGCCCGAGTCGCTGGCGAGTTGACCGATCTGGGTCAGCAAAGAGTTGAACTGGGTAGCGAGGGTCGCCTGGGTCGTAGTGTTGTTGGCCTGCTGCGCCTGGCTGACAAGGGCTTGGGCCGATTGCACCAGCTTGGTGATGCTGGTGATGCCGTTGTTGGCGGCCTGAATGGTGTTGATGCCGTTGGACATGGAGTCCAGCAGGCTGTTGAGCGTGTTGGCGCGGTTGTCGAGACCCTGCGCGGTGAAGAAATTGATGGCGCCGTCGAGCGCCGAATTGATCTTCTTGCCGGTGGCCAACTCGTTTTGCGTCTGCGTGATCAAATCGGACGTCTGCTGCAATTGCAAAAGGTTCGAACGGACCCCGCTCGAAAGTACTATTTCACTCATGGCAAGCTCCTCACCTTTTCAGGGCCAAATCGCTTGACGCCGATAATGACTTGTTAGGGTTGACGGACAGTTAAAATTCGCCCACGTTCAGATTTTATTAACCATATTTAAATGCGATGAAAAAAAACGGCGGCCCGAGGCCGCCGTTTTCCATCGGAAGTACCGACGAAGCTTAGCGGAACAGCCGCAGCACGTTCTGGTCGGCCTGCGAAGCGAGCGATAGCGCTGTGCTCGACAACTGCTGGCGGGTCTGCAACGCGAGCAGGTTGGCGCCTTCCTGGTTCGAATCGGCCAACGTGAGGTCATCACGGCCGGTCTGCAGCGTGTTGACCATCGCCGTGGTGAAGTCCTGGCGGGTCTGGATGGTCGCCACGCTGGAGCTCAGCGTCTGCGACTCCGACTGCAGCGAGGTGAGCGCGGTGGACAAGGCTGTCGACGCCGCTGTGATATCCGACGCGGCGACCCAGTTGTTGGTCGCGTTGGCGAGGCTCAGCGGGGCGTTGGCGGCGTTGGTGTAGTTGACGCCGGTCACCGTGGTGGTCGAGGTGCCGGTTTCGTTAAGCGTCACGGTCAGGGTATTGCCGGCAAGCAGGTTGACGCCGGCGAAGCTCGAGTCACCGGCTAGCTGGCCGATCTGGGTCAGCAAGGAGTTGAACTGGGTGGCGAGCGAAGCCTGGGTCGTGGTGTTGTTGGCCTGCTGCGCCTGGCTGACGAGAGCCTGCGCCGACTGCACCAGTTTGGTGATGCTGGTGATGCCGTTGTTGGCGGCCTGAATGGTGTTGACCGCGCTGGACATGCTGTCCAGCAGGTTGTTCAGGTTGTTGGCGCGGGTGTCGAGACCTTGGGCCGTGAAGAAGTTGATGGCGCCGTCGAGCGCGGAGTTGACGCGCTTGCCGGTGGCCAGATCATTCTGCGTGGTGTTGATCAGGTTCGAAGTCTGCTGCAATGCCAGCAGGTTCGAACGAACGCCTGCGGAGAGAACGATGTCGGACATCTTGAAGGTACCTTTCTGGTGAGTGCGCCGTACTGGCAGTTACTCGTGACGATCCAGTGGATCGGAAATTGTCATCGCACACGGCCCCAAACGGGCCGTAAAAGAGCGTGGTTAACGAGTTGTCGCTTTATTGGGCGCCAAGGTCTTGTTCAAGTCGAATTGGACATGGGTTCGCGCGGCGCATTGTGCGAATTGCGCTGCTACCGGCTTCACAAAGAGGCAATGCCGCCGCACGAATCGGCGGCTTAACGATTCGATAACGGTCAGTCTTTCTTAACCGTCTTGCGCCATGATCTTACCGTGTAGGAATACCCGCGTATGACCTCATCTCTCGGTGCATTGGCCCCCGCCTCGTCGATTATCGGCACGAGCTCAAGCTCGATTCCGAATTGGATCGCCGATGCAATGACCGCAATCCAAAACCAGCAAAGCGAAGGCGGTCTGCTAGGCATGCTGGATAGCGCCGCCAGTGGCGACGGCAGTGTCAGTTCATTTTTGGGCCAGAGCTCAAGTACGGCAAGTGCCTTCGCGACGATTTCGCAAACCAGCATCACCAATGCCAGCAGCCTGATCGCGCAGATCGCGGCGACCAATCAGCAGAAGGCGGCTGCACAAAAACTGCAGGATTCGTTGAATCAAGTGACTGCACAGCAGCAAATGGTTCAGCCGAAAAGCATGCTTGATCCGTTCATTTATTTCCCGGATGGATCGACGATCGACACGGTCAACAACATCATGACCATGCCGAACGGCACGCAATACGACACGACGACGGGGGGGGTATACGTGGATCCCGCGTCCATCCAGCAGTTGGGCAACGGCGCCTATCTCAATACCAAGACCAATATCATGACGATGGCCGACGGCACGCAGATCGATACCGTGACCGGCCTGACGGTGACGACGGCCGCCTAAGCGAGCGGTCTTTCCCGAATAATCTTTTATAGAGTGCGGCTGACCGCCAGCGGCTGGCTGGCCTTGGCGGCTGGCGCATTGGCGCGGCCTGAAGCACCGTAGGTCGAGGGCGCTCGCTTGCGCGCGAGTTCGCCCGAGACACCGCGGATGATGCCTTCGGAAACCGCGTGAGCGGTCGCCAGTACCGTTAAATTGGTCTGCAATAGAACCTGGAATGCCGCGTTACGCTTGCGCAAAGCATCGAATGCGCCGGGCAGGGCAGTGGCAATCAGCATGCGGGCGGCCATCACGCGATCGCTTTCGATCGTATAGTGGCGGGAGAGCTCGGCCTTGGCCTCGCCTATGATGGCCGCTTCACGCAGATCGCCGGCGCGCACGCGCGCGGTCTCCTCCTCGACCGTCTCCATCAGGCGGTCTAGGACGATATTCAGATCGGCAATGACGCGTTCGGCCTCAGCCACGCTGGCGATCGCGGTGTCGGGCTCGCGGGCCGTCATTGGCGCGCCTCTTGGTGTGCAATCAGGCTTTGATAGACGTGATCGGCGATGCCGATGCCGCCGGCTTTGGCGACCGATTTGGCATATTGATCGGTGAGCACCGAACGCCAGACGCCGGTTGCGCCCTGGCCGCCGAAAGGGCCTTCGCCGTCAACGCCGGTGAACATGTGTTGGAACATGGAATTGAGGAACACGGCTTCGAAGTCCTGCGCCGCCGCGTGCGCCTTGGCTTTGCCGGTTAGAGCCGGCTTGCCGGAAATCGGCGATTTGATGTTGAGCATGTCAAGCGCGCTCAATCCCGGCGCGGCCATGGGAAGCGCGCTCGCCATCACATCACCTCGATGTCGGCCTGGATCGCGCCGGCGGACTTGATCGCTTGCAGGATGGCGATCAGATCGCGTGGCCCGATGCCGAGCGAGTTGAGCCCGTCGACTAGTTGTTGCAACGATACGCCTTCTTTGACCAACGCGAGTTTCTTGCCGTCTTCCTGCACGCCGATGGTGGTGCGCGGCACGACCCGCGTACTGCCGCCGCGCGAGAACGGCGAGGGCTGGCTGACTTGCGGTGTCTCGGTGATGGTGACGGTGAGATTGCCTTGCGCCACCGCCACCATCGACACGCGCACGTCGCGGCCCATGACGATGATGCCGGAACGTTCGTCAATCACGATCTTGGCGGATTGGTCGGGCTCGACCTGAAGCTGTTCGATTTCGGTGAGCAGCGAAATCACGTTGCCGCGATACTGCTGCGGGACCGTTATGCCGACGGTGCCGGGATCCAGCGGCTCGGCCGTCGGCGTGCCTATGAAATCATTGATCGCGGCGGCGATGCGCTTGGCGGTGGTGAAATCCGGATTGCGCAACGCCATGCGCAACTGGCTCAAACGGTTGAGCGTGAATTCGATCTCGCGCTCGATCAGCGCGCCGTTAGCGATGCGGCCGACGGTCGGCACGCCGCGCACGATCTTGGCGGCCTCGCCCTCGGCCTGGAAACCGCCGATCGCCACAGAGCCCTGGCCGACCGCGTAGACATTGCCGTCGGCGCCGAGCAGCGGGGTGACCAGTAGCACGCCGCCTTGCAGGCTCTTGCTGTCGCCGAGAGCCGATACGGTCACATCAATACGGGTGCCTTGGGTGCCGAACGGCGGGAGGTTGGCGGTGACCATTACGGCGGCAACGTTGCCAGTACGGATGGTCTGGCCACGGATATTGACGCCGAGGCGTTCCAGCATCGCGGTCAGCGATTGCTTGGTGAAGGGAATGTTATTGAGAGTATCGCCGGTGCCGTTGAGTCCGACCACCAGGCCGTAGCCGATGAGCTGGTTCTGGCGCACGCCCTCGATATTGGCGAGGTCCTTGATGCGCGATGCCGCACCGGCGTTCGCCGAGGCGAACGCGGTCAATAGCACGGCCAGAAATAAGGCTCGCAACGTCCGCGTCATCACTCTCCCCAATGTGACGTTCGACTGACACTTGTTATGCGAACGCCGTGCCAACCCCGGCCATGCGAATCAAGGCTCTGGAAATGCTGCGCTTTTTGAATCGGTGGGCTCGGCGCCGCGGGCTTGCCGACCGGCAGGAAAGGGCCGAGGCGGCAAGTTTTGCCGGGCTTTTACCGGGGATTAACCATAAAAGTTCAGGCTTACGGTATTCGGGGACCGACAAGCTCGGTTGGGGTTTACAGCGATGCGCATTCATGGATCGAACGGAACGGCGCTGGCCTCTGCGCCGGCCACGGTGCGCCGCAGCGCCGGCGGCTCTTTCAGCATCAGCGAGCAGGAGCAGCCGCGCAATTCGGCCGCGGCCGGCGCGCTGCGCTCGATCTCGACCGTCGACGCGCTGATCGCGCTGCAAGGCGTGGAAAATCCGACGGAGCGCAAGAAGCGCGCGGTAGTCAAAGGCCGCAACGCGCTTGACGTGCTCGATACGCTCAAACTCAGTCTGCTCGACGGCAGCGTGGACCGCTCGACGCTGGCGCGCCTGCAGGTGGTGGCCGAGGGCTTGACCGAGGAAACCGGCGACCCCGGTTTGGATACGGTTTTGGGCGAGATCGACCTGCGCGTGGCCGTCGAATTGGCCAAAGCGGGCATTCGCTAGCGTTCTCACTACCGCCGGCCGGTTCGAGCCATCCAGCCTAAGTCACTGAACAGTCATAATATTCGTGCAGGCCAGGGAACCCTACTCGGATATTGTCCGCGGGGCAGCGCCCGTATATAAGCCTGCCGCACCGGGAGGGTGGACTTCTCAGCTAATAACAAAAGAAGACAGGGAGTTCAGTGGGATGTTGGCCAAGACCAAGACGTATCGGCCGTCTGATAAAGAGCCGTTTATGAACGAGCGTCAGCGGGATTATTTCCGTCTGAAACTGCTCACCTGGCGGGAAGACATTCTCAAAGAAGCCAAGGAGACGCTCCTGCATCTGCAGGAGGAAAACCAAAATCACCCCGACATCGCCGACCGGGCTTCCTCGGAGACCGACCGCGCCATCGAGCTGCGCGCGCGCGACCGCCAACGCAAGCTGATCGCCAAGATCGACGAAGCACTTTCCCGCATCGACGACGGCACCTATGGCTATTGCGAGGAGACCGGCGACCCGATCGCGCTACGGCGTCTGGAAGCACGCCCGATCGCGACGCTGTCGGTGGAAGCGCAGGAACGCCACGAGCGGCGCGAACGCGTGTACCGGGACGACTGAGCGCGGCTGCCGGCAATCGATAGTTAGCGAAGTTCCCTACAATGCCCGGCCGCCGTGCCGGGCGTTTTTTCGTTATTGTTCCGCTGACACCGTGATTCGGGCCTGATCGGGAGCGACAAAGTTGCGGGGATGCCCTCTCACCAGACCGCCCATGACGACTCAAACCTTATGCGCCTGCTTCGGAAGGCGCACGCCGCCCATATTGATGGCGCTCTTGAACAAGCGGAGAGGTTTTACAAGGCAGTTCTAGATCGCGATCCGGATAATTTCGAGGTGTTGTATCGCCTCGGCGTGCTCAACCACCAGCGTGGCCGGTTGCCCCAGGCCCTGCGATTTCTGGCCGCAGCTCTCAGGCGTAACGCAGAGTCGGCGGAGGTGCTCTCGAGCCACGGTTTCGTATTGCACGCGCTCGGCCGCACCGATGAAGCGATCGCGAGTTACGAAGCCGCGATCGAGATCGAGCCAGACAATATCGATATGCTCAACAAGCTCGGTATAGCTCTTCTTGACGGCGGGCGGCCGCAGGAGGCGCTCGCGATTTTCGATCGCGCGCTAGCGCAAGACCCAGGACACGTCGATGTGCTCGGCAACCGCGGCAATGCGCTTCTCAAGCTCAATCGTCCCGAGCAAGCAATGTCTTGTTACGACACGCTGCGCCACATCGAAGGCGATAGTGCGCAACTTCTTACCAACCGGGCCCACGCGTTACGCCGGCTTGATCGGCCCGATGAGGCTCTGACGGATCTGCACAAGGCCGTTACGTTAGATCCCACCCATGCGGAAGCTCAATTTGAGCTCGGCATGGTGCAACTCACGCTCGGTGATTTCGACAACGGTTGGGCAGCCTACGAGGGACGTTGGGCAACTGGGGTATTCGCGCCCTATCGGCGCGATTTCAAATCGCCGTTGTGGACCGGCGAGCAGCCCGTCAATGGACGTACGATTTTGTTGCATGCCGAGCAGGGCTTAGGTGACACCATCCAATTTGCCCGTTACGCCGCGCAAGTGGCGCGTCTGGGTGCAACCGTCATATTGGAGGTCCAGCCTGAGCTCGTCGACCTGATGGCGGGGGTAGCGGGGCCGACGCGCGTAATCGCGCGCGGCGATAAACTTGCTCCATTCGATCTGCACTGCCCACTTATGAGCCTGCCGCGTGCCTGCAAGGCGAACGCGGCGAACATTCCAATGGACGTGCCTTACATCAAAATACCCGAGACCGATGTTGCGTCGCGGGCGAGGCAGTTGCCTACGCGAGGGCCGCGCGTCGGCGTGTGTTGGGCGGGCCGGCGGTCGCATCAAAACGACGCCAATCGTTCGATCACGCTGGCGCGTTTCGTGCCGTTGTTCGAAATGGCGAATGTCGAGTTTGTAAGCTTGCAACGCGATGTAGGTGCGAGCGATCGTACGCTGCTGCGCAGCCGCGGCAATGTCATCGATATTGGTGACGATTTGCGGGACTTCGTCGACACGGCGGCGTTGATGTCGCAACTCGATCTTGTGGTCGCGGTCGATACCGCAGTCGCGCATCTTGCCGGCGCGCTCGCAAAGCCGTTGGCTCTTCTTCTGCCTTTCGCCGCCGATTTTCGTTGGTTGCGCATACGCGCCGATAGTCCATGGTATCCGAGCGCAACGCTGTTCAGGCAGCCGCGATTTGACGATTGGGAGAGCGTGATTGAGCGAGTCCGTCTGCACTTGTCGAATGTGTAGTCTTCTTCACCGGGTTCGGATTCCGTGGACGTCGCGATGGACTTTGTCTCTCCGGCTTGCCGAACGAACACGGCCTCCGGCTGGGGAGTTGCCGGAGGCCGCGTCGTTGACGCCGTCTACGCTCGCGCGATGCGAAAAACGGCGCGGGAGCCCACTAAGTTACACTACTGACTAGAACGGCAGAATCACGTCCATCACTTGCTGGCCGTAACGCTGCTGCTGCACTTCGGTGATCTGGCCGCGTCCGCCATAGGCGATGCGGGCCTGCGCGATTTTGGTGGAGTCGATCGTGTTGTCGCTCTGGATATCCTCCGGGCGGACGATTCCGGCGACGATCAATTCGCGAATTTCGAAATTAACGCGGATCTCCTGTTTGCCTTCGACCACCAGGTTGCCATTCGGCAGCACCTGGGTCACCACCGCGGCGACGTTGGTCGACAAGGCTTCGGAACGGTTGACCGAGCCTTTGCCGTCGCTCGATGACGTCGAGTCGGCGGTCAGCAGGCGGCCCGGAAGAATCGCCGTGGCCGGAGTCTTAATCGTATTGCTGCCAAGAAAATTCGTGATGCCAGAGTCTTCGGTGTTGGTGCGGCTACGTTGGGTCTCGTTGGCGATATTCGCCTTATCGGTGATGTTGACCTGGACCGTGAGGATATCGCCGATCTGGTGCGCGCGCTGGTCCTTGAAGAAGGCGCGCGAGCCGTTGCGCCACAGTGAATTCGGATTGTACGAAGCCGGTTGCGCCGATGGCATCGGCATCTGCACCGGTTTGTAGCCCGGCCGCGCGGTCGGATTGTCGACCGACGAGAGCGAAGGTTGCTGGCCGACGTTCTTGAGCCGATCGAAGGCCGCGCAACTCGAGAGCAGCGAAACCGCGATCGCGGACAGCACCGCATGGCGCGTCACTTTGAGAACGTTCATAGACATCACTTTCACAAATGGCGCCACCGCGCCGTTTCGTTTTAGCACTACGTCAGAACTCGATGTACTCATCGGGCTTCAATTTCATCCTTCAGTGCGCATCGTCGTTGCTAGCGGTTTTGCTGGGCGCAAGATTGGCGGCGAGCCGTGGCGCGCCGGTGCTGATGATGACGCGACCGGGGCCGACCACCACGCCTTGCACCGTGCGCTTGGATTGCTCGTTGAGCACGGCGATCACGTCGCCTTCGGCACCACCCTCGGCAGCCTTGCCGCGCACCGTGAGCGTGATGCCCGGCACCTCGTAGACTAGCGTCACCGTTTCATTCCGCTGAATCAGCTCTGGTCGCATCAAATCGGCGACGCGCAAAGGCCGTCCCGGCTGCAGCGACGCGCGGGCGGCGAGTCCGATCGCCTGGCTAGCACTGTTGAAAATATCGCGGCCGGTCTCGGCGCGTGGACGACGCTCGATCTCGACGTCGCCGCTCTTGATGATCTCGCCGCGCTCGACCGGACGCGTCAAAGTGACGACTTCCACCGTCGCCGCCGCGCGGCCGGCAAGCCGCAACGTGCCGCGCGTGGTGGCGCCGGTCGGAATATCGAGCGTGACATCGAAGCGGCCGCTGCGGCCGTCGAAATTCAGGTAGCCGACGCGCGGTTCGCCTTTGGCACTCGCTTCCAGCTGCAATGCGCGCAACTCGCGGTCGAAGTTCACCACGATGTCCTTTGCCGGGCCGAGCGCATATTGCGTCGACAGCGCTTGCGCGATGCGGTCCTCGATATCCTTGGCGGGAATAGCGCGGCTCGCGCGCGTCACAAGCACCTCGCTGAGGTCGCCGGTGTCTAGCCCGACGAGCGCATAAGTGCGCACTGCCTCGACCACGGCGTCGGCCGATACCGAGCCGGTGGAGCCGAGATCGGGTGCGCGGAAAATCGGCACTTTGGCGACAATGCCCGCATGATCGACCAGATCGCCGATGCGCACGATATCGCCTGTGACGGTGGCTTCCGATCTGAGCTTGGGGCGTTCCTGATCGGCCGCGGCGGCGGAGGCGCCCAGGCCGGCGAGGGCTGCGACAACGAGGATGAAATTGCGGATCATGAATTTGCCTCAGCGCATCAGGTTGGAATCTGACTGCAACATCTGGTCGGCGGCGGTGATTACCTTGCCGTTCATTTCGTAAGCGCGTTGCGCGGCGATCAAATTGGTTATTTCGGTGACCGAATCGACGTTGGACTGTTCGAGGTTGCCTTGCTGCAAGTCGCCGGCGCCGTCCGTGCTGGGCAGACCGTCGAGCGGCGTGCCGGAGGCCGGTGTCTCCTGATACAAGTTGTCGCCCAGCGACAGCAGTCCCGCCTGATTGATGAAGCGGGTCAGCGTGAGTTGTCCCAAGATCTGCGGCGTGGTCGTGCCCTGCGGGATAACGGAGACTTGGCCTTGCGCGTTGATGGTCAGGCCGGTCGAGTTCTGCGGAATCGTGATGGTAGGCTGCACCACGTTGCCCTGCGCCGTGACGATGCGGCCGGTCGCGTCCATCTGGAACGAGCCGTCGCGGGTATAGGCGTAGGTGCCGTCCGGCAGTTGTATTTTGAAGAAGCCGTCGCCGCGGATCGCGATGTCGAGCGTGCTGCCGGTCGCCGACAGCGTGCCTTGCGTCATCAAGCGCGGCGTGCCGACGGATTTGACGCCGGAGCCGAGATCGATGCCCACGGGGAGCATATTGCCTTGCGCGGAGGTTTGCGTGCCGATCCGGCTGACGTGATCGTAAAGCAGATCCTGAAATTCGGCCCGCTGGCGCTTATAGCCGGTGGTGGTCATGTTGGCGAGGTTGTTGGCGATGACCTGGACATTGAGCTCCATCGCCATCATTCCGCTGGAAGCGGTACTAAGCGCGCGCATGATTCAACTCCCCTTCATCGTCAATTCGGAACTTCGGCGAGTTTGTCGATCGCCGATTGGCCGAGATCGCTCTGTTGCTGCAGGATGGAGGCGATCTGGGTGTAGCTGCGGGTGATCTCGATCATGCGTGACATCTCGACGACGCCGCGCACGTTGGATTTCTCGATGGCGCCCTGGATCAGACCGCCTGTGGTCGCCGGTTGCGGCTGTGCGCCGCGGGTCGGGTTGAATGTGCCGTTGCCGTCTTTTTGCAGCCGCTGCGGATCGGTGAAGGTGACCAGCTTGATCTTGCCGCGCACCGAATCCGTTTTCGACGTGCCTTCGCGCACGCTGATGGTGCCATCGCGGCTGATCGACACTTGCCGATCGCCTGGCTGCAGCGTGATCGGGCCGCCGTCGCCGAGCACCGGATAGCCTTCGCTGGTGACAAGCTGGCCGGTCGGATTGATCTGCATCGAGCCGTTGCGGGTATAGCGATCGCCGCGCGGCGTCTGCACCGCCAGGAAGCCGCTGCCGTCAACGGCGACGTCGAGCGGATTGCCGGTGCGCTCAACCGATCCGGCGCTCATATCGTGCCAGATACCGCGGTCGCGTACGAAGCTCACGCGGCTGCCGGTCTGGTCACCACGCGCAGCGGTGGACAGAAATTCCTCGAACAGCGAGCCGTCGGCTTTGTAGCCGGAGGTGTTGAGGTTCGCGATGTTGTTGGCGACCACGTCAAGCTCGCGCGCGAGCGCGACTTGGCGCGATAGTCCGACGAGAACGGCATTCTGCATCGGTATTTTCCCCTTCTAGTGCGGCAAGGCGCGCCCTCCCGAGGCCAACCGTGCCGAACGAACGCCGCAAGCTCTCCCAAGCCGGCGACTGGCCAGTTCTTTGCAGCCGCCGTGCCAAGTCGTAAAGATGTGCAAATTCAGCGCTTTAGGTGAAAGCTACCCAGTGCTGGCCGAGGCAAAAACGGCCGTTTTGGCGGTATGACCCGGCAAAAGATACCGGCCGGGAGGCCCAGGAAAGCATCTGTTAACCATACCGACCTACCTTCAATCGCAAGGGGAGCGCGGGGGCGCGCATCCGCAGCGTTTCGCTCGGAACGCCGCGCGCTGGTTCTTCTGTTGCGATCGGGGTCATCATGGCAGCCAAAGCGAAACAAGTGGAAGCTGAGGTCGAGGACGAGCCGGAAGACGGCGACGACCCGGCAGCGCCAAAGTCAAAATTCAAACTGAAATTGAAACTGCCGTCGCTCAAGGTGATGATCATCGTGGCGGCCGGTCTACTGGTGGTCGGCGGCGGCGGAGGTGGCGCTTATTTCTACTTCTTCAGTGCTCACGAAAAGCCGGTGCATGAAGCCGCCAAGCCCACGCTGTTCGTCGATTTGCCCGACGTGCTGGTCAATTTGTCGAATCCCGCCAGCGAGCGCACGCAATATCTCAAGGTGAAGATCGTGCTCGAAGTGCCCGATCCCGAGGTGGTGGCCCAGATCCAGCCGCTGATGCCGCGAGTCATGGACGCCTTCCAAACTTATTTGCGCGAACTGCGGCCGACCGATCTCGATGGCTCAGCCGGTCTCTATCGGCTCAAAGAAGAATTGACCCGCCGGGTCAATGCCGCAGTCTCGCCTAACCGCATCACCGCCGTTTTGTTCAAGGAGATCGTCGTCCAGTGACCGCTCATCTCACCGGAACAAGGACGATGATCTAGCCCATGGCGGACAAAGAGAAAATCGACCAAGACGCGCTCGCCAAAGAATGGGACGTGGCGATGGAGGAAGAGGCCGCTGCGCCGGTGGTGGCATCCTCCGGACCTATTGCGACGCCGGGTAGCGACGAAGCCACCGCGCAATGGGCGGCGATGGTGGAAGAAAACAACGATGGGACCCAGGCCGCCAAGGGCGGCGGCGCCGAGCGCATCCTCAATCAGGATGAAATCGACAGCATGCTCGGTTTCAGCCTGACCGATGTTTCGCTGAGCGACAATTCCGGCATCCGCGCCATCATCGACTCGGGGATGGTGTCCTACGAACGCCTGCCGATGCTCGAGATCGTGTTCGACCGCCTGGTGCGGTTGATGACGACGAGCTTGCGCAATTTCACCTCCGACAACGTGGAAGTTTCGCTCGACCGCATTACCTCGGTGCGCTTCGGCGACTATCTCAATTCGATCCCGCTGCCGGCGATCCTGGCGGTGTTCAAGGCCGAGGAATGGGACAATTTCGGCCTCGCCACCGTCAATTCCAGCCTGATCTATTCGATCATCGATGTGCTGCTTGGCGGCCGTCGCGGGCAGAACACGGTGCGCGTCGAAGGCCGGCCTTACACCACCATCGAGACCAATTTGGTCAAACGCATGATCGACGTGGTGCTGGCGGATGCCGAGCTCGCCTTCAAGCCGCTGTCGCCGGTCAAATTCAACGTCGATCGGTTGGAAACCAATCCGCGTTTTGCAGCGATCTCGCGCCCGGCCAATGCCGCCATTTTGGTACGGCTGCGCATCGATATGGAAGACCGCGGTGGCAATATCGAGTTGCTGCTGCCTTACGCGACGATCGAGCCGATCCGCGCCACGCTTCTGCAGATGTTCATGGGCGAGAAGTTCGGCCGCGATCCGATCTGGGAAGGTCATCTCGCTACCGAAATAGGCCAGGCGCAAATCGCCGTCGACGCCGTGCTCTATGAAGCGCGGCTGCCGCTCCGCCGGATGATGAACCTGAATGTTGGCGACACGCTCGCTCTCGAGCTCAAGCCGGACGCGCTGGTGACGGTGCGCTGCGGCGAGGTCGCGCTGACCGAAGGCCGCATGGGCAAAGTCGGTGACCGTGTCGCGGTGCGGGTCGCCAAAGCATTACGCAAACCGCGGACCACGTTTGCCATGTTCGAGAAAGCGGACGAGTCCACCAATCGAATGGAGACGCCGTGAGCTACCATTATGGCTTTCTGGTCGAGACCATGGTCTCGGTCCTGCTGCTGCTCACGATTTTGTATTGCGTCCGGCTCAACAAGCAGCTTCGCCTGCTCAAGGCCGATGAGCAGACCCTGCGCGCGACCATTTCCGAGTTGATCACCGCCACCGAAATCGCCGAGCGCGCCATCGGGGGCCTGAAATCGACCATGCGCGAAGGCGAGCAGAGCCTGGGCCAGCGCTTGCAACGGGTCGAGATCTTCTCCGTTGACCTCGAGCGCCAGCTCACCAGCGGCGAGGAGCTGATGGCGCGGCTGATCCGCATCACCGGCGCCGCGCGGCCGGCCAATGAGCCAGCCAATGTTCCCGACGCCAAGGCAATTGCCTCCGCGGCGCAAGCCTTTGCCGAACGCGCGCATGCGCGGTTGCGTGGCCTTGCTGCATGATCCGCCGGGGGCGCGATTTTCGACTGATCCCGCTGGTCTTGCTGGCGACCATCTGCCTGTTCGCGCTCAAAGTGTCGGGGCTGGTTTTCGACGGCGGCTATACGCTGGCCGAACGGCTGCAAGGTCTCGACAAGAACCGCATGCAAGCCACGACGCGCGAGAGCGTGCCCGATTATCCCAAGATCGTCGTCGCCGACGAGCAACCCGCGCAGCCAGCATCGGCCGCGCCAGCGTCCCAGCAATCCTGGGCAAAGCAGATGTTCAATTTTGGCGACAACAACGGTGATATCACCGGCTCGGTCGGCCATGAGGACAAGCCGAGCGGCCCGGCACCCGGGGTGAGCGACAAGCCGCCGGAACCGACCAAGCTGGAGGTCGGCAACGTCGCGGTGCCGATGGAATCCGGGCATCTGGCCTCGGCCGGCGAACGCGCCATCCTCGAGCGCCTGCAAGAGCGCCGCAAGGAACTCGACACCCGCGGCCGCGAACTGGAAATGCGCGAGAGCCTGCTCAAGGCCACTGAAAAACGTCTGGAAGCCAAGGTCGCCGAGATCAAGGACGTCGAGGCGCGCGTCAACACCACCATAGGCACTCGCGACAAGGAAGACGCGCAGCGCTTCAAAAGCATCGTCACGATGTATGAAAACATGAAAGCGAAGGACGCCGCGCGCATCTTTGAGCGTCTTGACATGAAGATTCTGGTCGAGGTCGCAACCCAGATCAAACCGGCCAAAATGTCGGAAATCATGGCGCAGATGCCGCCGGAGGCGGCCGAGCGGCTCACCGTCGAACTCGCCCGCCGCAGCGACGGAAAGTCGCAGAAACCCGACCAGTTGCCGAAGATCGAAGGCAAGCCGAACGGCGGCTGAGCGCATGATATATGCGATCGCAAATACTCACGGTTAACGCGGCGTTATCGGTTTTGGCGCCGCTGCCTCGCGCTATTGCAGTCACAACCCATAGTATAGGCTCGCGCTCATTGGGCCCGCGGGCCGATCAACGGCGGTTTCCGAACGTCACAGTGCCGAAAGCGCTGACGTCTCATTTAAATGGATCATATGGATAACCCGCATAGGCCAGACTGGCCCCACTGACACTCAGCAATTCTTCCATATTCTCAATCGTCCTTTTGATCTCGCTGTGGGGCTGGTTGGTCTTCAGTTGGCTCTTCAATTCAATGAGGACCTGATTGGCGACGTCGAGACGCCGCGCCAAGACGGTTGCGATATAAAAGAGGGCGATAGGATTTTGCACGAGCAGAGTGTCGGCGCTGGCAACGCGAAACTCTGAAGATTCCAAAGCACGCACGTCTGCTGTGTGCGGTTTATCTAGCAACACGGAAAGTTCGCCGAAAACGGCACCAGACTCTGTCACCTTGGCAATCTCAGTTGCGTCCTTAACGACTGCGACCGAGCCTTTTTCTAGGATCAGCAGAAGACCAGTCCTCGAGCCGGCGGTGAACACCGTATCGCCGGCCCGGTAGGTTACGAGCGGAAGGGCAGCGAGCATTTTCTGAAAGAGGGTGGTGTCAGGGATCCCGGGCATGATGTCCTCTATGGCTCTATTCATTGTATGACCGCGCGCATTAGATGCGACGTTCTGACGCAACTATTCGTGGTTTTCGGCCTTGCAGCAAGACCTAAGCGTGGTGTCTCTGGGTCGAGATGTCCGCTTCTCTAATCGGCCGTTTGGGATCAAGCACTTTCAGACTATCCACCACTGCAGTGTCGATGTCGCTCACGGGCTCGCGCTTCTCTCGCCGCGCTGAGCAGCACGAATTGTTCGGTCGTGCGTAACGTCGCGCGCTGCGCCAGCACGGCGCTCTCGGCTTGGCGGGTCTTGTTGGCGGTCTGAAAGCCATTGAAAATCGTCTGGGTAATGGTGCCGCCGACTTGGACAGGCGAGTTGTAGCCGCTCAGCGTATTGTAGGGCGACGTGCCGGGCGTAACGGTCGTAGACTTTTGCGTCGACGACGACGTCTACTCGCCGCCGATCGCGGTCACCGCGACCCTCGGCTGGTAGCCGGACAACGCCTGCGGCAAACCTTCGTCGATCGCCCGCGTTGCGGCCCGCTGCGAATTGAGCGATGGATTGTTTTGATAGGCGTGCATCAGCGCGGATTCGAGCGTTTCGCTGCGTGCCGGTGACGCCATCAGCGGCAGCGCCGTCCATGCGACTGAAGCGGCCACAAGTCCGCTTAGCCAACGAATATCGCGCTGTCGTATTCTCAGTTACGCCCCACACGCTTAAGGACAATTAGCAAGGTCTATTAACGAAAGGAAGCCTCCAATTTGCAACAGACGCCGACCAAAGCCTCTCGTCCAAAGGCGGCGATCATACCGATCCTAACGAACGATTCGGCAAGATCATATCCAAGCCGACTACGTATAGCCTTATATACTCGCAACAATAGTGCAATTTCTTCGGTGACATTGACCACGACCGCCCCCTCGTAGGAGACTTTAACCGGGCATTTCCGGCAGTAAGGAGATCAAATGTCCTGGGTCGAAGCTCTGGGATACGCAGCCTCCGTGACCGTTATCGCAACATTTTGTATGAGCACCATGGTTCCCTTGCGCATTGCCGCACTCGTCAGCAATGTCCTGTTCTTTTCATATGGTGTTATCGACCATCTCGTACTTATCCTTCATGCCGTGTTATTTCCGGTCAATCTGCTGCGGCTTGTGCAGTTTCAGCGTTTGGTCCGCGACGTCCGTGATGCTCATCAAGAAGACTTACCAATTCAGAGCTTGCTCCCGTACATGACGAAGCGGTGTCTCTCCACCGGCGAAATTGTTACCCGCAAAGGCGAGAAGGCAGATCGGCTTTACTACTTGCAAGATGGCGAGCTCGAAATCACCGATCTTGCCAAGACGCTATTGCCCGGAACGTTTCTTGGAGAAATCGGCGTCTTTGCCCGCGATCAGGAGCGCACCGCGACAATCGTGTGCCGTACGAACTGCAGTCTCTACGAGTTGTCGGAGAGCAAGGCCAAGCAGCTTTTCTTCCAAGACAAATCGTTTGGGTTTGCCGTTATGCAGCTGATCATCAAGCGCCTGCTGGAAAACAACAAGCGGCTCTTGCAAGCCGGCGCCGCTTAAGAGCCGTTCGTGTCTCGCCTGTCATCTAGATGCGATAATACTGGCGGGGCAATATTCAGTCCATTAGCGTAGCTGAGCCGCCGGTCGTGGCGAAGGACAGAAATGCAAAAGGTCTCGATGCGAATTAGATTCTGGGGAGTCCGCGGCAGCATTGCCTGCCCCGGAGCGGAAACCATCCGTTACGGCGGCAATACCCCGTGCATTGAAGTGCGCTGCGGCGATCACGTCCTTGTATTCGATGCCGGTACTGGATTGCGGGCGTTCGGCAATGCGCTGATCAAAAACACAAAGATTCGCATAGTCGATATTTTCCTGACCCATTGTCATCTCGATCATGTGGGTGGCTTGCCGTTTTTCGCTCCTTTTTTTTCCGAGGGCTATAAGATCCGGGTTTGGGCGCCAAATCTCCTGCCTTCCAGTAGCGTCGAACAGGTCATGCGCCGGTTGATGAGCTCACCGCTGTTTCCGGTCGAAGTCGAAATATTCAAGGCAGCGATCGAGTTTCACGACTTCAAATCGGGCGATGTCTTGCGTCCGCACGACGGCGTGACGATCCAAACCGCGGCGCTCGACCACCCGGACGGCGCCAGCGGTTATCGGCTCGAATATGGCGGGCGCACGTTCGCGCTGGTGAGCGATACCGAAGGATTTCCCGGCAAGCACGACCGCGAGCTGGTGGCGCTCGCCAGGGGGGCGGACCTCGTCGTCTACGACGCGACGTTCACGGAAAGCGAAATCGCCTCGCGCGCCGGATGGGGCCATTCGACGTGGGCGCGCGGCGTGCGCCTGGCAGACGAAGCCGGCGCCAAGCAGCTTTGCCTGTTTCACCACGATCCGTCGCATGACGACGACTTTATGGATTCGCTTGCCGCGGAAGCAAACGACGCGCGGCCCGGTACCATCGCGGCGCGCGAAGGCCAGATCATCGATTTGTGAACGCGGACGGGAATTTGTCGCGGCGCGACATCAAACGGCGAATTCGACAACGCCGGGCCAAACCAGGCCGTGCGCACTAATCGCCCTTTTGCGGATGACCGACCGCGGCGAGATTCGACGAGATATCGAATGAATTGGCAACCGCCTCGCGGAACGCGGCTTTGCCTGCGACCGCGCTGACGCCCCCCTCGTTCAACGCGAAAAGCGGCTCGTAGTTTCGGTCGTCGTCGGCCGTCACCATGATCAGCGTGCGGTTGTCGAGTATCCACCAGGTATTGTCGTAACGCGCGGCAACCACGGCGTGAGTCACCCGATGTTCGACGTCGCGGACGATTTCCAGCCGCAGGTCGTCCGCGGCAACACCCGCTTCCTGCAGTGCGACATATTTTGCAATTGCGTAGTCCTTGCAATCGCCCGCCCCATGGCTCAGCGTCGCAAGCGGCGACGACCAGAAATCTTCGACGCCGTACTGATCCCAGTCGCTCATCGGCCTGATGCTCAGATTGATGGCGCGGTTGATCTCGCCTAAGCGGGCGCGGCCCTGGCGTGGCCGGGCATGGTCGACGATCGCCAGAAAGCGCCGCGCAACCGTCGGACAGGCACCGCCGGAACGGCACGCCGCGAGCGTCTCTTTTTCAGCGCGGATGCGGCCTTGGAGTTCGGTCCATTTGGCCGAGGTTTCGGTTAGTTTGGCTGCGACGGCTCGCTGCCAAATCGACGGAGGTTCGATGGCGATCGGTTTCTCAACCGGGCTTTCGACACGGGCCGCGGGCAAACCCGGCAAAGCCCGAACATCCAATTCATTGTCGAACGTCGCCTCGGCGACGGTGATGCCGTCACTGACGCCGTCGGCGCTCAGGGACAATTCGCCGCGATGCTCGTCGGCGAACGTGCTTGCGGAAAAGACTGCCGTGACGAGGAGGCAGATTCGTGCCGCCTTGGCAAAAACGGACATGATTGAACGCCCCGTTTTCGAAAATGTCGGTCGGCATCGCCGATCCCATTTCCGAATTTGCGGAACGTTTAGCGGTCAAGAAATTCCATGCGGTTTACGTCGGCGGCAAAACGGGTCTTTTTGGGCGATCGCCGTGAATCAACTCTGAATAAATTAGTATCAATTAAGTGATTTTGCGTCGTCGGCGTTGTCAAGGAATGCTTTAACCATATCGGGCGGCCGGCCCGTGGGGGCTCTTGTGGTGCTACTTGGAATCTAGCGCGATGGCTCCACTCCAGTTCGGCGGCGGTGGATTTTCTTTAAAATTGCGTATGCGCTCGGCATAAAGATCAAACAAGGGATTGAGGTTGAAGCCATTGACCGCTTCACGGCAGCGTCCAATAGCCTCTTCGGCTCCGCTAAAGTCGCGCTGGCGATAACGGGCAAGCATCTCGCTAAAAGCGCGGTGCAGCCGCTCAAAATGCTGGCTGAGGGCGACTTCCTGGCGTCCGAGAATAGTATAGACGGTCTCCGGCTCTGTCTTTCCTTTCACTGTGATGAAATCAAGCTCCAGCACCGCAAAAACTTGGCGTACAGCTTCTGCCGTTTTCGAGCCGATGATGATGGGAACGCCGTAGGATTTTGATTGGCCTTCCAACCGCGACGCCAGATTGACTGAATCGCCCAGCACCGAGTAGTTGAAACGCAGATCAGAACCCATATTGCCGACGACGCACCGTCCCGTATTAAGGCCTATGCCGACGTTGATCGGAAGGAAGCGCTGGCCTGATTCATTCGCCTGCTGCTGGCGCTGGCGATTTAAAGCCTCCACGCGGCTGAGCATTTCCATTGCCGCTTCACAGGCATTTATCTCGTGCTGGGCGTCGTGCAGTGGAGCGTTCCAAAACGCCATGATCGCATCGCCGATATATTTGTCGATCGTGCCGTTGTGTTCGATGATCGCATTGGTCATCGGCGTGAGAAAATTGTTCATCAGCGTCGTCAGACCTTGTGGATCGTCCTTGTAGATTTCCGAAATCGTGGTGAAGCCCCGGACGTCGCTGAACAGGATTGTCATATTGCGATCCTCGCCGCCGAGTGTCAGCGATTCGTGTGAATGGGCGAGTTGCTCGACCAGCGAAGGGGCCAAATACTGACCGAAGGCTGAACGGATGCGGCGACGCTGAACCTGCTCGCGGAAATAATTGATAAAAATCAGCGCGAGATAGATGACGAAAGTTGATAAAAGCGGAAAGGTGGCATCGAGCAGAATTCGCTGCTGAGTGAAGAAGTACCAGGAACTGGCGCCCATTATCGTGGCCATGGCGGCGCCGACGACGAGCATCATCGAGGCGCCGAGAATAGGCCCGAGTGCGATGATGGTGATGCTTATAAAGACGGCAACCGCAAGTTCGACGGCGATCGCGTAGTTCGGATAGGTGAGGGTGGAATTGGACAGGATGTTTTCCAGCACCTGAGCATGCACTTCGACGCCAGACATTGCCGGATCGACCGGGGTTGTTTTTACGTCGCGCAAGCCGACCGCCGACGTGCCGATCAGGACCAGTTTGCCGGCTACCCGGTCGGCGGCGACGCGGCCTTCCAGCAGGTCCCTGACCGAGATGTATCGGGCGGTGTCGTGGGGAGCGAAATAAACCCATAGCTGGCCGTTGCGGTCGGTTGGTATTTCGAGACCGGGGATGGCGACGCTGACGATGCCGGCCGCATCCGTCTTGAGCCTGATCGCACCGGCCTGGGTGGCGACGCGCAGCATTTCAAGCGTCAATGCCGACTCGATCGCGCCGTTCACCTTCATGACCATGGGTACCCGGCGCTGAATTCCGTCGAGCTCCGGGCGGATCGTAAAAAGGCCATGCCCAGCAGCGGCCCGTTCAAGAACCGGAATGTTGCGAATGATGCCGGGAAAGGTGATGAGGTAAGGGCTCGGGTCGGGACCGAGCGTCGCAAAGCCGGAGGTCACCGGTGGCGGCCCGGCTTGCACGGTTTTCTGATAATAGCCCGACTCGCCTAGCACGACACGCGAGCGGCGGATGGCGTCGGCGAATACATCGTCGTTACTCGGCAATTTTTCGAGTTGCGCACGGGTCTGGTCATCCAGATTGCGAAAACTTCGCGCGGCGACGCTCGGAGACATGCGGTCCGGCTCGGCAAAGATGATATCGAAAGCGATCGCGGCGCTGCCAAGCTTTGTCAGCTTGGTGATCACGTCGGCGATAAGCGTGCGGGGCCAGGGCCATTGGCCGTAGGTGTTCAGGCTTTGCTCGTCGATATCGACGACGACGGCCGGCCGCAGTTCGGCGTTTCGAGGGTGGACCATCTGATAAAAATCGAACGTGCGTGCGCGCACCGCTTCGAGCACCGACGGATCCCAGATGCGGATCGCGACGAGCGCAGCTAGCAAGAGCAGGCAGACCAAACGGCCAACGCCAAAACCTTGCGCCAGGCGGACAAACATGTTCATCTCAAGTGGCAAATTAGGCAGAAACGTCCATTACGACCTTTAGTGTTCGTCAGTGCGGCCTGTTCGGCAACGGAAGATTGGTTTTCTTTGGACGATCCGGTAGGGTTTTGCGTCGGGCAGAACGGCCTACTTTTCGCGAAATGCCCTCATGTACTGGTCGTAGAACGGTTTCATCAAATAAGAGATGACCGTCCGTTCGCCGGTCTGGACGAACACCTCTACGGGCATCCCTGGTAACAATTTGACCTCGCCGAGGCGATCTACCTCATGCGGCGGTAACGAAACGCGGATTGTGTAATAACTCTGGCCGGTGCGTTGCTCGGTCGTCGTGTCAGCCGAGACGCGCGTCACTTGCCCGTTTATTTCAGGCGTGGTGCGGATATTGAAGGCCGAAAAACGCAAAACGGCGGGCTGGCCAATCTTTACCTGATCAATATCCTGCGGGTTAATTTTCGCTTCGACCTGAAGGTTGTCAGAGTTTGGAACGATCAGCATGATCGGATCGCCCGCCGTAATTACGCCACCGAGAGTATGAACTGACGATTGGAATACGGTGCCCGCTTGCGGCGCTCGAATAACGGTTCGCTTCAACTGATCCTCAGCTGTTACCTTTCGCTCGACGAATTCGCCCATCTTGGCTTCAATGTCAGACAAATCTTTAGCCACCTCGGAGCCGAGATCGCGATCTATTTGGATGATCTGCAAGCGGGTTTCCCCGATCTTGCCTTGCGCCTGCGCCACTGAGGCAACAAGTTGCGCGCGTTCACCATCGATCCGTGTGGCCTCCCGTTCCAGTTGAGTGAGCCGCGACAGTGGCACAAGGTTTTTCGCATAAAGTTCGCGTACGCCGACCAGCTCGCGCCGGATCAATACGACTTCCTGAGTTTTGGCGGCTTGTTGCGCCTCAAGACCGAGGATTTCATCGTCCAGTTGCCCAACCCGTTTCTCAAGTTGCTCCTTCTGTCCAAGTCGGGCTTTGCGCCGCAATTGAAATAGATTGCGCGCGCCCGCTACGGCCGACATTGCATCTGGATCGCCGGTCTTTCCGAGCAGATCGGGTGGGAACGTTATTGAGTCGGCACCGTCGCGCTCGGCTTCGAGTCTAGCTTTACGCGCTGCGAAATCATTGAGGCCCTTGGTAACTATTGCAAGGTTGGCCCGCAGTACCGTTTCATCTAGCCGGACAAGGATATCTCCAGCCTTGACATAGTCGCCGTCATGAACGAGCAACTCGCCGACGATACCGCCGGTGGGATGCTGCACTTTCTTCACATTCGAATCGACTACGACCGAACCTTGCGCGATGAGCGCGCCGGATAGCTGGGCTCTGGCGGCCCAGCCGCCGACACCGCCGCCGAGGACCAGCACGACCACGAGGCCGGCAACAAGATTGCTACGGATCGACGCCAGCGAGCTTTGGTCCTTCGGCTCGGCCGCCGCTACCCTGGTCTGATCGAAGATCCAGATCTTTGTCGGAGGGATTTTAATTTTTGTTATCATCCGGCGCTCCCGCTTTCCGGAACAACCTTTAGCGAACGCGGCGACGGCGCCGGACGTTGCAGAACTTTGGACAGGACTTCTTCCTTTGGACCGAACATCTGCATCTGGCCCTTGCTCATGACCATGACCTGATCGACGCCAGCGATGGCGCTCGGGCGGTGCGTGACGACGATGACAATGCCTTTACGCTCGCGTACTCCGAGAATTGCCCGAGTCAATGCTTCGTCGCCCTCGGAGTCGAGGTTGGAATTTGGCTCATCGAGAACGACCAGAAAGGGATTGCCGTAGACCGCGCGGGCGAGCGCGATCCGCTGCGCTTGCCCGGCGGAAAGCGAAGTACCCTGCTCGCCGATCGGCGTATCGTAACCCTGTGGCAGCGTGACGATCAGGTCATGAATGCCGACTTCCGTGGCTGCGGCAATCACGGCTTTGGCGTCGGGCTTGGGCTCGAACCGGGCAATGTTTTGCGCCACTGTGCCGGCCATCAGTTCCACATCTTGCGGCAGGTAGCCGATGTGGCGGCCAAGCGTCTCCGGCGACCACTGGTCAAGCGTGGCGCCATCGAGGGTGACCCCGCCGCGTGCGGGATGCCAGACGCCGACGATAAGCCGCGCCAGTGACGACTTGCCGGAGCCGCTGGGCCCGATGATGCCGAGACCTTGGCCGGCCTCGACCTTGAATCGGACATCCTGGACGACCAGCTTTTGCGCGCCGGGCGGCACAACACTGACGTTCTCGACCGCCAGACGGTGTGTGGGCGGCTCCAACTCCATTCGCGCCGCCGGCACGGGCAACGTCGACAGCAGGCGGTTCAGCCGCTGCCAGCTCTGCCGGGCCGAGACGAATCCTTTCGAATGAGCAATGGCGAGATCGACGGGTGCCAATGCCCGCGCGCTCAGGATCGACCCCGCGATGATGATGCCGGCGGTCGCCTCCTGGTGGATCACCAGATAGGCGCCGACCGCCAAAACTCCCGACTGCAGCATCATGCGAAGCACTTTGGAGATGGCACCAAGGCCACCGCCGACGTCGCTCGCTCGCCGCTGACTGCGCATATACTGGCCGTTTGCCTCGCTCCATCGCTCTGCAATACGGCCGACCATTCCCATGGCCGTGAGCGCCTCGGCGTTGCGCCGGCTCGTTTCGGCCAATCCGTTGCGGGAGATGGCGGCCTCGGTTGCCGCTTTCGTCGGGGCGCGCACGAGCACCTCTGTCAGGACGGTCAGCCCGATGAGGATGATTGCACCGGCAAGTGCGGTAAACCCGATCAAGGGATGGAAGGCAAAGCAGATCACGAGATAGAGCGGGATCCAGGGCAAATCGAACAAAGCGACCGGGCCGAGGCCGGAAAGGTAAGACCTGATGGCATCGAGGTCTCGTAACGGCAGGAGGCCCTCGCTGCGGTTGCCGATCAGCAGCGGCATCCGCACCAGCGTCTCGTACACCCGTCCGCTCAGCGCTTCGTCGATCATGCCGCCGATGCGCGCCAGGATTCGCCCACGGATGGCATCGAGCAGGCCGAGCGCGGTGAACAGCCCGCCGACCAGAACCACCAGGCCGACGAGCGTCGGCATGCTGCGGCTCGGCAGCACGCGATCGTAGACTTCCAGCATGAACATCGCGCCGGCGAGCGTCAGAATATTGCTCATGCCGCTGATCAATGCGGTGCCCAAGAAGGCGCCGCGGCACGACGCCATCGCCGCCGACAACTCCGAGCCGGTCGGGGGGTAATTGGTTCGCGAATCGCTACGCTGCATCAGTTGGCACCAGCAATATCTCACAGTGCTAGTCGCATTGCAGGGCAACCAACGACCAAGTTTAATCGCCCCTTATGATAATGGCACATCACCCGTAATTTGTCGTTCCAGGGTGGTGCCAAGGGTTAATTCAGGTCATTGCCGACAACCGCGCTGTTTTCTCGCCGGTTAATGATGAAGAATGAAATCCGACGGTGTGACGTTCGTCACGTTCGTGAGATGAATCTCTATGCTGGCATTGCCGAGAGTTTGGGACGAGCCGCTGGCATTGGCGTAGATGACGGTATTACCCCCGCTGGTCAGGATATCGATGGTGTGCGCGGCTATGGAGCTTGGCGCTGAAGTAAGCGGGGGGAAGTTGACGGTGACGCTTTGAACATTGCTGTTCAGCCCGTTGATGGCCGCAAGATCGAGATGATCCGAATTATGCGTGAAATCGGTAATGGTATCGAAATTGCCGGCGCCCGGATGCGAATCGCTGGGGGCTGCGAAAACGAACGTGTCGCTGCCGCCGCCGCCCGTCAATGTGTCGCCGCCGCCGCCGCCAGTCATCGTATCGTTGCCCGCGCCGCCTTTGATCGTGTCGGCGTGCGCGTTGCCGATGAAATTGAACGATCCGGATGTGACGGCGCTGGCATCGATCGTCAATGAATTCAGATTCGTCAGCGCCGAGGCATCCACGGTCAAGATCCCGTTATCGTTGAAATGTGAATCAAACGTTAGATTGACATTGTCCGACTTGAACCCGCTGTCATGTCCCGCCCCCGTTATCGTGAGATCCTCGAAATTGGTAAGGCCAACATCCGAATGGGAACCGTCGCCGAATGTGAAGCTGTAAGTCGGGTGGAACGTATTGGCCCCGGTGACGTCGAGAAACAGCGTGTCGCCGCCGTTGCCGCCGGCGATTATATCGCCGTTCGTCAAGGTTGCCTGGGTGCCGAACACCTCGGTTGTACCGTTTACAAACGACACATGATCCGTGCCGGTGGTGAGGGTGAACGGAGCCGGGTTGACCGTGACGTCCAGTTCGACGGGACTGCCCGTCGTAAAGGCGCCATCGTCGCCGGACGTTGCCGTGACCATCAACGCTATATTCTCGACGGAATAGGCATCGCCAGCCGCCGTGATCGTCAGATCCGAAAGATGACTCCAGCCGTCAACATCAACCGAAGTATGGACCGCTGTCGCCGTGAATGTGTGGCTGTGTCCATTGCTGATGGTGTCGCCGACTGGAATGCCGCTGATCACCAATGACGTGATCGACGCATCGTGGTCGAGGGGGTCCGACGCGGACGCAGAAATCGACAGGGCGATTGGGTCACCGGCAAAGCCGGTCGCCGGCGAAACGGTGACGACGGGCGCCAGCGGCTGGATGACAACTGCTGTCGTCGTCTGCGCTGAACTGGTGTTGCCGTCCGCATCGGCCACCGTGGCCGCCACGGTCAGCGTGAAACCGTCGTCGCTGCTTGACGTAACGGTCAGCATATCGAGATTCCAGGTGTGAACATCAACCTGCTGATTGACGCTGGTGGCCGTGAAATCATGGGTGCCGTCGCTGATGGTAACGTTCTTGGGGATCGCGCCGATCAAAAGCGACGTCAGTTGTACGTCCGTGTCCTGATCGGTGATCGTGATTTGCAGCGTATGCGGCGCGCCCTCCGGCGCGATGCTGGTCGAGGCCTTCACCGTCGGCGCCAGCGGATTGACCGTCACCTGCTCGGTCGCCTGAGCGGTATTCGTGTTGCCGTTAACGTCCACCACCGTCGCGGTCGCCGCCAGCGTGAAGTTGGCGTCGCTCGCGGTCGTGATTGTCAGGCTCGATAGCGTCCAGCCCTTGACGTCGGTCGCGGTGAGGCCGCTGGTCGCCGTGAAGCTGCGGCCGTGGCCGTCCGACAACGTGTCGCCAACCGGGATTGCGCTCACGACCAGCGACTGCAGGCTGTTGCTGTCGCCGGCGAGGCCATTGACCGTGTCGGCCAGCGTGCCCAGCGCGATCGGCGTGCCTTCCGTTCCCGGCGCCGCCGCGCTCCAGGCCAGCGTCGGCGCCGGCGGATTGACCGTCACCTGCTCGGTCGCTTGAGCCGTGCTCGTGTTGCCATCGACGTCCACCACCGTCGCGGTCGCCCTCAGCGTGAAGTTGACGTCGTTCACCGTGGTCACTGTCAGGCTCGACAGCGTCCAGCCCTTGACGTCGGTCGCGGTGAGGCCGCCGGTCGCCGTGAAGCTGTGGCCATGGCCGTCCGACAAGGTGTCGCCGACCGGAATTGCGCTGACGATCAGCGACTGCAGGCTGTTGCTGTCGCCGGCGAGGCTGTTCACCGTGTCGGCCAGCGTGCCCAACGCGATCGCCGTGCCTTCCGTCCCCGACGCCGCGGCGCCCCATGTCACGGTCGGTCCCAACGGATTGACCGTCACCTTCTCCGTGGCGGTGGTAATGTTGCCGAGATCGCCCTGCGCGTCCTGCTCTTGCGCCGAAATGGTCAGCGTGAAGTTGACGTCGTTTACAGGCGTGATCTTCAAGCCGCTGAGAACGCCGCCGGCAAGCTCTAGCGCGTCGAAGGTAATGCTGCCGCCCGAGCTCGTCAGCGTGTCGCCATGGCTATTGCTCAGCGTCGCTCCGTTTGGAATGTCGCTGATTGTCACCGAATAAAGACTGTTGTTGTCGCCGAATAGCCCAACCGGAGAAATCCCCGGGTGCAGTGTAATCGGCTGAGCTTCCGTTTCCGACACGGCAAGCGGCAAAACGACCGGCGCCAACGGATCGACCGTCACCACTTCGGTTCCGCTCGCCGTGGCGCTGCTGCCATCGGCGTTCTGCTGCGTTGCAGTCACCGTCAGCGCGAAATTGGCGTCTTTGAACGTCGTGATCGTGAGTTGCGACAGGTCCCAATTCGCGACGTCGACCGACGTATGGCCGGGTAGCCCCAGGAAAAAATGGCTGCCGTCGCTCAGCACGGCGCCGATCGGGATTGCGCTCAGCACCAGCGACTGCAGGCTGTTGCCGGGTCCGCCGGTGACGCCGAGATCGAGCGCAATCGGCGTACCTTCGGTTCCGGACACGGCCACCGGCGACACCGCCGGCACCACCGTGTCGACCGTGAAGGTGATGCTGTTGCCGTTGCCCGGATTGCCGTTGTCTTCGCTCCAGCTGCCCGCGGTCACCGCCACGGAAGCCGCGTCGGTCTCGGTGCCGGGATTGGCGGTGAAGGTCGCGGTGTAGTGCGTCGCGTCGACCATCTGCAGATTGCTCAGCGCGCCGCCAACTGCGGTGGTGTCGGCAAGGTCGAAATTGTTCGGCGCCTCGCTGAAGCTGAAGGTCACGAGGGCCGTGTTATGCGCCAGATTGACGTCGTTGTGGTCGATCGAAATAGCCACCGTCGGCGTCGTCTCGTCAACGGTCAGCAATTGCGAAGCCGGCGGCGCCGCAATGCCTTCCGCGTTCGAGACATTGGCCGTTACGGTGTAAATGCCGTCGCTCAGGGCTTTGGCCTGCGCCGAGGTGACGGACAGCGTCCATGCGTTGTCGATGACCGTCGCAAACAGAGTTTCCACCACAACGTTCGATCTGTTAACGAACGTCACGGTCACGGTTTGGCCGTTCTCGACTCCCGACGTCGTGCCGGTGATGTCGATTCCCGCGTTGGCCTCGTTGAGGTTCAGCGTGCTGCTCGGCAGCGCCGGACCGCCGACGACCGGCGTGACGATCTGAATTGTCGGAGCAGCAACCGCGAAAAAGGGACCGGTCGGACCTTGAGGAATAACCGGCGGCGCATTCAAGTCGCCGTGATTTGGTGGTTCACTCTGGTTATTCGGCGGCGGCACAAAATTAATCGGCAGCGGCGGTGGAATGAAAATGGGAGGCCCGCCCGATCCGTTCGACCCGGTCGCCGTGGGGTGGAGTTGCCCGGCGACGAACGTCGTCAGCGCGTCCTGTTGAGCAAGTTGGAGCGCGTCCATTTGGGCCGGAGTATTGGCAATCGTCGACGCGCTGCCTAATGCATTGATGACGATTGTTTCGCCGGGGTTGTCGGCCAACCAGTGTTGCGGCTTCGGCCCATGAGTGATGATTTCGAAAATGCCGTGGTGCAGGTGTTTGTAGGTCAGTAGGCCGTCGTCCAAAATAGCGGCGCCCTTTGAGTCCAAGCTCTGCAAAAATGTCGTGCCGCTGGCGTTTGTATTTTGCGCGCGAACTTCGTCGAGCACGGCGAAAGTCAACGCCGCGAGCGACAGCGTCCCAATCCCGCCGGCGCGCGCGCGGGTGCGAATGGTTGCAGCAGGTGTCTCGATATTGAAATAACCGGATTCCGTTCTTTGCCCGGTCTGGAACGCGAAGCTGCCCCGCGTGATGGCGAACTGCGCGGACTGCAAGATTTGATCGCGGTCGCAGGCAAATTCGTTCAATGCCATGCGTGAATCGCCGGACAGGTTGAATGCGCTGCCGTCGAAAAAGTAAATTCCGACCTGGCTATTGGCGGCGGTCTCGATCACATCGCCCTGTCGGACCAGGTCGCCGACCTTGATTTGAACGACGGTCCCGCCGGCTTGGGTGAGGATGGCAGACCCGCGTAATGCCGTAATATGGCCGATAGCCTGAGCTGGCCCGCCCGCCGGCCAATGCATCGGGCGTGACGCCCTATGCGGGGCGCCGGAAGTCTCGCCGAAAGTACCCGCCACGCGACGTTACCCCTCGATTTTGGCGCCAAGCGCCGGCTTTTCGACCGGCGGCAAAAGTACCATTTTATGCTATTTAATCAAAGGTTAAGGATAAAAAGCGGTAAAATCGCGGTTCTTCGTGTATTTTGAGTGTCTTAACGCTCGCACGCTCCATCTGACCTGCCCGATATTGCCCCCGGCAGTTACGGCGAGGACAAGTTGCCGTTAAGGCAGGCCAAGCCGCTGCGGTTGATGGGCAAACATATTGATGTTACTCAAGCCAATATGGACGTATGCCGGCGAGCCGAAGGGGCGATGCAGACACGTATCATCACCTTGTTTGTGGCGGCGCTCGCGCTAGGCGGCGCCACGGCGCAGTTGGCTCGCGCGCAGAACCCGGTCCCTCCCGTCCAGGCGGGCACAGCCAAGCCCATCGGAAAAGTCGTGACCGCCGTTGGCTCGGTCACGATCGAGCACGTCAACGCGGTGGTCCTGCAAGCCAATGCCGGCAATCAAGCTGCGCAAACCAAGGCCGGCGACGCCGTCTACCTCGGCGACATCGTGCAGACGGGGGCCGACGGCAAGATCGACATTACGTTTGCCGACGGCACCGCGTTCAACCTGTCGAGCGACGCCCGCATGGTGCTGAACGATTTCGTGTACGACCCGAACGGAAAGTCCAACTCGACCTTTTTCAGCCTGACCAAGGGAACGTTCACGTTCGTGGCGGGTAAAGTTGCGAAAACCGGCGACATGAAGATCGATACCCCGGTCGCCACCATGGGCATTCGTGGCACTACGCCGCACGTCGAAATATCGGATGACGGGACCGTCAAGTTTTCGACGCTGATCGAAGCGGGCAAAGCCAGCGTTACAGACAAGCTCGCAGCCCCTGCGCCTGCGATACAAGAAAAAAAGCCGAACCTCGATATCTGTCGGGGTTGCTAGCGCTTTCGCGCTTGGCGCATACCGCTTATGATACGAACGCTTGAAAGCGTCGGCTCCCCGGTGCGCGCCGGCTTTTGTAGAAAACGCCGGTTGCAATTCTTGATTTCAAAGTCAGGACCATGGACATGGAGTTGCGTGTAGGACGGAGCATCGCTGGCAGCGTGACAATTGTGCTGGCCGTGCTGTTGACCGGGTCGGCGGCGCTCCCGCAAGCCCCTACGGGCAAAAGTGACCTCAAGAATATGGATTTATGCAACGGCGTGGATCGAAGGTCGCCCGAGCCACAAATTCGCAGTTGTACCGCACTCATCAACTCAGGCGATCTGTTGGCCGAAGGCTTGGCGATCGCTTACAACAACCGCGGCGATGCCTATACGGCCAGGGGCGATTACGATCTCGCCATTCTGGACTACGATCAGTCGATCAAAAATAAAGCCACCTACGCCAAGCCGTTCAACAATCGCGGCGTCGCCGAGTTGAAGAAAGGCGACTACGACCGCGCGCTTAGAGATCTGGATGAAGCGATCAAGCTCGATCCCGACTATGCTTCGGCCTTCGCCAACCGTGCGGAAATCTATCAAAGACAAAACGATTTTGCGCGCGCGGCCCGCGACTACGACGAGACGCTTCGTCTTAAGCCGGATTTGAATACCGCATGGAAAGGACGCTGTTGGACTCGCGCCGTTCTCGGCGATTTGCAGTTAGCGTTGGCCGACTGCAACAGGGCGATTCAGTTCGAGCCGGATGACGCTGCGACCCATGATTCACGAGGGTTCATCTATCTGAAGATGGACCAACTTAATTCATCGATCGACGATTACAACGCTGCGCTTCATTTCGAACCTAAGTTGGCGAGCGCCCTCTACGGCCGCGGACTTGCCAAGCGAAAAAAGGGCGATGCGACTGGCGCCAACGCCGATATTGCGGCAGCCAAGACGATACAGGCGAAGATAAGCGAAGATTTCGTGCGCTATGGGATCCGATAGTCCTGGACTGAACACCCGAGTTCCAACGATCAATTAACCTTAACGACCGAACGGCGTTCAAGAAACCTTAACAATTTGTTAATTTTTGCCGGAGGCGCCAGACCGCGCGCCCCCACGGCAGCGATTCCATCGACTTCTTTGTCGCGGCTCGTCGCTTGTTGCGGTCTGCTGATTATTGCGGGTCGCAAGCATGCTCTGCAAAAGCACCTGGCGCGCTCCCGCCTCGACAAAGGAGGCATCGTGACGGCAGGGACCTTGGTCAGTGGCCAATCGCGCGGCGGCGGCCTCGATCTTGCCGCTGCTGGCTCGTGGACGGCCGAGTTTGCGAACGCGATCGAGCCGCAAGTTGACGCTGTGACGCGCGCAGGCACGCAAGTGCGCAGCGTCGCTATCGATGTCGCGCGGATCGACCAGCTCGACACCTTCGGGGCATGGCTGTTGGAACGCGCCATGCGAACCTGGAGCAGCCAGGGGTGCCAAATCAGGCTGACCGGCCTGCGCGACGATTATCGCGGCCTGTTCGACAAGGTCCATGCCGGGACCCATGTTTTGACGCCCGAGCCGCCGGCGGCGAATGCCATCGTCACGAGCTTGGAGAGAATCGGCCGCGCCATGGCGGGGGTCGGCGCCGACCTGGTCGTCCAGGCGCAGATGGTCGGGGCGTTGATGGTTGCGCTGAAGCGGGTGGCGTTGCGACCCTGGACCTTCCGCCTCACCTCGATGATCAATCATCTCGAGCGCGTCGGATGGCAGGCCGTACCGATCGTTCTGCTGATCACCGTCCTGATCGGCGCTATCCTCGCTCAGCAAGGCATCTTCCACTTCCGCAAATTCGGCGCCGACATCTACGTCATCGACATGGTCGGCGTGCTGGTGCTGCGCGAAGTCGGCGTGCTGATCGTGTGCATTATGGTGGCGGGCCGGTCCGGCAGCTCCTACACCGCCGAACTTGGCGCGATGAAGATGCGCGAGGAAGTCGACGCCTTGCGCACGATGGGCTTCGACCCCGTCGAAGTGCTGATCCTGCCGCGCATCGTCGCGCTTGTCATCGCGGTGCCGATCCTGACCTTCCTCGGCTCAATGGCTGCCCTTTATGGTGGCGGGGTGGTGTCCTGGGCTTACGGAGGTATCGAGCCGGCCGTATTTCTATCGAGGCTGCGCGAGGCGATCTCGATCGAGACGTTCGAAGTCGGGATGCTCAAGGCTCCGTTCATGGCCCTGGTGATCGGCGTCGTCGCCTGTGTCGAAGGGCTGCAGGTTCAAGGCAGCGCCGAGTCGCTCGGCGAGCAAACAACCAACTCGGTGGTCAAATCGATCTTTCTCGTTATCGTGCTCGACGGCGTCTTCGCCATGTTCTTCGCCTCGATCGGAATGTAGCCAATGGCGACCGGTCGGACAGAACCCGTCATTCGCGTGCGCGATGTGGTTGTGGATCTGAAAGGGCATCGGATCCTCAACGGGGTCAATCTCGACGTGTTCCACGGCGAGATCCTCGGCTTCGTCGGCGCCTCCGGCGCGGGCAAGTCGGTCCTGTTGCGGACGATCATCGGATTGCTGCCAAAGCAGCAGGGACGCATCGAGGTTCTCGATGTCGATCTCGACCAGGCCGACGAGGATCAGCGCCAGGCGATCGAGCGGCGCTGGGGCATCCTGTTCCAGCAAGGCGCGTTGTTCTCCTCGCTGACCGCCGGCCAAAACATCGAGTTTCCGATCAATGAATATCTCGACCTTTCAGGTCGCCTGATGACCGAGATGGCGATTACCAAGCTGGAAATGGTCGGCCTAAAGCCGGACGTATATCGGAAATATCCGTCGGAGCTTTCGGGCGGCATGATCAAACGCGTCGCGCTGGCCCGGGCGCTGGCGCTCGACCCCGAAATTTTGTTCCTGGATGAACCGACATCCGGCCTCGACCCGATCAGCGCCGGCGACTTCGATCAGCTCATTCTGACGCTGCAACGAACGTCGAATATGGCGGTTTTCATGGTCACGCACGACCTAGACAGCCTGCACACAATTTGTGACCGGATCGCGGTACTGAGCGCGGGTAAGATCGGCGAAGCGGGCACGATGGAAACCATGCTCGCCTCGCAGCACCCATGGCTGCGCGCCTATTTCCACGGTGCGCGAGGGCGCGCCGGCCGGCAAGCGGTGGTAGAGATTAACAGCGGAGTTGAGTGATGGAGCGCAAGGCGAATTACGTTCTGATCGGGCTGTTCACAGTCGCCGTCGTCGCTGCCGCGTTCGGCTTCGTGTTCTGGATCCATCACACCTCCGGCAAGAAACAAAGCGTAGTCTACCGGGTCATCTTCGACACTTCGGTATCCGGGCTGCGCCGCGGGGCACCGGTGCTGTTCAATGGCATTCGCGTCGGCGAGGTGACCGACCTTCAACTCACCCCCGACAAGCCGTCGCAAGTGACGGCCACGCTGCAAGTCAACAAGGCGACGCCGATCCGCTCGGACACACGCGTCGGCCTGGAATTCGCCGGACTGACGGGCGTCGCTTCGGTGTCGCTCAAAGGCGTATCGGCGACGACGCCGCTGATCGAACGAGAGGAAGGCGAGCCGCCCACCTTGAACGCCGACCTGAACGCCAGCCAAGATTTGATGCGAGCCGTCCATGAAGCGCTGAACAATGCCAACGCGGTCATCGCCGAAAACAGGGAATCGCTGCATAAGTCGATCCAGGATCTGGCTGTCTTCACCGCGGCGCTGTCGCGCAACGCCGACGGTATCGACGATGTCGTCAATAACACGAAACAAGCTACGGCATCGATCCGTGATCTCGCCGGTCAGCTCGAAAAGCGCACCGAAGAAATCACCAGCGGCGTCAACAAAATGACGGACGCCGCAACCAAGCAAATCAATACTGTCGGTGGTGATGCGCATCGAGCCATTATCAATATCGACAAAGCGGTGACCGATCTGACGAAGAATCCGCAACGTATCCTGTTCGGCGGCGGCAATAAGTAGCCGACATCCGCGGGCGCAGGATCGCGCGTAGTCTGCCGCACGCACCGGCGGTTACAAAAATAGGCGGTTTACCCGCGCGGCCAGATAATTTTATATGCGGCGGTTTCGGCGAATTGAGACGGTTGTGAGCGCTAAATTATGTATAACTGCGACGCCGTTTGCGCGTTACAGAGAGCGAACGCCAATTGAGCCAACTTCAATCGGTCATTATGCCAAAGCATCGCATTGAAGATTTAGCTTCTCTCGCCGAGTTCATTGGAAGACGCGGTTACTGGGCTTTGCATTATTGCGTGCTGGCAGCCGGGCTTGCGGCGATGTGCGCGATAACCGTCCCCGACGTTCACCCAGAGCTCCGCACTTGGCTGACGATCGGCCTTTGGTGCTGCCTCGGGTTCTTCGGTATTGAGCTGGCAGCGAGGATCTGGACGAGATCGGAGCCCCGTTCGATTTATCTGCTTTCGGCAGGCGGCGTGATCGATGTTTTGGCGGTGCTGCCGGTTCCGCTCGCTTTGCTTGCCGGCGTTCCGTCCGAAACCGCGTGGATGCTGGCGTCGCTCTGGCTGCTCAAGCTCGCGACATCCGTCCCCGGGTTGGAGCTGCTGTGGCGCGTCATCGCGTTGGAATCAAGAGCCCTGCTGAGCGTGTTCGTCATATTCTTGATCGTTCTGCTACTGGCTGCCGTGGCGGTGCACGTCCTCGAGCGCGTGTATCAGCCGGAGAAGTTTGGCAGCTTGCCGCTGTCGATTTGGTGGGCAGTAACGACGCTGACGACCACCGGCTATGGCGATGCGGTGCCCGAAACGTTTCTTGGCCGTCTGATCGCAGCCTCCGTGATGATTTGCGGGCTCGGCGTGTTCGGACTCTGGACCGGCATTCTTGCCAACGGCTTTGCCGCTGAACACAGGCGCCGTAATTTCATTCGAGCCTGGGATCTTGTGACGGGTGTACCGTTCTTTCGAAGTCTCTATCCGACCGCGATCGTCGAACTTACGCGCATGCTGCGACGGCTGGACGTGGGCGAGAGGACCATTGTGGTGAGACGTGGACGGCCCGGCGATTGTATGTACTTTATCGCTTCGGGCGAGGTCGAGGTGAAGCTGGAGCCGCGTCCCGTTCGTCTCGGCTCAGGATCTTTTTTCGGCGAAATGGCGTTGCTTGGAGGGGGTCCGCGCACTGCAACGGTTGTGACGACTGTACCCTCCACGCTGCTAATTCTGGACGTCTCCGACTTTCATGCTTTCACCGCGCATCATCCGGATCTCGCGCAGGCAGTTGAAGCTGAGGCCCAGCGTCGTCGGATGGGCTCTGCAAACGTCGACGTATCGGGGCCACTTGGCGAGCCGATCGGATAATCGCGCTCCAGCCGCCGGCATAAGCAACCGCAAGCCTTCACAATCGCCCGGAACTGCAATAAAAACTTACAGCGAGTCACGGGCGTCCGGAACATCGAATTTGCCACTGAGAACTCGGATTGTGGCTAAGCGAACGGCACTGCGTCGGACGCGTTTGGTAGAATGAATAAAAATCGGCGTCCAATGTCAGTCGCCGGCAAATAGTTTTTGCAATGGGGCTATGGATATGTCTGCAACGCAGACCTTTCTGGACCGCGCCGTACAGCACCTAACCATCCAAAATCTGTTGACCCAACTTCATCTTGATCCCAGCAACATTACTTGGCACGAACTTTGGCAACGGCTTATTGAGATCACGTTAGCCAATATCAATATTTCGAATATGTGCGCTTTGGTCGGTGCGGGCTTTTATGCAGCTACATTTTTGATGCGCACGATGGTGCCGTTGCGTGTTTTCGGCATCATCAGCGCATTCTTCTTTATGGCTTACGGTGCACTTGGAGGTGCGGTCGCTACATTTCTAATGTATTTTCTTTTGCTGCCCATCAATATTTTTCGGCTTTTTCAAATTCAGAAACTCGTAAAGAAAGCACGGGTGGCGGTCGAAGGGGAATTGTCGGCGGACTGGCTCAAGCCCTTTATGGAACGGCGCCTCTACCGCAAGAGGGATGTGTTGTTTCGGAAAGGGCAACCGGCCGATGAAATGTTTCTTATCACCACGGGAATGTTTCTGGTGACTGAAATTGGTATCGAACTTCCGCCGGGGCGGCTGGTGGGAGAACTGGGCTTTCTCGCACCCAAAAACGTACGGACGCAAACCGTTGAATGTATCGAGGACGGAGCAGTGTTGACTATCACTTATGATCGGCTGCTTGAGGTATATTATGCGTATCCCGACTTCGCATACTATTTTCTCCGTCTTTCGAGCGAGCGCCTCCTCCAAAACAATGCGCGGCTTGAAAGCTTTATCGAACAGCATGAGTTGAAGTTTCAGGGTGCCACTGCAAAAAATGCGCAGTGATGCTGTATGGGGTTGGTACGGCGCGCGTTTGGCTCGTTGCCTCGCCACCTAGATGCGCCCGACTCAATGCAGTAATCTGCTCAGCCGCCGGCGCGCCAAGACCGCTTGGTCGGGAAATGGGGTGGCTGATGAAACCGGGAAAAATGAGTGCGCGTATTGCAATCGGCTGTCGCACCGCAGCAATCGTTGTCACGCTAACCGCATTTTTTCCTTCTGTGGCGCGCGCCGAACAAATCCTCTGGGGATGCATGGCTGTATCCAAAACCGAATATAATGCCGCCAAAAGGAAAAAGATGTTGCACGGCAAACTGGGCAATTATCGGCGGACCGGGCATATATGGCGCCGAAGTTACTGGCTCTGTCGTTGATCGCGCCGGTTTGTTGTGTCAGCTCGCCTTTTCCGAAGCGACGATCGGGTAGGTCCTATTAAAGCACGCGTCGGCAATCGTCGGTTTAATGGCATGATAGCTCTCACCAGAGCCCGCTTACGCGATTTACCAGCCGCAAGAGTATTCGACGGACTACTCAAGAATTTTGAGTTTGGATTTCAACCGTCCGGCCGCCTGACCGAGGGCTCTATCGCAGGCACCTCGCATAATTCAGTTGACGGTATTGACGCTGCGTAAGATGCTTGCAAAGCGAACCATCGGTTAAGCCATTGCTCAATTCGGTTTGTTGGCGGAACGGCGGGAAATATTTTTTAAATCTGAGGGTGGGGAATGCCGGGGATAAATGTCGACGGCGACGTTCGGCCAAAGTGGGGAGGGCCCGACGTTTGGTTTCGAGAATTGGTTGCAGGTACAATTTGCGCCATCGTCTCTTTTATCTTTAACCTGTCTTACGCCGCTCTCGTATTTTCCGGTCCGCTTTCGCAGTGGCTCGCTTACGGCTTAGCGGCCGCCTTGATTGCGACGGCGGTCGGCGGAAGTGTCATGGCGTTACGGAGTTCGCTGCCATTCGCTCTGGCTTCACCCGACGTATCAACGACCGCCATTACGGCGACGATCGTAGCATCCTTCGTCACTCGTCTCGCAGCCGAAGGTGCCGGCGAACATTTACTCGGGCCGGCCTTGATCGTTATATCGCTATGCGCCGCCCTTTCGGGGTTTGCCCTTTTTGGACTCGGAATCGCGCGCGCTGGGCGTGCGGTTCGCTTCATACCATTCCCCGTTATTGGCGGCTTTCTTGGCGCCGCAGGTTGGTTGATCGCCGCCGGTGCGATGCAAGTGATAACGGGCCGTCGCGTCGAATTGGCGGGTATTGAAGCCTTCCTCGATCCATTGACGCTGGCAAAGTGCGCTGCCGGCGCCGCCGTCGCTGCAGTGCTCATTTTGGCCAGACTCCGCTTCAAGGGGCCATTTGCCCAGCCGGTTCAGCTCCTGTTGTGCGCCGCCGCAGTCTATGTCGGTCTGGAGTTTTTCGGCATTTCGAACGTCCGAGCGCAGGCCGATGGTTGGATGTTTCGAATGTCGTCGTCGGTCACGTTCTCACCCCCATGGGACTTGAATGAGTGGCGAAATTTTCCGTGGCATTTGTTGCCGGAGATGACCGCGGATTTTCTGACAGTGATGTTTGTTGCGGCCGTGAGCATGCTGCTCAATGCGGCGGGCTTTGAAGTAATGACGAAACGCGAGGCCGATTTTGATCGGGAACTGGCCACGGTGGGAATTGCGAATTTGGTGTCGGCTGCGCTTGGCGGCTACGTTATCGGCGTGCCGATGAGCCGATCGACGCTTGCATTCAAACTGTCCGGCAACAGTCGAATTCCAACCGTCTGCGTCGCTGCCTCTTCCGTTGCGATGCTGGCGATCAATACGAGGTTCCTCGACTACATACCGAAATGCGTTGTCGGTGGACTATTGCTAACTCTTGGAATCGATTTGCTTTATCGCTGGCTGGTATCGTCATCGCGCCAGCTGTCGCGCATAGAGTATCTTTCACTCCTGCTCATTGCGCTGATAATCGTAAAATGGGGTTTCATTGCGGGCATCCTTGTCGGCATAGTTATCAGTTGCTCGACGTTCGCGTTTAGCGTCAGTCAGGTCAGTGCGATCAAATTCGGCTTCGACGGAACTGAATACCGAAGCACGCTCGATCGCGAACACAAGGAACTTGCATTGCTCGCTCAGCATGGCCGGGAGCTGCACGGATTGAACTTGCAGAATTATCTGTTTTTCGGCTCTGCAAATCAGATTTATCAGAAGGTCAAGGTGCTACTAGCCGATCGCCCTGAGTGCCGCTTTCTGCTATTCGACTTCCGCTCAGTGATAGGCATTGATTCGTCGGCTGCCCACAGTTTCACGCAAATCAAACAGGTTGCGGATAAATGTGGCGCTCAGTTGGTGCTCGTCAATCTTTCATCCGAGTTGACTGCGGCTTTTCGTGCCATGCAGATCATCTCTAGCAACACGATAATCGGATTGAACCTCGATCAGGCGCTTGAATCCTGTGAGAATGCTATCATTCAAGCACACCGGACGGACGATGGCGATGTCCCATCGATACGCGAGTGGCTGGCCGACGCACTTGGAAGCACGGAATATGCTGACTGTGTGGTCGAGCAATGCGAGCGTCTCGAATTGGCCCCTGGCGACATAGTCGCCCGGCAGGGCGAGCAAGCCGATTCCATGCACTTCATTCTTGAGGGAAGAGTTGATGTCATCGTCAATCTCGATGATGGACGCTCGGTGCGCGTGCGCAGCCTCGGGCGGCACACCACAATTGGCGAAATGGGGCTGATCACGTCGCGGCCGCGCAGTGCGACACTGCAGGCCGAAGTTGCCAGCGTATTGTACATGCTCAGCGCCACTGCGTTCGAGAATATCCGCACCGAAAATCCCTCTCTCGGCCAAGCTCTATTGACCTTCGTGGTCGAAGTCATGGCCGAAAGACTGAGCTACACAAACCGCGCCATAGGGCTCTTACAACGCTGAGGCCCACCGCCTGTGCGGGCTTGCGTTTTGTCAGTCTTATGCCGGGTGCTCAAACGGACATTGGTCGGCGCGACTGGTACGCCCGCTAGGGTCGAAAACCGACTTGCCCCTGGTGAGGGCTCCACCCTGCGCCAGAAATGACCTCAGTTCGCGCATGGTTTTTTATCCGATCGCCAGCCGTTACCATCATCGCAGCGGAAAGGACTGTCGCACTGGCCCATATTCTGGATATTTTTTTTGTAGCCAATAAAGAGGGGCTGGGATGTCTCGGGTCGCGTTGCCACTGATTGTCGGCACTATTGTCATTACGCCGTCGCGGCTGCGCTAGCGAATGGGCGGAGCGTAAAGAATGCCGCCCGCGGTCCACAGCGCGTTCAATCCGCGCGGGATGCCGAGCTTGGAGCCGCTGCCGACATTGCGCTGGTAGACCTCGCCGTAATTGCCGACACGACGGATAATGCGCACCGCCCAGTCCTTGGGCAGGTCCAGGTCGGCGCCATAGTCGCCGTCGTTTCCGACAAAGCGCATCACTTCGGGTTTCTTGGATTTCATCGTCTCGTCGATGTTCTTGGAGGTGATGCCGAGCTCCTCGGCATTGATCATGGCAAACAGCGTCCACTTCACCAGCAGCAGCCAGTCATCGTCCTTTTGCCGTACCACCGGCGCCAGCGGTTCCTTGGAAATGACATCCGCCAGGATGACGTGGTCGGCGGGTTTGGGCAGCTTCAGCCGCAGCGCGTAAAGCTGCGAAATGTCCGCAGTCAACGTGTCGCACTGCCCCGCGACATAGGCGTTGAAGACCTCGTCGACGGTGCGAAGCCGCTTTTCCTGATATTTCATGTTGTTGGCGCGGAAGTAGTCGGCGAGGTTAAGCACTGTGGTGGTTTCGCCCTGCACGCACACAGTGCTGCCATCGAGTTCGAGCGCCGACGTCTTGCTGCGCGCGCGCGGCACCATAAAGCCCTGGCCATCGTAATAGGACACCGCCGCGAAGTGCAGCGCGTATTCGGTCTCGCGCGACATGGTCCAGGTCGAGTTGCGCGCCAGAACGTCCACCTTGCGCTTGGCAAGCTCGGCGAAGCGTTCTTTTGCGTCGAGCGGAACGAATTTCACTTTCTTCGGGTCGTCAAAAATCGCGGCGGCAATGGCGCGGCAGAAGTCGACATCAAAACCCGACCACACGCCCTTGTCGTCCTGCGCCGAGAAGCCGGGAAGCCCTGTATTGACCCCGCAATAAACCGCATCGCGGCGTACGGTCCGCTTCAAGGTCTTGGTGTCGTAGCGATCATAGGCGAAGGCGGCCGCGGCAACCGCAGCCGCGATCGCACAGCCGATCAACAGGCCGGTGCGAAAATTCCATCCAAAAGACTTGCTTAGCTTCGCCACAGGCACCCCCGGGAGCCGATCAAATATTAGGCTGCTGTTGCACGATCACCTTGGTGCCGACCGGAACGCGGTCGTAAAGATCGGTCACATCCGGGTTGGTCAGACGGAAGCAGCCCGACGAGACTTCCGTGCCGATCGTCTGCGGCTGATTGGTGCCATGGATACGATAAACCGTATTGCCGAGATAGAGCGCGCGCGCCCCGAGCGGGTTGCCGGGACCGCCCGCCATGAAGCGCGGCAGATAAGGCTGCCGCTGGATCATTTCCGGCGGCGGCGTCCAGTCGGGCCATTCCTGCTTGCGCGTCACTTTGACCAGGCCTCGCCATTGGAAGCCGTCGCGGCCGACGCCGATGCCATAACGCAAGGCGCGCCCGCCGCCCTGAACGACATAGAGAAAGCGCTCGTTGGTGTTGACGATGATCGTACCCGGCGCCTCGGTGGTGCGATAGAACACCACCGTTTTCTGCCATTTCGGATCGAGCTGCTCCTCATCCTCTTTCGGAACGTAACCGGGCTGGTCGCCGTCAAAGGTCGATTGCGCGAGCGCGTGAGGCACGACGATGAAGGTCATCAGAACAAGGGTCAGCGCGAAAAAGAAGCGGGTCATCATCGGTTTGGGCCCACAATCGTGAAACTGCCGGATCAATCTTACCACTCCATGTGCCAAATTGTCTCGGGGTCATCCTGGGGATAGCCGAGCGGAGCTTTGCGGATGCAAAACTCAGGTTTCCAGCTGGTGAATGGTCTGATTGGCGCGGCGAAGCCTTCGGCTGAGCTCGCGGCCGAGACCCGACAGCAGCTTGATGGCGACGGCAGGCGCCTCTTTCGAAAGTTCGGCGAATTTCTGGTCGCTGAGCGCGTAGCATACGACATCGTCATCGGCGACGATGGAGGCGGAGCGCGGTCCAGCGTCGAGAATGGCGAGTTCGCCGAATATGGTGCCCGGCGCGAATGTCGCGAGGCGTATATCGCCGCCGTTGGCCTGACTGAGATAGGCGCTGGCGCGGCCCTTGGTGACGATAAAAAGCGCATTGCCCGGATCGCCTTCACGGAAAATGATTTTGCTGCCGGGAAAGGTTTCGCGCCGCGTGTGGCGTCCTATGATCTCGAGTTCCGCGGCGCTCAACGACGACAGCAGGTCGACGCGGACGAGCGGGATCTCTTCGCCTTCGGTATCGTCGTCGTCGGCCCGGGTCAACTCATCCTCGGCCCACTCCATGGCCCGATCGATGTCCTCGAACACGCACCCGGCGCCGATTGCCTCAACAATGCCGGCCTCGGACAGCCGCGCGGCAGTCTCGCTATTTTTGGCGAGCGCCAGCGCAAGGTGCCGATCTTGGCGCGCGAGTGAGGCTTGAATATCAGCCAATATTCGAGCGCCGGTCGCATCGATTTCGGTCACACGCCGCAGGTCGAGGATAACCGTGCGCGCCGTCGCGGCGGGCGCGCGCTCTATGTCGTCGCTGAGCATCTCCGCGCTGCCGAAAAACAGCACGCCCTGGAGCTCGAGCACCAGAATTTCCCCGCCCCGCTTCTCGAGTAACGCCGTCTGTTCTGGCGTCCGCGCCTTGCGTGAATGGATTTTCTCGCAAGTGTACCGCCGGCGGACGTTCGAACGGCTCATGCGCACGATGAACAGCGCGATCGCGATGACAATGCCAAGGAAGATGGCGAGCACAATGTTGAGGGCGACGGAGAGAACGGCCACGACCGCCACCACCAAAAGATCGAGCAGCATCAAGCCACGCTGACGCGATGCGCTGGCGCGTATGCGGCGAACGAGATCGATCGACCAGGGGTCGATGTGCTGGATGGCGATGACCATGATCGTGGCCGAAAGCACGACGCGGGGCATGTAGCTGACAACCGGGAACAGGGCGCTGCTCATTAGAAGCAAAATCGCCGCGTTGATCAGGACCGAAAACGAGGTTTTTGCGCCGAAGGCGCGGCTGGCGAGGCTCGGCCCGATGTTGATGCCACTCGTGATTCCGCCGAAACAGGCTGACAGCATATTCCCGGCGCCGAGGCGCATGAGGAGCCGGTCGCCGTCGGCTTTTTTCGCGCCCGCCGGGGTGACGAGGTTGGCGCAAAGCAGCGCATCGATTGCGGCGACGAGCGCAAGCGCAAAAGCGCTGCTGACGATGAACGGCAAAAGTTCGGTCAAGTCGCCAAGGTGAGTCAGATCGCCAATGGCCCGATAAGGTGTTGGGCTCTCCACCGCGACTGGAAGGCCTATCACAGGACCGAGTTGCGCGCCGAAACCCGCCAGGAGGAGAACAAAATACAGCACGGTGCCGATGCCGAGGCCGACCAGCAGCGGGGGAATTTTAGTCGTGATGAGGCGCGACTTCCACATCACGGCGAACGTCACGAGGGCTACGGCCAGACTGAGAGGCTTTGCCTCAGCCAAGTGTGCAAAGACCGCCTTGAATGGGATGTTGCGATCGAAACCGCACACGTTTCCCAACTGCACGAGAAAGAGAAGTGCGGCTGCCGCATTTTGCAGACCGGCCATGACCGGACGCGGTGTAAATCGGATCAACGAACCAAGCCGAACCAGGCCGAATAGCGCTTGGAATGCGCCGCCGAGAAGAACGATCGAAAAGAAGGCAAGGACAATGAGGTGTACATTGCCGCCGCGCAGGACTTCCGCGTCGGAATGCACCAGGTGGTACAGCAACGCGCCGAGCAGAAACGTCGTGGTCACGCGCGGCGCGTAAACCGTCGTCGTGCGATCGCCCAGTACGACGCAGACGACCCCGACCACAATCGCGGCATAGAGGCCGGCGAGCGCACCATGGGCAAAATAGCTGTCACCGAGAGCGGTGAAAGCAAACATGCCGTAGCCCATGGCGAGCGGGATCGCGAGGGAGACGGAGACAAGCCCCCCGAGCAAGTCGTCGCCTAGCCTCGATTGCCGAAATCCCCCCATGCGGGCCTTTTTATACGGTGATTTTTCTCTTGTATATCTCGCTAGCACGTCGGCAAGGAGCAATGCCCGCATCGTCCCAGACTATAGCACTACCGTTTACGCACTTTCGTAGGTTGTTGTTGACCTAGCGGATCGCTCTCACGCTTGCACCTCCTCGAGCTTGGCTGGCTTCTCGTTGGCGGCAAGCGCCTCGACCAGCCGCATTCGGCGAACGGAGCGCCGCCGCTTCGATCGCCGGTGCAACTCATCTGGCTGCTCGCAGCGGAATCCGTCGGCGCCGCAATCCTTGGCAAATGCGACAAAATCGGTTGGAGACGCCGCCTTTCGCTACTCCTGTGTTGCGTGCGACATCACAAGCGGCTTTATCGAGAGCTTCAACGGCCGCTTGCGCGACGAGCGACTCAACGAACACGTGTTCAGCAATCTCAACGAGGCAAGGACGATCATTGAAGATTGGAGGATTGACTACAACACCAACCGACCGCACTCGAGCCTCAACGGGCTCACACCGACTGAGTTCGCAGCACACCCCGATCGCATGTGGGCAACCTTTCCCGGCCTTTGGCCGGTGAGCAAAATCATTTTGAGCGCTGTGCTCTCCACCAGTCCTGCAGTGTCGAAGGCCGCCCAGAATCTGGACGCTCGGCTGCCGGGTCCTTGCCTTCGGCGACCACGAACATGACGCGACTGGCGAGTTTCCGTGCGTCAGAGAGGTCAATCGCGGCAGCGTCTCCGATGTGAAGCCACCGTGGCCGGCCGTGAAATGAGTAGATGCATTTCCATGACTTGCGCCCGGTCGGCGGCATAGCGACCGCTAAGCCACGCTGATAATCATCCCAGACAACGAAGCTGCGCGTCTGCGGCTTCTTCTTGAGAAAGAAGTCGGTCAGCTTGCGCTTGTTCGGCGCTACTGAGGGCGAACCATCGTGTCGTGGTCTCGGCATTTGCTGCGTCTCTCAACTAACGCACCGCTAACGTTCAGGCCTAAATTGGGCCTTTAGGCATGTAACGCCGGACAACAGCAAAGGTAATGTAAGCTATTGAAACATCAATCTTATTTAACAGAATTTAAAGCCGCTTAAAGCGCCCATACTTAACGCGACGTTAAACGCCGAACTTTAGGCTGTCGCGACCGGCATTGTCGCCGGTTGGAACGGCTGCATGACGGCATCGCCACTCAGCCCAGCGCATATCCGCGCGCGTGCGAACGCGCGGCGGCCGCGACATGGCTGGCGCGCACTGGCGATGGCGTTGATGCTGCTCGCGCCGGTACTCGGTGGCCGCGCGCAGGCCGATGTGCCGATCAAGGGCGACATTAAGGTTATCGCCGAAGGCGGCTTTGTGCGCTTGGCGTTCCGCTTCGAAAAGGAAGTGCCGGCCAGCATCGAGCTCAATTATCCGATTATCGTGGTGACGTTCAAGAAGCCGGTCGCGATCACGGTCGATCGCCTCAATACCAGCGCGCCGGACATCATCAGCGCCGCGCGGCTCGACCCCGACGGCAGTTCGATTCGTATCGCGCTCAAGCAACAAGTAAAGCTGAACTCCATCCCGGTCGCCGAACGGCTTTATGTCGATCTGCTGCCCGCGAATTGGATCGGCGTCATGCCCGGACTGCCGCAAGACGTGGTCGCGGAGCTCGCCCACCGCGCGCTCGAAGCCGAGCGCCAACTACGTCAGCAACGGTTTGTCGCCAAAACCAAGAAGCCGGAGGCAATCCGCGTCAAGGTCGCGGTCCAGCCGACTTTCACGCGCTACGTCTTCACGATGCCGGAAATGGCCAATGTGGTGCCCGAACGCGACGACGGAAAGCTGACGCTCGATTTCGATCAGGCGATCAAGTGGGATCTGGCGGACGCCAAGGCTGCGCTGCCGCCGACGCTGCAAGCGATCGATACCGACGTCGAGGACGATTCCGCCTCCGTCACGTTTGCCTTTAACGGTACGCCGCAGGTGCGGACATTCCGCGAGGATCGCAGCATCGTGGTTGATGTTGAGCATGACGGCGCCAAGCCTAAGCGGGAGCCCAAGCAGGCGGCGGGTGAGGGCGGCGCACCCAAGCAAGCTGTTGCCGCGGCTACCGCCATTCCGGCCATCTCGCCGCCCGAGACCGTGCCAGCTAAGGATGCCGCGGCTGAGCCGCCGTCAAAAGATGATGCCGCCCCGGTTGCGACCGCGCCAAAGGCGACCGAAGTGCCCGAGCCGGTACCATCCGCGCCCGCTAAGCCGGCGTCGAAAGTGGCTGAGCCCGCCGCGCCGAAAGAAGACACCAAGCCGGCAATGGCGGACGTCAAGCAGCCGGCACCCAATCCGGATGCGGCAGTCGTCACCGCGCTGCGCCGGTCGGGCGATTTGTTGCGCGCCGAATTCCCATTTGCCGTTCCTACTCCATCTGCCGTCTTCAGCCGTGCCGACATGCTGTGGCTGGTGTTCGACAGCGCCGCCAAGATCGACGTCAGCGCCCTCGACAATGACCCCAGTCACGCCATCCAGAGCGCCGTACTCACGCACGGTGCGGACGGCGAAGTGATCGTGCGCATCAAGCTGGAGCGGCCGCGTTTGGTGAGCCTGGAGGCTGACGGCCCGGGCTGGGTCGTCACCATCGCCGATACCGTCACGGTGCCGAACAAGCCGCTGGCCATCGCCCGCAATATCGTCGGCAAAAACCGCGCCAGCATCGCCATCCCGTTCGATAAGCCAGGCAAGCTTCATATGTTCACCGACCGCGGCGGCGAGCAGCTGATGGTGATTACCGCGCTCGGGCCGCCGCGCGGTTTCCTAAAGGGCCAGAATTTCGTCGAGTTGCGCGCGCTACCGTCGATTCACGGCGTGGTATTGCAGCCGCTTGCCGACGACCTGACGACGGAGCTCTCCGTTGACAAGATTCTGATCGGCCGACCGGGCGGGCTCGCGCTGTCAACGACCGCGACCCGCCAACAGGAGCAACTGGCCAGCAATTTCGGCGCTTTGAGCTTCGACACCCAGCTCTGGAGCAACGATCGCGAGGCCAATTTTGGCGCCCGGCAGGCCGAATTGATCCGGCTTGCCGCCCTGGTGCCGGCGAGCAAGCGCAAACAGGCGCGGTTCAATCTCGCGCGCTTCTATCTCGCGCGTGAAATGTCATCCGAAGCCAAGGCGGTGCTCGACGTTGCACTGTCCGACAAGAATGCAAAAGAAGACGTCACCGGCAACGTGCTCAAGGCGGTTTCACTCATCATGCTCGACCGGCCGGATGACGCGCTCAAGGAATTATCCAATCCGCGGGTCGGCAATCAGCTCGATGCGCCGATCTGGCGCGCCATCGCCTATGCCGGCCAGAGCAAATGGCCGCAGGCGCATACGGCGTTCAAGGACGTCGACAAAGCCGTGTCCGCACTGCCGATCGAATTGCAGCGCATGGCGCTGAGCAAGGCGCTGCGGACGGCCATCGAAGTACGCGATTTCGGCGGCGCCGATCGTATCGTCAACGAGTTCGAGAGCATCGGCGTGCCACCCGAGATGGAGCCCGCGATGGCCGTGCTGTCCGGCCGCCTGAACGAGGCGCTGGGCCATAAACAAGATGCGCTGGCCAATTACCGCACCGCCGCCGACTCGCGCGACCGGCGCGCCGCGGCAGTTGGGCGGCTGCGCGAAATCGCGCTGCGGGTCGCCAACGACGAGATGACGCGCAAGGATGCGATCAACGCGCTCGAATTGCTCACCACGGTCTGGCGCGGCGACGAGACCGAGGCGGAAGGGCTGGCGCTGCTCGCGCATCTTTATACGCTAGATAACCGCTACCGCGACGCGCTTCACACCATGCGCGTGGCGCTGACCGTGCATGCCAATTCCGACTATACGCGCAAAATCCAGGACGAGGCGGCCGTGACCTTCGACAACTTGTTCCTGGGCGGCAAGGCCGACGCGCTGCCGCCGGTCGAAGCGCTCGGCATGTTCTACGATTTCCGCGATCTCACCCCGATCGGGCGGCGCGGCGACGAGATGATCCGCCGTCTTACCGACCGGCTGGTGTCAGTCGATCTACTCGACCAGGCCGCCGAATTGCTCCAACACCAGGTCGATCACCGGCTGCAAGGCGCCGCGCGCGCACAGGTCGCGAGCAGGCTCGCGGTTATCTATCTCATGAACCGCAAGCCCGATCGCGCGCTTTCGACGTTGCAGACTACCCGCACCGCGGATTTGTCCAATGAGCTGCGCGACGAGCGCCTGTTACTGGAGGCGCGCGCGCTGTCTGATATCGGCCGCTATGATGTAGCGCTGGAATTGATCGCCAATATCAGCAGCCACGAGGCGATCCGCCTGCGTTCCGACATTCTGTGGGCGGCGCGGCACTGGCGCGCGGCGGCCGAGCAGATTGAAATTCTCTATGGCGACCGCTGGCGCGAATTCACGCCGCTGAGTGAAACGGAGCGGTTCGATATCTTGCGTGCCGCGATCGGCTATTCGCTTGGCGACGAGCCGATTGGGCTGGCGCGGCTCCGCGAGCGATATGCCGCCAAGATGGCGGATACTCCTGACCGCGGCGCCTTCGATGTGGTGAGCGCGCCGATCGGAACCGCCAGCGCGGACTTCCAGGAGATCGCCAGGAAGATCGCCGGCGTCGATTCGCTCGATACCTTCCTGCGCGACATGCGCACGCGCTATCCGGATTCCGCGGCGATCTCGCCGGGCGTCGCGAATAAGACAGCGCCGCCGGCTGCGCCCGCAAAGACGAAAGAACCCGCGGCGCAAGCCGCAACGCCTGAGAAAGCCGCGGTCAATACGCCGGCCAAACCGGGCGCCGCCGCGCCGCCAAAAACGCCAACTGCCGCACCGGTCAAGCCAGATCAATCGCCGACCGGGTCGATTTCGCCGACGCCGCGCGCGCGTTGAGCTTTAAGTTAAGTGCCGTAGCTCTGAATGAGCGAGCCGGCCACCAGGCTCCAGCCGTCCACCAGCACGAAGAAGATCAGTTTGAACGGCAGTGACACCACCACTGGCGGCAGCATCATCATGCCCATCGACATCAGCACTGAGGCCACCACCAGATCGATGATCAGGAACGGTAGAAACAGCAGAAAGCCGATCTCGAAGGCGCGCTTAAGCTCGGAGATCATGAAGGCCGGCACCAGCACGCGCAGCGAGATGTCCTCGGGCTTGGCCGGTTCGGGCTCCTTCGCCATGTCGACGAACAGCTTGAGGTCCTTGTCGCGCACATTCTTTTCCATGAAGGCGCGCAACGGGATCGACCCGCGCTCGAAGGCCTGCTCGGCGGTGATCTCATTGGCGACCAGCGGCCGGATGCCGGTCTCGTAGGTCTTTTGCAGCGCCGGGCCCATCACGAACGCTGTCAGGAACAGCGCGAGCGAGACGATCACCGCATTGGGCGGTGCGGTGGCGGTGCCGAGTGCGGTGCGCAGCAGCGACAGCACCACCACGATGCGGGTGAACGATGTCATCATGATGAGGATCGACGGCGCCAGCGACAGCACCGTGAGCAGCGCAATCAGTTGGACCACGCGTTCGGTCAGTCCGCTGCCTTGTGCGAAATTGACGCTGATGTCCTGTGCGCTAGCAGGCTGCGTGCCCGCTGCGATCAGTCCGGCTACTCCGACCACCACCGTCAACAGACGGACACGGCGGTCGGAAATGCCTATCACGTCTTTCCTGGCGGACGGCCCAGCAAGCTGGCCATCTCCTCTTCGAGATTGTCGAAATTCGTCTTAGACGTGGCGGCCGGCTCGAGCCTCGTTTCGATCTTAGGCTCGAATTTTGGCTCGACGCGCGGCTTGAAATCGCGCGCCGGCGCGGGCTTGGTGAGCGATGCGGCCAGCGGGTCGGTCACCGGGGGCCGGCTATCCGGCATCGGTGTGCGGCGCAATGCGGCTTCGAGCTGTTGCGCCATCTCGGCCAGATTGTGATCGGTCTGCGCGGGGGTAGCGGGCTCCGGGGGCGCCGGCGGCGGCATTACAGGCGCGGCGCTCGGGCGCGGCGCCGGTTCGCTGCGCGCGATCGGCGCTGTGGGGGGCTCCAGCGGATTGAGGCGTGTCGACAATTCGGCCGCAAGACCGGTGAGGCTGTCGGCGGGGCGCGGTCGCGCACCCGGCTCTGGCGCAAGCCATGGTTCCTCGGTGGCGGATGAACGATAGGGACGCGGCGCCGGGATCGGCGTCGGCTCGCTCGATGGCTGCAACGGCCAGGAGCTTTCGGTTGCCGGAGCCGCACGCATCGCCGGTTCGGGCCGCGCAGGCTCGCGCGCCATCTCGCGGGCACCGGTGGCGCGAACGATATTGGGCTCGATCACCACGTCGGTAGGGCCGCCGATCATCAAAAGATGCTCGACATTGTCGCGGCGGATTAGCACCAGGCGGCGGCGGCCGTCGACGGTGGCCGCATCGATCACCGCCAGCCGCGGCTGACGTCCGCGTGCGCCGGCGCCAAGTCGGTTGGAGCCGAAACGGCGTACCAGCCACGCGGTCAGGCCAATCAGCGCAAGGACCACCGCAAATGCGATGAAAAACTTCGCGGCGAGGGGCATATCGGGGCCGAACAGCTCGAACATCAAAACGCTCCGTAGCTGGCGCGGCGGGTCATCGGGCGGGAATCGCCCAAATGGTTAATTCCGTAAAGCACAATTTGCCGCCCGGATTACTAACAGAGCCTTAACAAATATTGGGCCTTTTGCCATCCCATTGGGGGTTCCGCTGTTTTGAGCTTGGTAAACGGCGCTCGCCGCCAGGCGTTCCATCGCTATCTTTTTACCAGCCATTAACCATACGCCCGGCAAAGTCTGCCTAGTGCGGCGCGTCCGCGAACGGCACCGGCGAGGGCAAACCATGGCGATCAGCGACATTCCGATTCTGTCGATGCTGAAAACCCGTCTGCAATGGTCGCAGCAACGCCAGTCGGTGCTCGCCGAAAACGTCGCCAATGCCGACACGCCCAGCTACCGCTCGCGCGACCTGGCGCCGTTGAAATTCGACGCGCCGGTGCAAGGCGCCGCGCCACCGCTCTTCACCGTCTCGCTCACCCGCACCGAAAGCGGCCACATCGCCGGGATCGGCCAGAACGACACGCCATTCCGCTCCAAAAACGACGGCAATTACGAGGTGCGGCCGACCGGCAATGCCGTGAACCTCGAGCAAGAGATGATGAAAGTTGCGGCGAATCAGATGGATTATCAGGCCGTGACCGCGCTCTACAGCCGCAGCCTCGGCCTGCTGAAAACCGCGCTCGGCAAGGGCACCGGGTGACTTCGTTGGGCCGCGCCCAACCGCGTCGCGTTTAATCGAAGGAGACCGTTCAAGTGGATTTCCTCAAGACCATGGCGATCGCGGCAAGCGGCTTGCGCACACAAGCTGGCCGCATGCGCATCATTTCCGAGAACATCGCCAATGCCGATTCAACGCCGTCCAGCCCCGGCGCCGAGCCATATCGACGCAAGATTCCGACGTTCCAGTCCGAAGTCGATCGCACGCTCGACGTGAAGCTGATCGAGCTCGGCAAAACGCGCACCGACAATTCCGATTTCCGGCTGAAATATGAGCCGGGCCATCCCGCCGCCGACAGGAACGGCAACGTCAAATATCCCAACGTCAATCCGCTAATGGAAATGACCGACATGCGCGAGGCCCAGCGCTCATACGAGGCCAACATCAACGTCATCAGCGCTACCCGGCGCATGATCCAGCGCACCCTCGACATCCTCAAAGCCTGAAGGATTAAGACATGGCCTCACCGCTCGCCGCCGCCAGCGCCTACGCCAATATCGCGCGTCTGGCTACCGATCCGTCGCAGGCACTCGCCAACCAGCCGGGCGCCGGCGCCGGAAACCCCGGAGGCAATTTTGCTACGTTGCTCAAGGACGCGATCGGCTCCGTCGTCGAGACGGGCCGCAAATCCGATGCGCAAACACAGGCCTTGGCCAACGGAAAATCCAACATGGTCGACGTCGTCACCGCCGTGGCGGAGACCGAGGTTGCGGTCGATGCCGTCGTCGCGGTGCGCGACAAGGTCATCGCGGCCTACGACGAAATCATGAAGATGCCGATCTAATGACCGGACCCGAAGTTCTCGACGTCGCCCGCGACGCGATCTACACGTTGATCGTCGTCTCCAGCCCGGTCATGCTGGTGGGCCTGGCGGTCGGCGTGATCATCTCGCTGCTGCAGGCCGTTACGCAGATCCAGGAAATGACTCTTGCCTTCGTGCCGAAAATATTGGCGATCTTCATCTCGCTGTTGATTGCGCTGCCATTCATGGCCGAGAAGCTGCACGCGGAAATGTTACGGATTGCCGCCCGCATCGTCAGCGGATAAATCAAGCATGCGCGTCGATGTTTCATTCCTGCCGGTGCTCGCTGCCGCATTCCTGCTGACATTCGCGCGCGTCGGCACCATGGTCATGCTCATGCCGGCCATCGGCGAATTGAACTTGCCGGCGCGCGTGCGCCTCACCATCGCGCTACTGCTCACCGCGATCCTGCTGCCGGCACACCAGAAGGCCTATACCGTCGATCTGACCACGCTTGGGCCGTTGCTGGTCCTGATGGTGCAGGAAATCGTCATCGGAGCGGTGCTGGGCCTGACCGCCCGGCTGGCGATCTCGGCGCTGCAGGTCGCGGGCTCGGTGGTGGCCCAGCAACTGGGCTTAGGCTTCGTGACCGCTGTCGACCCCACCCAGAACCAGCAGGGCTTGCTGGTCGGCAATTTTCTCACGCTGCTCGGCATCACGCTGATCTTCGCGACTGATTTGCATCATTTGGTGATCGCGGCGATGAACGACAGCTACACCATCTTCCAGCCGGGCGAGATGCCGCTGGTCGGCGACGCGGCGCAGCACGTCACCCGCATCGTCGCGACTGCGTTCCGCATCGGCATCCAGCTATCGGCGCCTTTTTTGGTGTTCGGATTGCTCTTCAACCTGGGCTTGGGAGTGCTGTCGCGGCTGATGCCGCAAATGCAAGTGTTTTTCATTGGCCTGCCGCTGTCGATCATGCTCGGTCTGGTGCTGTTGCTGCTGGTGGTCGGCGCCATGATGGGCACTTTTGTCGGTTATATCGAAGGCGTTCTCGGCGAGCTCGCGCCGCACGGCTTATAGCGAGCGCCCATGGCCGAAGCCGACAACACCGATAGCACCGAGAAAACGGAAGACCCGTCACAAAAGCGTCTCGATGAGGCGCTCAAGCGCGGCGATGTGGTCAAGAGCCAGGAGGTCAGCACTTGGTTCATCATCGCCGGCGCCACGCTGGTGCTGATGACGTTTTCCGACGGCATGAGCTCGCAGCTCGCTGCCACGCTGCGCGGGTTGGTCGCCAATGCGCACGCCATCGATATGGACGGTCCGGCGCTGCCGCGGCTTTTCCAGAAGATCGGCGCTGAGATGATCGCGGCGATGGCTATTCCGTTCCTGCTTCTGATGCTAGCGGCGCTTGGCGGCAATCTGATCCAGCACAAATTGGTTTGGTCGCTGGAGGCGCTGGCGCCGCAGTTTTCCAAAGTATCGCCGGCCGCTGGCTTCAAGCGGCTGTTCTCCAAGCAGGCGCTCGCCAATCTTGCCAAGGGTCTCATTAAAATGGTGCTGGTCGGCGGCGTGCTTACGGTGCTGATGTGGCCTGAACGGGGGCGGATCATGGCGCTCGAGCGCACCGATCCGGCGGCGGTCATGCCGCTCGCGCAAACGCTGGCGCTGAAATTGCTCGGCGCGGTGGTGGCGATGATGGCGATCGTCGCGATCGCCGACTATCTGTTCCAATACCGGCAGTGGTACGAGCGGCAGAAAATGTCGCTGCGGGAATTGAAGGAAGAATTCAAGCAGAACGAAGGCGATCCGGCGATCAAGGGCAAGATGAAGCAGGTGCGCCAGGCGAGGCAGCGCCGGCGCATGATTGCGGCGGTGCCGAAGGCCACGGTCGTCATCACTAACCCGACCCATTATGCCGTTGCCCTGAAATATGAGCGCGGCATGGAAGCGCCGATCTGCGTCGCCAAGGGCGTCGAAGCGCTGGCCCTGAAGATCAGGGAGGTCGCCGGCGAACATTCAATCCCGATCGTCGAGAACCCGCCGCTCGCCCGCGCGCTCCATGCCACCGTCGAAGTCGACCAGCCGATCCCGGTCGAGCACTACAAGGCAGTGGCCGAAGTGATCGGCTACATCATGCGGCTGCGCCGGGCGGTTCCCCGGTAGCCGTATTTATCCAAAGGATGGGATTGCCGCAGGCTGGCTCTTGCGCCGATAGGCCGGCTTAAGGCACTCAGGAGTCATGGCAGGCCAGGAACGCTCAGAGCAGGCGCCGGAAGGCAAAGGGCAAGGTAGCGGGCTTGGCCGGCAGGCTTTCGACAAAAGCCAAAGCGCCCCGCGCGGTGGCTCGGTCGCTTTGGTGCTGCTGGTTGCTTTGGCGCTGGTCGCGGCGGCCGCCGGCACGGTCTACATCGAGCGCGCCTATGCCGGAACTTATATTCTAATGCTGCTGGCATTGCTCGGCACCATCGGCGTGTTCGCGCTGTTCGCCGTGGCCTCCGGAATCATGCGGCTTGCTGGCCGCGGCCAGAGCAATCCGATGCTCAAGGGCGTCGTCGACAATGCCTTCGACGGCATCGTGGTCACCGACCAATCGGGCCGCGTGTTTTATGCCAACGCCACCTACCTCGACCTGATCGGGGCGGCCGGCGACAACGATGTGCGGCCGATCGAGCGGGTGTTCGTCGGCGATCCTGATGTGTCGGAGGCGATCTTCCGCCTGCTCAAGGCCGCGCGCGAGGGCCGCCGCTTGCAGGAGGAGGTGCGCATTCCGGGCGCGAGCGCGGAGACGGCGCGCTGGCTGCGCATGCGGGTGCGGCCGCTCGGGACCGCCAAGCCCGACGCCCGCATGACGGTGTGGTCGATCGCCGATGTGACGCGTGACCGCGAACGTCAGGAAAATGTGTTCCAGGAGCTCCAGCACGCCATCGATTACCTCGACCATGCGCCAGCCGGGTTCTTCTCGGTCGATGCGGCGGGCTCGATCGGCTACCTCAATGCCACGCTCGCGAGCTGGCTCGACCACGATCTCGCCCAGGTCGGCGCCGGCTCGCTCAAGCTCGGCGACATCGTCGCCGGCGAGGGCGCAGCACTGCTCACCACGCTCAATGCCGCACCCGGCGAAGTAAAAACCGAGGTGCTCGATCTCGATCTTAAAACCCGCGGCGGCAAGCCGGTGCCGGTGCGGCTGTTCCATAAAGTGGCGTTCGGCGCCGACGGCACCGCCGGCGCCTCGCGCACGCTGGTGCTCAACCGCGCCAAGGATGACGGCAGCGATCCGCAACGCGCCGCGGAAGTGCGCTTCATGCGCTTCTTTCAGAATACCCCGATGGCAATCGCTACCGTCGACAAGACCGGCCGCATCGCGCGCAGCAATGCGCGTTTTGCCTCGGCCTTCGAGGCTATGCTCAAGGGTGACGAGCGCTCGATCTTCTCGATCGTTTCCGACCGCGACCGCCCGGCGCTGGAAGCCGCGATCGCCAAGGCGGCCAAAGGCGAGGGCAATATTGCGCCGGTCGAGGCGGCGCTCGCTAGCGGCAATGAACAGTGGGCGAATTTCTTCGTCTCGGCGGTCGAGGACGAGGACAGCGACGGCGAGGCGGCGATCGTCTATGCGCTCGAGACCACGGCGCAGCGCACGCTGGAAAACCGCATGCAGCAGCAGCAAAAGATGGAATCCGTCGGGCAGCTTGCCGGCGGCATCGCGCATGATTTCAACAACGTGCTGTCCGCCATCATGATGGCGACCGACTTCCTGCTCAACGCGCACAAACCGACCGACCCTTCGTTCAAGGACATTATCCAGATCAAGCAGAACGCCAACCGGGCCGCAGCCCTGGTACGGCAATTGCTGGCGTTCTCGCGCAAGCAGACGTTGCGCCCGCAGGTGCTCGATCTCGGCGAGACGCTCAGCGACCTCGGCATGCTGCTCAAGCGGCTGATTGGCGAGAAGGTGACGTTCTCCGGCGTCGTGGTCGGGCGTGACCTGTGGCCGGTGAGGGTGGACATCTCGCAATTCGAGCAGGTAATCGTGAATTTGGCGGTCAATGCCCGCGATGCCATGCCCGACGGCGGCATCCTGGGTATTCGCACCGCCAATGTCGCGGCCGCCGACTGCGGCATATACGCCTATAAAGGCATGCCCAATGCCGACTATGTGCTCGTGGAAGTGACCGACACCGGCACCGGCATCCCGCCCGACATCATGGATAAAATATTCGAGCCGTTCTTTACGACCAAGGAAGTCGGCAAGGGCACGGGCTTGGGCCTCTCGACAGTCTACGGCATCGTCAAGCAGACCGGTGGCTTCGTCTATGTCGATTCAAGCCGGGGAAACACCGCGTTCCGGATCTTCCTGCCGCGCCATGTTGCCGGCGCAGAAGATGCGCTCACGCAGATTCCCGCCGCCGACGCCCCGGCGATTGCCGGGGCTATGTCGGCGGCCGGCGGCATGAAAGCCGCCAGCGCCGATCTCACCGGGCAGGGCACCATCCTTCTGGTCGAGGACGAGGAAGGCTTGCGCGCGCTCAATGCCCGCGGCCTAAGCTCGCGCGGCTATACTGTGCTTGAGGCCGGCAACGGCGTCGAAGCCATCGAAGTGCTGGAAAAGCAGGGCGACGTCGATCTGGTGGTGTCGGACGTGGTGATGCCGGAAATGGACGGCCCGACGCTGCTCAAGGAGCTGCGCCGGCGCAATCCGAAACTGAAGATCATTTTCGTGTCGGGCTATGCCGAGGAAGCGTTTCAGAAAAATCTGCCCGAGCAGGAGCAGTACGAATTTCTGGCGAAGCCCTTCACGCTCAAGCAACTCGTCACCAAGGTCAAAGAGACCATGGCGGGGTCTGTGAGCTAGATATTCCGCGGCCGGTCAGTCGCAGGATTGCGCAAGCCGCGTCTTGTCGAAGATACGCAGCTGCAAGCGGCAGGGAAAAACACTTGCGCCCGCATAGGCGGGTTGCGGCGCACGGAAATAATTCTGCTCAAGTGTAGCGCCGGCCGGTCCGATTGAGACCGTCAAACCATCGGGCGAAAAAGCCGCCGGCTGCAGTTCGACAGGCGCAAGCTTGGCTTGCGCAACCGCGCTCACGGCTAAAAACAACGCTAGGGCGATAAGTCGTTTCATCACGAACGTCTCGGCAGTTTCCAGCAAGGGAAATCTCCGGGCCGGACGTAGGTTCCCGGCACGCCATGACATTCGCGTGACCGGTCAACGATTTTGCAGACTGGAATTTAGGTACTAGCTACGCCTTGGCCGGCTCGGGGCTGGCTTCGGCCGGCGCGGCCTCCGGTGCCGGCAGGGCTTGCGCATCGGCGTCGGGCCTGGGAGCCAGCGACAGCGTGGCTGCTTCCGCCAGACTGCGGGTGAATTGCACGCCGACCTGATTGGGCTTGCGCCACATCACGCGGCAGAAGCGCCGCGCGGAGCCGTTGCTGGTCAGCATCAGAACGAAATGATCGGGAAGCGCGGCGGAATCCTGCACGTCAATGCGCGCGCCGGATTCGGACACATCGGACACCACGCAACCGTGCCGCTGCTCGGCGGTCAACGCCACCCAGGCGGTGTACCGCAGGGGCTGTCGCTTAGCTACGCGCTTTTCCCTGATCATCTCGCCTCGCGAACGACGGGTCGGCTAGGAGACCTCAGAGATTCATAATCGATTAAGGTTTGTCCCGAGCCTCGGCCAACTATAGGCATCGGCCATTACCAATTTATAAAGCGCGATATGATGCATGCGGGCCGCGCGAATAGCGCATAACGTGCATGGCGTTGACCTAGCGTCGAAATCCGTCTATGCCGCCGCCCGCAACATGGTTTTCGGCCTCATCTTGCTGACACGCTGCCGTATTTGGGCTGCGCCTCAAGTGATCTCCCAAAAACTCGGATTGTTGCCGCCGGTGCGATACGTGCGCGGGCGTTCAACAGAAAGCGTGAAAGGAACTCTGATGCCCGTCGGAACTGTGAAGTTCTTCAATACCCAAAAAGGCTTCGGCTTCATTCAGCCGGATGACGGCTCCAAGGACGTGTTCGTGCATATCTCGGCCGTGGAAAAGGCCGGCATGCGCTCGCTCAATGAGGGCCAGAAGGTCAGCTACGAGATCGTCACCGAGCGTGGCAAGCAGGCAGCGGGCAATCTGCAGTCGGCCTAACGTCCGGATCCAGGACTTCAGTGAATTGAAAGCCCGGCGGCCACGCCGGGCTTTTTGCTTGCCGCACGGCCGTGCTAACAACGCTCATGCGATCGAAATTAATCGGTTCCACGGTCGGCGCTTTGGCAGCCTTGTTGATCGGCGCGGGTTCGCCGGCCAGCGCGCGGGAAGGTCCGGGCAATGCCGGGCTCGTTCCTCTGCTGGCTCCGCAGGCCGGCAACAAGGCCTGTTACGCGCGCCGCTATGACGCCGCGTATTTGCGCACGCATCCGCGTCAACGCATCACCGCGATGACGTTCCTGCTCAATGTGGAAGCTTACGATGAGAAAGAAGTAAAGGCCGAGCGGCCGGAAGATAAGGTCTATTATGTATTCGCCATGTCGGTGGCGCGCCGCGGCGACAAACGGCTGTTGCATACCTCGGGCAACTGCTATGGCAGCGACGAAATATCCTGCGTGGTCGATTGCGACGGCGGCCACGTGGGGCTCGACAAGGTGCCGCCGGCCGATACGCTGATCGTTCGCCTGAATGAAGATGGCGTCCGCATGTTCCACGATTGCGACGACAAGGAAGGTGTGCTGGTCACGTCGGGCACAGACGACAAGACGTTCCGCATCGACAAGGCGCCCGCCAACGCATGCCGGGCGCTGCAGGAAATGATAACCGGAAAATAACGCAACACGGGGGAGAAGACCATCATGGACATCATCGCTTGCGGATCGCGGCCGTCGCGCCGGGGACCTGCGTCGAGCTTCACCGGAACGGTGTGGCAGGATCCGATCATCCAGGCGCCCGATCCGGCATTGCTGCGTGCCGGCTGGGTGCGTTTCGAGCCGGGCGCCCGCACATTCTGGCATACCCATCCGCTCGGCCAGACTTTGGCTATCGTCTCCGGCATCGGTCATGTGCAGGCCTGGGGCGGCCCGATCCGGCAAGTCCGCGCCGGCGACACGGTCTGGATTCCGCCGGGCGAGAAGCATTGGCACGGTGCCACGCCCGAGCACGGCATGGAACACGTCGCCATGCAGGAGGCCAAAGGCGGCGAGCACGTCAATTGGCTGGAAGCAGTGACCGACGAGCAATACAAGGCCAAGCCCGCAAGCTGACGTTGGCGCGATCAACGGCGCGTGATTGGCGGAATAGCGGACAGCAGTTGGTGTTGTTCTTTCCCGTGGCGGGGCGACGGGCCTTCGCCAATCCGGGAGGTTCCAAATGATTGTTGTACATAAAGTTGCGCCGCTGGCTGCGTGTCTGGCTCTGTTCTATGCGGTGCCGGTTCAGGCGCAGCAGGCTAATATGAGCTTCTTCGTCACCAGCGTGGGCGCGGGCAAGGGTGCGGATCTCGGCGGGCTTGCCGGTGCCGACAAGCACTGTCAGGACCTCGCGAAAACGGCGGGCGCTGGCGCCAAGACCTGGCACGCCTATTTGTCCACGCAAGGCGCCGGCGCGGTGAACGCGCGCGACCGCATCGGCAAGGGTCCGTGGCAGAATGTCAAAGGAGTGGTCGTTGCCGTCAGCGTCGCTGATTTGCACAGCGCCAATAACAAACTCAACAAGCAAAACAACCTGTCGGAGAAGGGCGACGTGATCAACGGCCGCGGTGATACGCCCAACCGGCACGACATTCTCACCGGTACGCAGGCCGATGGCACGGCGTTCCCGGCCGACAAGGACATGACCTGCAAGAACTGGACGAGCAGCACGCAAGGCAGCGCTATGCTCGGCCACAACGACCGCATCGGCTTGCGCGAGGACGACGCCTCCCATTCGTGGAACTCCTCGCACCCCTCGCGCGGCGCGGAGGGCGGCTGTTCGCAGGCCGACCTGCGTTCAACCGGCGGCGACGGGCTGCTTTACTGCTTTGCTACCAACTGAAATCGGACTGAAAGTTTTTGTGGTGGCCGGGCTTGTCCCGGCCACTGCTGTTTTGTTTGACTGACGTCAGGCGGTCAACATCGCAAAGGTGCCCCATGCGCTATCAGCTCTATTATTGGCCGGAAATCCAAGGCCGCGGCGAATTCGTGCGGCTGGTGCTGGAAGATGCCGGTGCTGCCTACGACGACGTCGCGCGCAGCAAGACGGGCATGGATAAAATGATGGCGATGATCAACGGCGGCCGCGACAAGCACCCGCCGTTCGCGCCGCCGTTCCTCAAAGCCGGCAAGCTTGTCATCGCGCAGGTCGCCAATATCCTGTTTTATCTTGGCTCGCACCTGAAGCTTGGCCTCCGCGACGAGGCCAGCCGGCTCTGGCTGCATCAATTGCAGCTGACCGTGACCGATTTCGTGAAGGAAATTCACGATACCCATCATCCGGTCGGCAGCGGGCTTTATTACGAGGATCAGAAACCGGAGGCCAAGCGTTTCGCCGAAAACTTCCTGGGCGAACGCGCGCCGAAATATCTCGGTTATTTCGAGACCGCGCTCAAGAAAAGTGGCGGGCCTTTTGTGACCGGGCGCAAGATGACCTACATCGATCTGTCGCTCTTTCAGCTGATAGCCGGCCTGCGCTACGCGTTTCCATCGGCCATGAAGCGAATCGAAAAGAAGGTGCCGCGCGTCGTCGGCGTGCACGACCGGGTGATCGCCCGGCCGCGCATCGAAGCCTATCTCAACTCGAATCGAAGGATCGCCTTCAACGAGATGGGTATCTTCCGGCATTATCCGGAATTGGATCGCTAGCGCCGCCTTATCCCTGCGCTTTTAACGTCTTGCCGCCGGCGCTGACCGATTTCGACGCCACCAGCGTGAACGCGATCACGCAGGGCTCTTTGCCCTTGTTGACCCAGTTGTGGATGGTGCCGCGCTGCACCAGCAGGTCGCCGGCTTTGAGATGCACGACGCCGACGTCGAGCTCCATGTCGATCTCGCCCGAGATCACCACCGCGTAGTCGATCGAATCGGTGCGGTGGTTGCGCGGCGCGACACCGGGCCCGAAGCTGACGACGCGGAACACCGTGCCGTTGTCGATGGTGGTGTGGATGTCCTTATGCGAGGGATCGTTGTCGCCGTCATTGTCGACCGGAAAACCGATGCTTGACCAGATCACCGACGAGTTGGCGTTCGGCCGGCTCGAGATCACGTTGGTGACCTGTTCGTCGATCAGCACCTTGGCGCGGCCCTGATTGTCGTGGCCGGTGACGACGCGGCGGATCTTCAGGCTCATCTTTATCCTCCCTCAAATTTTGTTGCCGCGATCTTTGGCGTAACAACTGCGCAAATGCAATCGTTCTAATCGGCCGGCAGCGGCTTCTTGCCGCTCTCATGCCAGAGCAGGAACATCCCGGAGCAGACCACGATCGCAGAGCCGGCCAGCAAAGGTAAAGTCGGAATATCGGCCCAGAAGAAAAAGCCGAGCGCGAGCGCCCACACGATCGAGAAATAATAGAACGGTCCAACCGCCGACGGCGGGGCGAGCGACAGCGCGCGCGTCCACCAATACTGCCCGAGCGAATTGAACAGGCCGTTGACCAGCATCGCGGTGAGGTCGATGCCGTTAGGCCAGGTAAAGCCGAACACCGGCAGCGCCAGCGTGAAGAATAAAGTGAGAAAAACCATCTGGTACATGGTCAGCGTCTCGGCCGATTCGGTGGTCGTCATGCCGCGCACCGCGGCGGTGACGCTGCCGAACAGCACGGCATTGCCGAGCGCAAACAGCGCGCCGATGCGGAAAGTATCGGCGCCCGGTGCAGCCACCAGCAGCACCCCGAGGAAGCCCGCGATCAGCGCGGCGCCGCGCGCGAGACCCACTTTTTCCTTGAGCCAGAGTGCGGCGAACAAAGTGGCGAACAGCGGCGAGGCGAAGTTGATGGCGATGGCGCCGCCAAGCGGCATCAGCGAGAAGGCGATGACGATCAGGCTCTGCGCTATGGCCTGCGTGCCGCTCCGGCCGAAATGATCGCGTAGCCGGTGGGTGCGGAACACCATCAGTCCGGTGCGGGGCAGGATCAAAACCGAGCAGGCGATCAGCGAAACGATGGCGCGGAAGAAAAGAACCTCGGCGAACGAGTAGCTGCCGATCTGCCATTTCGCCAAAGCGTTCGAGATTGCGAACACCACGGTGGCGCCCAGCATGTAAAGAATGCCGCGCGGCACGCGGTCGGCGCGCGCGGCGGGCAGGCGCTGGTCGAGGCGCTCGGATGTCACTGCTGAAAGGCCCCCGGACGAGGTGCTCGCCTAGCATGGCGGCGCGTGGCGGGGCAGCGGCAAACGCGAATGGCCGCCTAGCGTTTACGCTTGGACTTGCGCTGTGCCTTGCGCGCTCTGGCCAGTCGCGCCGCCCGGCGTTTGAGCGACATGCGGCGCTCGCGCGCCTTGCGGGCCTTACGCCGCCGGCAGCGACCGCATTTGCAGTTCGAACGCCCGATCACGTTCTTGAGGTAGTCGACGCCGTAATCGTAGGTGATTTCTTCGCCCGGCTTGATGGGGCGCAGCGTCCGGATAAACACCCGGTGCTTGACGTCGTATACTTCCGCGTTGGGATTGCATGAATGGTTAAAATAGCGCGCGACATTGCTGCGCGGCGTGCCGTCGATCGTCCAGCGGCTGTTGATCTCGTAAAGATAAAGGTTGCCGCGCGCCTCAATTCTGTTGGCTTCCTTGGTGGCGAGCTTGCGGCCCTTGTATTCGGCGATCCGGGTGCGCTTGCGGATCGGCCGGGTGGCGAACAGGCCAAGGCCGGTCATGGAGCGGCCGACGCGGAACGGTCTTTTGGACATTGCTGAATTTGGATTCCAAACGAACGGGCGTTGCGGATGCCAGAAGGCCGCACGCGCGTCAACGTCTTAAAAAAACCTTGGCCCGGACCAGCCGGACCAAGGTCGTATTACGTGATGAGTGCTTAGAAGTGGTGGCAGTGGCCGTGCGGGCCACGGTAGCGGTGCGGGCCGCAGCCGTCGCGCACCTGGATCACCTGGCCGGATTTTGATACGCCCTTGAGGGCGGAGGCGGAAGGCACGGCCTGGGCGCCGAATGAGAGGAAGGCGAACAGCGTGGCGATAGCGGACAAAGTGAACAGTTTGCGCATTTGGAGTTCTCCCGGAGGGTGAAGCAACGTCAAATCTGAACACAGCAATTTTGCAATGGCAACCGGGGGTTCGGCCTAGCTGCTGCTGTCGCTCCCGCCGCCGCCGTCGCCGCCGCCACTGGCATCGCTGAAACCTGAATCGAACGACGACATACCAGAATCGAAGCTGCCGGCGTCGAAATTGGCGAAATTGAAACTTCCCAGATCGAAGCTGCTCCAATCGATGCTGCTGCCGGTGCTGCTGCCGGTGCTGCTAACGGGGACGTAAGCCGCATCGCCGCCATTGGCGCGCATGGCGTCGGCCAGCGGCTTGAAATGCTTGGGCAGCTTGTTGCTCAGCAAAATGGTGGTGCCGATCGCCGCAGCCACCGCGGCCGCCTGGGGCGGATCGGACTTGAGCAGCTTGGGGATATCGTTCGCCTGGAACAAATCGGACTTGAGGTGCGACTGGAGCTTTTCGCCCTCGGGCGTCAGATGGAATGTGTGGACGAACAACACCTTGTTCTCGGTCAGCAGCCCGCGCGGCTTGAGCGACGGCTGGATGAACTCGGTGATGTATTTCGGGCAGCCAGTGAGGAATTGCTTGTTGGCGCGCGCCACCACGTCCTTGATCCTGCCGCCCTCGGCCTGCGCCGCGCGCACCAGATCGAGCAGCACGGCGATTTCAGGCGGTGGGCTCTTCGGCTCGGCGGCGATGCGCAGATGCGCGACGGTCTTGGTGCGGAAGATGCCGATCTGATCGATCTCCTCGATGCGCAGCACGCCCTTGCTCAGCAGCAACAGCAGCATCGCCTTGATGGCGGCGTAGCCACTGGCGCGATTGGGCGCGAGCAGGACGACCTGTTCGGCGGGCGAGAGCGGGGTGGCGTCGGGCATGGGCCGGATCGTTTACATGAATTGTCGCGGGCGGAGATAGGTTACCCGCACGTGCCGTCGTGGTCCTTGGAGACCTTGGCGGCGCGACGATTGCAGTCGTTGCCGTAGGTCTTGCCGTCGCAACCGCACACCGGCTGGTAGATCGCCGTGCACATGTCCGCCGCCTTCACGCAGGTGCTCTGGCCGTCGGCCGTTTTGCAGGCGCCGGGAGGCTTCTCGCAGAACAGCCCGGCGCCGCATTCGATGCCGGCCAAGCCGTCGCAGGTTTTGCCGAGGCCTGCGGTTTCGGCGCAGGCCGGCGCCGCGAGTCCCAGGCCGAGCGCCAAAGCGAGCGCCGCGAAGCAGAATTTTTGTATGGGTATCGTCCCCCTCGAACAGCCAGCTAAGCTCGATTTGACGGCGGCGGAAAGCGCTGTGAAAGTGCCGCCATGCCGCTCCCGACCGACTCCGCCTGGCCCGAACTGCCTTATGTCGCGTGGCAAGACACCGCCGCCACGCTCCAGCTTTGGACGCAGATCGTCGGCAAAATAAGGCTCAAGCTCACCCCTTGGCTCAATCATTCCTGGCACGTGACGCTTTATGTGACGGCGCGCGGCCTGACCACCGGGCCGATGCCGGCGAATGGCCGCACGCTGCAGATCGATTTCGATTTCATCGATCACGTGCTGTGGCTACGCACCAGCGACGGCCATTTCCGCCAGCTGATGCTCAAGCCGACGCCGGTGGCGGAGTTCTACGCCGACGTCATGATCGCGCTCAAAGAGCTGGGGATCTCCGCCAAGATAAGCACCATGCCGTGCGAAATCGCCGACTGCATTCCGTTCGACCACGACACCAAGCATTCCGCCTACGACGCCGACTACGCCAACCGCTTCTGGCGCATTCTGTCGCGCGCGCATGACGTGATGGCACGTTTCCGCACCGGCTTTCTCGGCAAATCGAGCCCGGTGCATTTCTTCTGGGGCTCGTTCGATCTGGCGGTGACGCGGTTTTCCGGGCGCAGGGCGCCGGCCCACCCCGGCGGCGTGCCGCATCTGCCCGACAGCGTGGCGCGCGAGGCCTATTCGCACGAGGTGTCGAGCGCCGGCTTCTGGCCGGGCGGCGGCGCGATCGATTATCCGGCGTTTTATTCCTACGCCTATCCGGCGCCGCAAGGTTTCAGCGACGCCACCGTGACGCCGGGCGCGGCGTTTTTCTCGCCCGAGCTCGGCGAGTTCATTTATCCCTACAACGCCATGCGCATGGCGCGCGACCCCGAAGCCGCGCTGATGGAATTCCTGCAAAGCAGCTACGCAGCGGCGGCGGAGCTGGCGAAGTGGGACAGGAAGGCGCTGGAGTGCGGGCTTGGCGAAGCGGGAAGGGTGCGTAAAGTTTAGATCGCTTTTCTCCGTTCATTCCCGCGCAAGCGGGAATCCAGTTCTTCTCTTTCCGTGCACGCCACGGCTTTAATCGCCGCAGTTTATGCGTTATTGGCGCGTGTTGGCCGATCGTTAGGGCGTGAGCGGGAAAAACGCCTGTACGTCGATTGGAGCGGGATGCCCACAACAGCAATGATGCGACACAGAGATAGTCGCTTAAACCGCTATACGAGGCTAAGGTATCATCAGCGACTGGGTGCGCTATTTCCAGCCATCGTAATTCCTTCGGAAGCAGAAGAGTTGACCGATCCCATGGATGCTGACGTGCGATATGAATCTGTTATGGACAAACTTCGCATTCGCGCAAACAATCAAATGACCCCGCTGTTATGAGGGAAAATATTTCTTATGGCTTTACAAGAAATCTTCTTGGTTTGAAGCCATTTGGCATTTCAATCGCAGTGTCAACGTTGATATTTTTCCTTTTAATTTTTTGGCGGGACTATTACGTTGAAACGAAAACGCCGAGTTCTATAGAATTCGCACTAGCCGCAATTTTAATTATTGATTCGATAGGATGGATTTTATTTGTGACCCCAAAGCTTGTTCGCAACCAAGCAGAAGCATATGCGATTGCTCTCTTTGAGACGATTGAGAAAGAGTGACTGATCCCCATGAACATGAACGCCCCCGTTACCCCACCTCCCGCCATCCCGCCCTATCACCACACGCCGCTGTTTCCGCTCGGCCCCGACAAGACGCCCTATCGCAAGCTCGAGGTCGGCGGCGTCACGGTCGAAAAGGTCATGGGCAAGGACGTGCTGGTGGTGGCGCACGAGACGTTGCGGGCGCTGGCCGAGGCCGCGTTCACTGACATCAATCATCTGCTGCGCCCGGCGCACTTGAAGCAGCTGCGTAAAATTCTCGACGATCCGGAGGCCTCGGCCAACGACAAGTTCGTCGCCTATGATTTCCTGAAAAACGCCAACATCTCGGCCGGCGGCGTGCTGCCGATGTGCCAGGACACCGGCACCGCCATCATCATGGGCAAGAAGGGCCGCCTGGTGTGGACCTCCGGCTCCGACGAAAGCGCGCTGTCCGAGGGCGCGCGCGACGCCTACCTCAAGCGCAATCTGCGCTATTCGCAGTTGGCGCCGATCACCATGTTCGAGGAGAAAAACACCAAGTCGAACATGCCGGCGCAGGTCGAGATCTATGCCGAGGGCGAGGACTCCTACAAATTGCTGTTCATCGCCAAAGGCGGCGGCTCGGCCAACAAGACGTTTTTATTCCAGGCGACGCCGTCGATCCTCACACACGACCGCATGCTGGCGTTTCTCAAGGAGAAGGTGCTCACGCTCGGCACCGCGGCGTGCCCGCCTTATCATCTGGCGATCGTGATCGGCGGCACGAGCGCCGAGCTGACCATGAAGACGGTCAAGCTCGCCTCGACGCATTATTACGACGAGCTGCCGACCAAAGGCAGCGAGGACGGTCATGCCTTCCGCGATCTCGAGATGGAGAAGGAAGTGCTGGCGATGACGCAGTCGACCGGCGTCGGTGCGCAGTTCGGCGGCAAATATTTCTGCCACGACGTGCGGGTGATCCGGCTGCCGCGGCACGGCGCGTCGCTGCCGATCGGGCTCGGCGTGTCGTGCGCGGCCGACCGGCAGGCGCTCGGCAAGATCACCCGCGACGGCGTGTTCCTGGAAGAGCTCGAGCATCATCCGGCGCAGTATTTGCCGGACATCGACCAGGAGAAGCTGGGCGGCGCGGTGGTCAAGGTCGACCTCAACCGGCCGATGAAGGATGTGCTGGCGCAGCTGTCGCAATATCCGGTCAAGACGCGGCTGTCGCTGACCGGCACCATGATCGTGGCGCGCGATCTCGCGCACGCCAAATTGCGCGAGCGGCTGGAGGCCGGGAAGGGGCTGCCCGACTATTTCAAAAACCACCCGATCTATTACGCCGGTCCGGCCAAGACGCCGACGGGCTACGCCTCAGGCTCGTTCGGCCCGACCACCGCAGGACGGATGGATTCGTTCATCGACACGTTCCAGGCCGCCGGCGGCTCGATGATTTCTCTCGCCAAGGGCAATCGTTCGGCGCAGGTGTGCGACGCCTGCAAGAAGCATGGCGGCTTTTATCTGGCCTCGATCGGCGGCTCGGCGGCGAACCTCGCCGAGAACTGCATCAAAAAGGTCGAGGTGCAGGAATATCCCGAGCTCGGCATGGAGGCGATCTGGAAGATCGAGGTCGAAAATTTCCCGGCCTTCATCGTCATCGACGACAAGGGCAATGATTTTTTCAAGGAATTGAATTTGGGGTGAGCTTGTCACGGGCGCAGCGCGGCATGAAACGACGCGCTGCAGACCCGGGACCCCGGTTAATTTCCGAAGCAAGCTGGGTCCCGGATCTGCGGTGCGCCGCTACGCGCTGCACCGCGTCCGGGACCAGTGGAAATTAAATCGTCGCGACCGCCACCATCAGCAGCGAGATGCCGACGTATTTCGCGGTCTGCATCGGGTCGGGGATCTGATCGGCGAGGCCGACCAGCCACAACACGCTCACGCCCGCGATCAACGCATATTTTACGGCCGGGATCGCGCTCCACTTTCTGATCTTCTGCATGGCACTCCGTTTCGCCGCGCCCGGCCCCGCGACTGATGTTCGAAACAATTTTACTTATTGCACTGCAACAATATATTATTGCGCCGCAAAAAGGCAAATCCAGGGCGTGGCTGTGGTTCTCCGGCATGGCCGGAGATACCGATTCAATCGGAAAAACAATGGGTTAATCCGCCGCCCGCGATCTGCTCACGGGCTCAATGCCCGGCGCGCGAAACGGTTCAGGCGCCGCGGGTTTTTTGGTGGGGCTTATGCGGGCGTTTCGATGCGGGGCCGGCGCGGCGCTCGTTGAGCGCCATGGCGAGGCCCAAGGCCTGCGTCACCAGGCCGACAAACCAAAAACCGATCGCGGCGGTTTTCAATTCGGGCGGCGACAGGTGGCCCAGAAGCGCGGCCGCGCAAACCGCCAGCGTGCCGACCAGGCCGACGACCTTGGGCAATCCGGCCACGGCGTCGCCGGCAACGTCCGATGCCAGGCACGCGGCAGCACCCGCCCAGCATCCGCCGGCCAGGCCCATGCCGACATAAAACAGCTGCGGCAATTCAGACGCGCCGGCGGCATCGGCGACGCCGAAACCGGCGAGCACGCCCAGGATCGCGTTGGCAGTCAGCAGCAGAAAGCGGCGCATGGGGCACCCATTTGCGAATCCCCCCAAATCCCCACTCTACCCTAGCGTGTAGGTTGCAACCTGCCTAGCGGTTTTTCGGCATATGAGCCATGTCTTATGCAGGCCTGTCAAAAGCCGGTGGCAAAGCGCGCCATCACGACGATGATCGCGACCTGCATGGTGCCCTGCACCGCCACCACACGCACGTAAGTCCGCATCCAGCGCTGTAGTTTGTCGTGGTCTGGCAGCGGCTTGAGGATCTCGAAATAAAGCTTGAGGTTCATCGGCAGCAGGTAGCCCAGCCCCTGCACCGTGAGCACGGTGACGATGGCGAGCGCGGCAACCACCCACCAGAACTCCGGAAACGCCACATCGAGAAAACCCATCCGCTGCGCCAGGAACCAACCGGCGGTTGAAGTGATGGTGGACAAAGCCGGCATCAGGATCAGCGTGCGCGGAATGATGCCGCCGATCATGGCGCGGCGGGTGTCGAGCGTAACCCGGCGCAGCACTGGGCCGATCACGAAGCCCATGAACAGGTCGATGCCGGTCCACAGCGCGCCGGCCATGACATGGACGAAGTCGAGCAGCCAGAGACTGGGCGACAGGATCGCCACGATCATCAGCGCGAGCGCGGCGGCCGCCGCCACGATATAGGCGGACTTGAGCGGCGCGCTAACGCGCTCAGGCGTTGCGCTGACAACCGTATCGGCCATTGCCACGCTCCCCGTTGTCTCGACCAACTTACGCTAACGGCTGGACGCGTTACGGCTCAAGCGCTTTCAACGGCCAATTTACGCCATGCGCCACATTTTGCCCGTTCGCCTGCGCGTCAGCACACAAGGCCGGGGCTTTGCATGAATTTCACAGGGGATTGATCCTCATCGCGGTTACCGTGGCGATGATCGTCGTGGCGCGGCCGGCCGACGGGGTCGGGGCGCCGTTTCTCAAGGTCTGGATCGTCGGTGAGGTCTATGCGCTGATCGCCATGGTGAGCTCCGTTTTGGGTATCACCATCCTGAACATCACGTGGCCGTTTTAACTGGCCGTTCCGGACGCATTCTAGCGCTGATAGGCGAGCGGCGGCGATGTCGGCTGCACGGCGCTGGCGCGCCCGCCCAGTTGATAAAGACCGATCGAGATCAACGCGATGATGGTGATCGCCATGCCAAGCCGCACCCACTGATCCGTCATGCCCGTCCCCGTTTGGATTATTCGGCGCGCAAACTAATGACGCGCGTTTGGGCGGGCCACCGCGGCCTGTGAACGGGGTAAACGGACAGGGTTAAGGAACTCCACCCGCGCCTGCCGGCGCCAACTGAGGTGGTCTATTCGATTGGACCGACCCTAGTTTCAATGTGGTGGCAAGTGGGCACTCGAATGAACGCAATTCGGGCCCGGGCTTTTCCGGCTCAATTCCAAAGAGCCGCATTGATGCCCCGCACTTGTAGCAGAACGGGCGCATGGTCGCGTCGGAATGCAGGGTGGCTGGTTGATATGTGGTCATAGTGACGCCCTTATGTTTGGGCGGAAGCACTTGGCTTTCAGTCACCGGAAGCTGCCTAGGGCTGGCCAGCGATGATGCACACTACGCGCTTTACAGTCGGATAGCGCGCAGGAAATGACCGCAAGCGCACCAGATTATTTATCGTCGGGCGTGAGATAGGCGACGATCCGGGAGCTTTGCCAGACTTCAATGTCATGGCCGTTGACCAGCTGCCGCCCCTCTTTCAAGGCCGCTGCATCGTTCGGGCAATCCCGCTCGGTTGCGGGAGCCGAAACATGGCCCTCTCGCGTGATTGCGTAAAACCGGTATTCCGGCATGGGCACGCCCCTGAGTGCTCACAAAATTCCCGTCTCTAAAAATCCTAAAATGCGGGAAAGTTCCCGTCTGTCCGGTGCCGGACTCTGTGGATAGAATGTAACGGCGATCTTGGTTCCGACGCAAAACAGGCGATCAGTGATCAAAACCGGTCGGCGCCGGATGACGAAAGAGGTCGCCCATGATGATACGAGAGCTTTGCGTTACCATTGTCGCGGTCGTCGGGCTCACCGCTGTGAGTTATGCCGACGACATTGCACCAAAGAAGGATCATCCCGCGTTGCAGCTTCTGCAACGGCCCGACTATTCGGTTGAATTGAAAGCAAACAAAAATCCCAACGGGAATCCCACTGATCCATCCGGGTTAGCGCCGCTGACGCGAGAGACCAATACGCCAAGTGTGGGCCTTTCTATCAAGGCGCCACTTTCAAAGTAGCCCGCTGCCATTTCCAGATCAGACCACGGCCCCTGAAAGCAGACACCGCACGCTTATTTTGAAACGAAAGAGGCCGCCAACGGAGGCGGCCTCTCGTATCCTTGGGCTTGTTTGAATCGTCTTGTTACATCTTATGGTGATGATGATGGTGGTGGATAACTGTTTCTTCCACGACAACTGTGCCGACGATGGCCACAACCACGATCGCGGCAACGAGCAATATGGCTGGATGGGCCTGGCTCGGTGTCGGATTAGCGAGCGTGCCGGTGCCGATTGTGGCCGCGGCGGCGAGTGCGAGTAGAGTTTTCCTCATTAAAAAATCTCCCCATTGGCTTTTGTTTTTGCGGCAGCAGTTTTCAACAAATGCGGCCTGGGAGTCTGGTCAAAATTGACCACTTTTCAGAAAGGGCCACGCTAAATGGGCCGGATGGAAAGGGGGATCTAAAGATGTTTTCCCGAAGGTTCGGGTTGGCTAGCCATAGCCTGCAAGAAACGGTTGAAGCGCCCTTCGTTCTCTTTTTCTGACATGTGTCTTCCTAATCGAAGATCATTGGCGCCCGTTCTGGATCAAACTGAAAGAGTCTCGTAGTAGGCAGTACGTCATCTGCGGTCGCCGTCATTTTTACAGGGCCATATGCACCTCCGCAGACCATTCCTGCAACAATTGGAGGATTAAATCAGCGCCGAATTAGGACTAGTGCTTCTTCGTCTGGCGTTAAGTCGATTAGATGTTTTTTGTAGATGTCGGACTGCGATGGTTCCGGCCTGGTCGGCATAACACCAATGGATTCTACGATTACTTTGACGTTCCTCAGAGTTTTTGGCGATGTATTTTTCACAAGCGCGCGATATTCCCAGAATGTTCCGGGCACCGGCTTCCCGCTTTGATCTCTCATCGGCTCAATAGACCAGAATTTTCTGGCGGGATTGGACGAATCAAAGATGACCTTGAGCGGCCTTAGAGACGAAGCGCGTGGGAATAATTCAAAAATCTGTTTCTTCGAGAACTTTAACCGGCCCGATCATCGTTTCGGAAATGTCAGGCTTGCTATGGCGGGGGTAGAGTTTCGCCGGAAGTGGCGGGCGCTCGCTCGCGCTGTCGGCATCCCTGATGACGTGAAAAACAGAAATAGCCGGGATGCGGGGGACGACGACGAGGAGGAGTAATTCTGAAAACGAAAGAGGACGCCAACTGAGGCGGCTCGCATCCGATCCATTGACTAACGACTGTTAGGCCGGGTGAGGGCTGAAGACGCGATTTTTGACGCTAGTCACCGCCCAAACTACGGCCAGCGCGTACGCGGCCATAAAGCCAACCGTCAGGCATTCAAGGACCGCTGTAGACAACTGATAATCAAATATGTCGCCAAATTCAGCCATAGCGTGTTCCTCAGATCGAATCGCAATTCCAACCTACCATTATAAATATTGCAGCGCAGTAAATTTGTTGCATCGCAGTAAATTCAAATTAGGACATTTTTTCAGCAAATTAGGGCACGAGGGCTGAAATGCGGACAGTACCTAATTACCTAAAAGAACATATTGCGAACTGAGAACAAATAGTGTACATTGCTCGCTACAGTCGATTCCGGCAGCGCTGGCCAACGGCCTTCGTTGTCGAGGGGGAATTTCCCGGCCATAAGGAGCGAGACATGAGTCAGCCTGCCCTGCGTGTTGTCGAAGGACCGTCCATGGACAAGTCGAAGGCCCTCTCCGCCGCGCTCAGCCAGATCGAGCGCCAGTTCGGCAAGGGCTCGATCATGCGGCTCGGCAAGAACGACCGATCCATGGATATCGAGACCATTTCCACCGGCTCGCTCGGGCTGGACATCGCGCTTGGCGTTGGCGGCCTGCCGCGCGGCCGGGTGGTGGAAATCTACGGGCCGGAATCCTCCGGCAAGACCACGCTGGCGCTGCACACCATCGCCGAAGCGCAAAAGCTCGGCGGCATCTGCGCCTTTGTCGACGCCGAACACGCGCTCGACCCGGTCTATGCCCGCAAGCTTGGGGTCAATGTCGACGATCTTCTGATCTCGCAGCCGGACGCCGGCGAGCAGGCGCTCGAAATCGCCGACACGCTGGTGCGCTCCGGCGCGGTCGATGTGCTGGTGGTGGATTCTGTGGCCGCTCTTGTGCCGCGCTCCGAGCTCGAAGGCGAGATGGGCGACGTGCAGCCGGGTAGCCAGGCGCGGTTGATGAGCCAGGCGCTGCGCAAGCTGACCGCCTCGATCTCGAAATCGCGCACCATGGTGATTTTCATCAACCAGATCCGGATGAAGATCGGCGTGATGTACGGCTCGCCCGAGACCACCTCGGGCGGCAATGCGCTGAAGTTTTATGCCTCGGTGCGCCTCGATATCCGCCGCATCGGCGCCATCAAGGAGCGCGACGAGGTTGTCGGCAACCAGACCCGCGTCAAGGTCGTCAAGAACAAGCTGGCGCCGCCGTTCAAGCAGGTCGAGTTCGACATCATGTATGGCGAGGGCGTTTCCAAGGTCGGCGAATTGGTCGATCTCGGCGTCAAAGCCGGCGTGGTGGAGAAATCCGGCGCCTGGTTCTCCTATGACAGCACGCGCATCGGCCAGGGCCGCGAGAACGCCAAGCAGTTCCTCAAGGACAATCCCGACATGGCCGCCAAGATCGAGGCGCAGGTGCGCCAGAATGCCGGCCCGATCGCCGAGGCGATTGCGGCCGGTGAGCCCGCCGACAAGGATGACGACGACGAGGCGGCGGAGGCTTAAGCGCAATCAGTGTACGGGTGCAGCGGCGGCGCCCGGTGATACCCGCCGCACCATTCTGTAATGCGTGTCTCCATAGGTGATGCGTAGAGCATTCGCCCCCGTCGGCACCCGGCTGCGTAAAGCGGCCGCCACCGAGGACGGGGGCGATGTGCGTTTTGGCTTCCCGCACAGCGGGAGGATGCCCTTTCTGGACTTCGCCACCCCCCGCCGTTAAATAGCCCCTGAAAACCACAAGCCGGCCGGGGATTTAGCCCCGCAACGGGCAGGGGGCTAGCGCAAGCGTTCCAATGAGCGGCGTCAACGACATCCGCAAAAGCTTCCTGGATTTCTTCGCCCGCAACGACCACCAGGTCGTGGCATCGTCGGCGCTGGTGCCGTGCAACGACCCGACGCTGATGTTCACCAATGCCGGCATGGTGCAGTTCAAGAACGTCTTCACTGGCCTCGAAAAGCGCCCCTACAGCCGCGCCGTGAGCGCACAGAAATGCGTGCGCGCCGGCGGCAAGCACAACGACCTCGACAATGTTGGCTACACCTCGCGCCACCACACCTTTTTCGAGATGCTCGGCAACTTCTCGTTCGGCGACTATTTCAAGGAGCGCGCCATCGAGCTCGCCTGGCAGCTGATCACCAAGGACTTCGCGATTTCGCCGGAGCGGCTGCTGATCACCGTCTATATCGACGACGACGACGCCTTCAGGCTGTGGAAGAAGATCGCCGGCGTCCCCGACAGCAAGATCATCCGCATCGCCGGCGCCGACAATTTCTGGGCCATGGGCGACACCGGCCCGTGCGGGCCGTGCTCGGAAATCTTCTACGACCACGGCGACCATATTCCGGGCGGTCCGCCAGGCTCGGCCGACTCGGAAGGCGACCGCTTCATCGAGATCTGGAATCTGGTCTTCATGCAGTTCGACCAGCAGGCCGGCGGCAAGCGCATTAATTTGCCGCGGCCCTCGATCGACACCGGCATGGGGCTCGAGCGCATGGCAGCGGTGCTGCAAGGCACCCACGACAATTACGCCATCGATCTGTTCGCCACGCTGATCCGCGCCATCGCCGATTTGACCAATGTGCCGTCCGACGGCCCGCACAAGGCCTCGCACCGGGTGATCGCAGATCATTTGCGCGCCTCGGCGTTTCTTATCGCCGACGGCGTGCTGCCCTCGAACGAGGGCCGCGGCTATGTGCTCCGCCGCATCATGCGGCGCGCCATGCGTCACGCTGAACTGCTGGGCGCCAAAGACCCGTTGATGTGGAAGCTGGTGCCCGTGCTCACCCGCGAGATGGGCCAGGCCTATCCGGAACTGGTGCGTGCCGAGGCACTGATCACTGAGACGCTCAAGCTCGAAGAGACCCGTTTCCGCGCCACGCTGGAGCGCGGCCTCGTCATTCTCGACGAGAAGAGCAAGAACCTGAAAAAAGGCACGATGTTCGACGGCGAGACCGCGTTCACGCTCTACGACACCTATGGCTTTCCTTTGGACCTGACGCAGGACGCGCTGCGGCCGCGCGGCATCAGCGTCGATCTCGCCTCGTTCACCGACGCCATGGAGCGCCAGCGCGCCAAGGCGCGCGCCTCGTGGTCGGGCTCGGGCGACGCCGCGCAGGAGACGATCTGGTTCGGCTTGCGCGAGAAACTCGGCGCCACGGAATTTCTCGGCTACGAAACCGAAAGCGCCGAAGCCGTGGTGGCCGCGCTGGTGCGCGATGGCAAAGAAGTGCCCGAATTGAAAAAAGGCGAGAGCGGCGCGATAGTGATGAACCAGACGCCGTTCTACGGCGAGAGCGGCGGCCAGGTCGGCGATACGGGTCAAATGCGCCGCGATGGCGTGCGCCTTGCCGTCACCGATACGCAGAAAAAAGCCGGCGATCTGGTCGCGCATATGGTCAAGGTCGAGGACGGCGCCGTCAAAGTCGGTGACTCGCTGCTGCTTGAAGTGGATCACGCGCGCCGCGCCGCGATCCGGCAAAACCATTCCGCCACCCATCTGCTGCACGAGGCGCTACGCCAGGTGCTGGGCGATCACGTCGCGCAGAAGGGCTCGATGGTGGCGCCCGACCGGCTGCGCTTCGACTTCTCGCATCCCAAGCCAATGACTGCGGCCGAAATCGCGAAGGTCGAAGACATCGCCAACGACATCGTCTTGCAGAACGCGCCGGTGACCACGCGGCTGATGGCGCTCGACGATGCCCGGGCGTCCGGCGCGCGCGCGCTGTTCGGCGAGAAATATGGCGACGAGGTGCGCGTGGTGGCGATGGACGAGGGCTCCGGCAACACACTGGGTTGGTCGGTCGAGCTGTGCGGTGGCACGCACGTCAAGCGCACTGGAGATATCGGCCTGATCAACGGCCTGACCGATTCAGGCGTCGCCGCCGGCGTGCGGCGGCTGGAAGCGCTCACCGGCAAAGTGGCGCGCAAATCCGCCGACAAGCAAGTGCAAGCCGCCAAGGCGGCCGCTTCCCAACTCAAGGTCTCGCTGGATGAGATGCCGGCGCGAGTCGCCGCGCTGCTCGACGAGCGCAAGAAGCTCGAGCGCGAACTGTCTGATGCCAAGAAAAAACTCGCGATGGGCGGCGGCGGCGGCGCCAAAAGTGCCGACGATGGCGTGCGCGAGGTCAATGGTGTGAAATTAATCGCGCGCTCAGTCTCCGGCATCGAATTGAAGGACCTGCGTAGCCTCGCCGACGAGGGCAAGAAGCAAGTCGGCTCCGGCGTGGTCGCCATCGTCGGCCTGTCTGAAGACGGCAAAGCGGGCATCGTGGTCGGCGTCACCGACGATCTCACCAAGCGCTTCAACGCGGTCGAACTGGTGAAAAAGGGCGCCGAAGTGCTTGGCGGCAAGGGCGGCGGCGGCCGGCCCGACATGGCGCAGGCCGGCGGCCCGGACGGCGCCAAGGCCGAGGCCGCGCTCAAGGCGATCGAGGCGGCGCTCGCCGGCTGAAAGCCGCGCTATCGGCGCAGAAACACGTAATCGGTTGAATAGGCGACGCTGGCCAGCGTGCCGGCCTTGCCGCAAGGCCCGCTCGGCGCGACGCCGCCTTGGGTATTGATCCGCAGGATCGTCGTGACGCCGGAGAATACGCCCTTGCCGCGATGCTCGGTGACGTCGAGCTTGAGCCAGGGAATGTCATTGGCGCTGGGCGCGGGCGCCCGCGCGCTCAACTTGCCGACGACCGCGCTGCCGTCGATGTGCTCCCAGTTCGGCCCGACATAATGGCGGCCGATGGTCTTGCCGTCCTGCAGCAGCGCCGCGATCGGCTCGCGCGGGGCCCAGCGGAGCTGCCCATTGTCGCCCGCCCTGCACTCGTAGATTTGCGCGCCTTGCGCATGCAGCGTCACGACCACGGTCTCGCCGGGGGCGGCAATCGCCTCGGGTAAACCTGCAAGTATCGCCGGCTGTTGCGTCACGGAGCCTCCGTCAGGCCATCGCCTTTTTCAGGTTGTCGTCCACTTTGTCGAGGAACCCCGTCGTAGACAACCACATTTGATCGGCGCCGACCAGCAGCGCCAGATCCTTGGTCATGAAGCCCGCTTCGACGGTATCGACACAGACCTTCTCCAGCGTGCCGGCGAACTTGCCCAGCGCCACGTTGTTGTCGAGCTTGGCGCGGTGCGCGAGGCCCCGCGTCCAGGCGAAGATCGAGGCGATCGAATTGGTCGAGGTCTCGCGGCCCTTCTGGTGCTCGCGGTAATGGCGCGTCACTGTGCCGTGGGCGGCTTCCGACTCCACGATCTTGCCGTCCGGCGTGAGCAACACCGAGGTCATCAGGCCGAGCGAGCCGAAGCCCTGCGCCACAATGTCCGACTGCACGTCGCCGTCGTAGTTTTTGCAGGCCCAGACATAGCCGCCCGACCATTTCAGCGATGCTGCCACCATGTCGTCGATCAGCCGGTGCTCGTAAGTCAGCTTCTTCTTGTCGAACTCGGCCTTGAATTCCTTGTCGAACACTTCCTGGAAAAGAGCCATGAAACGTCCGTCATAAACCTTGAGGATGGTGTTCTTGGTCGAGAGGTAGAGCGGATAGCCGCGCGACAGCGCGTAGTTCATCGAGGCGCGTGCGAAGTCGCGGATCGAGTCGTCGAGGTTGTACATCGCCATCGCGACGCCCGAGTCCGGAAACTTGAACACCTCGTGCTCGACCTTTTGGCCGTCGGCGCCGGCATAGCTCAGCGTCAATGTGGCGTTCTTCGGCACGCGGATGTCGGTGGCGCGATATTGGTCGCCGTAGGCGTGGCGGCCGATGATGATCGGCTTGGTCCAACCCGGCACCAGCCGCGGCACGTTCTTGCAGATGATCGGCTCGCGGAAGATCACGCCGCCCAGGATGTTGCGGATCGTGCCGTTGGGCGAGCGCCACATTTTCTTGAGGTTGAATTCCTTCACCCGGCCTTCGTCGGGCGTGATGGTAGCGCATTTGACCGCGACGCCGACCTTCTCGGTCATTTCGGCGGCGTCGACGGTGATCTGGTCGTTGGATTCGTCGCGTTTCTGGATGCTCAGGTCGTAGTAGAGCAGGTCGATATCCAGATAGGGATGGATCAGCTTGTCCTTGATAAGCTGCCAAATAATGCGGGTCATCTCGTCGCCGTCCATTTCGACGACGGGGTTAGCCACTTTGATCTTCGCCATTTTAAGGAGTCACCTTTTGCGTCAGAGCGCGGCGAGCGCGGCGTTCAGCGTCGCACTCGGCCGCATCGCGGCCGAGGCCTTCGCGTCATCGGGCAAATAGTAACCGCCGACGTCGACTGGTTTGCCTTGCGCGCCGATCAATTCGGCGTTGATCTTGGCCTCGTTCTTTTCGAGCGCTTCGGCCAGCGGTTTGAAGCGAGCCTGCAACTCCGCGTCCTTGGTCTGCGCGGCCAGCGCCTGAGCCCAGTACAAAGCGAGATAGAAATGGCTGCCGCGATTGTCGATTTCACCGACCTTGCGCGCAGGATTGCGGTTGAACTCGAGGAACTTGCCGATCGCCGTGTCGAGCGCCTCGGCGAGAACCAGCGCCTTGGCGTTCTTGTAGGTGTGCGCCAGATGTTCGAGCGACGCGCCGAGGGCGAGGAACTCGCCGAGCGAATCCCAGCGCAGGTAGCCCTCTTCCTGGAACTGTTGCACGTGCTTGGGCGCCGAGCCGCCGGCGCCGGTCTCGAAAAGGCCGCCGCCCGCCAACAGCGGGACGATCGATAGCATTTTGGACGAGGTGCCGAGCTCCATGATCGGAAACAGATCGGTCAGATAGTCACGCAGCACGTTGCCGGTGACGGAGATCGTGTCCTGGCCCTTGCGAATGCGCTCGAGCGAGAACTTGATGGCTTCGACCGGCGCCAGAATGCGGATGTCGAGTCCCTTGGTATCGTGATCCTTGAGGTACTTCTCGACCTTGGCGATTTCCTGCGCGTCATGCGCGCGATTCGTGTCGAGCCAAAACACCGCCGGGGTGTTGGTGAGGCGCGCGCGTCGCACACCGAGTTTCACCCAGTCCTGGATCGGCGCGTTCTTGGTTTGGCACATGCGGAAGATGTCGCCGGGTTCGACCGGACGCTCCAGCAGCACCTTGCCGTCATCGGCGAGGACGCGAACCTTTCCGGCTGCGGGAATCTCGAACGTCTTGTCGTGCGAGCCGTATTCCTCGGCTTTCTGTGCCATCAACCCGACGTTCGAAACTGAGCCCATGGTCTTGGGATCGAACGCGCCGTTGGCTTTGCAGTCCTCGATGACCGTCTGGAACAGCCTGGCGTAGGCGCGATCCGGGACCACGGCCTTGGTGTCGTGCAGCTTGCCATCGGCGCCCCACATCTTGCCGCTTTCACGGATCATCGCCGGCAACGAGGCGTCGATAATGATGTCGCTGGGAACGTGCAGACAGGTGATGCCCTTGTCGGAGTTGACCATCGCGAGGCTCGGACGTTTTGCGTATTCGGCCGCGATGTCGTCCTTGATCGTCTTCTTCTCGGCGTCCGGCAGCGTCTCGATCTTGGTCAGCAGATCGCCGAAGCCGTTGTTGAGATTAACGCCGAGCCGCTTCAGCGTGGCCTCGTGCTTCTTGATCACGTCGGCGAAGAATTCGGAAACGACATGGCCGAATACGATTGGGTCGGCGATCTTCATCATCGTCGCTTTGACGTGCAGTGAGAACAGGACGCCCTGCTTCTTGGCGTCTTCGATCTGCTCGGCAAAGAAGGCGCGCAGCGCTTTGCGGCTCATCACCGCCGCGTCGATGATCTCACCGGCCAGAAGCGGGGTCTTCGCCTTCAGCACCGTGACCTTGCCACCGGCTTCGACCAACTCGATGCGGGCATTGGTGGCCGCCGTAAGGGTGGTCGAGATTTCCGAGCCGTAGTAATCGCCTCCCGGCATGTACGCCACATGCGATTTGGAGTCCTTGCTCCAAGCCCCCATCTTGTGGGGATTCTTGCGGGCATATTGCTTGACGGCGCCAGCGGCGCGGCGGTCCGAATTGCCTTCGCGCAAGACCGGGTTGACGACGCTGCCAAACACCTTGTCGTAGCGGGACTTGATGTCCTTCTCGGCTTCGGTCGTCGGTTTGTCCGGATAGTCCGGAACGCCGTAGGCCTTACCTTGCAATTCCTTGATCGCCGCCCGGAGTTGCGGGATCGAGGCGGAGATGTTGGGCAGCTTCATGATGTTGGCTTCGGGCTTCAGCGTGAGTTCGCCGAGTTCGCCGAGTTCGTCATTGAGCCGTTGCGCCGGAGGAAGCTTGTCAGCGACACTGGCAAGGATGCGACCGGCCAGCGAGATGTCCTTCAAGGTCAGGGACACGCCCGCCGCGCTGACGAAGGCTTTGACGATCGGCAGCAGGGAATAGGTCGCGAGCGCCGGGGCTTCATCGACCTTTGTCCACATGATTTCGAGATCTGGCATGCTTGCACCTTTGGTCGCCGTGCTTGTTTGGGCCGACCGGAAACGGAACATTGGCGGGCGCGGTAATGGCTTGTGCCGCGGGCCCTCAAATGAATTGTTCTCGGCGCGGACATCGCCAACCGGGATTTCGGCTGACGGGGTTCGGCGCGCGCCCTATAACATCCGCACTCCGCTGGTAAAAGCCTTGTTAGCGGGTGCGGGGTACCCGCTGGCGAGCGGTGCCGCCGCTTGACGCAAGCGGCCGGCATGGGCACTGGCTGCGCCAGCGCATTTACCCGCCGAGGAGCACTGCATGCCGGGCGCCGGCACCGACAAGACCAAGCGCTGGAGCGTTGAGCCGGCGCCGATCGTCGTGCTGGTCGAGCCGCAGATGGGCGAGAACATCGGCGCGGCCGCCCGCGCCATGGCCAATTTCGGGTTGTCGCGGCTGCGCCTGGTCAAGCCGGTGCAAGGCTGGCCGAACGAGAAGGCGCGCGTCATGGCGGCCGGCGCCGACCGCGTGCTCGAGGCCGCGACCCTGCATGACAGTCTGGCCGACGCCATCGGCGATTGCAGTTTTGTGCTCGCCACGACCGCGCGTAATCACGACCAGGCCAAGCCCGTGATCGACGCGGCGCAAGCGGCGGCGGAAATGGCGCCGCGCATTGCCGCCGGTGAAAATGTCGCTTTGGTGTTCGGGCGCGAGCGCAACGGGCTGGAGAACCACGAGGTCGCGCGCGCCGATCGCATTCTCACGCTGCCGGTCAATCCGGCTTTCGCCTCGCTCAATCTGGCGCAAGCGGTGGTGATCGTAAGCTACGAATGGTGCAAGCTTGCGGGTAGCGATCTGCCGTTCGCCACGTCCGAGCGCTCGCCGCCGGTTGCCAAGCAGCAGCTTGATGCGTTCTTCGCCGACTTGGAGCGCGAGCTCGACAAGGTCGAGTTTTTCCGGCCCGACGAGAAGCGTGGCGTCATGAGCGTCAACTTGCGCAATATTTTCCAGCGCATAGCCCCCTCGCAGCAGGACATCCGCACCCTTCACGGCGTCGTCACGGCGCTCGTGCAAGGCCGCAAAGGACCGGCGCGCGGCGGTGTGCTCGATAGCGAAGGCGCCGAACGGTTGCGCGAACTGCTGGCCGAGCATGGCGCGGCGCGTGCGCCGTCCGAAGCCACGCCGTTGCGTGGCCTGCCGCGGCTCTTGCGGCGCAATCCGACCGACGCCGAGCGCGCATTGTGGCAGGCGCTGCTGAACGACCGCCGTTTCGCCGGCCGCGGCTATAAGCGGCAGGTGCCGGTCGGCCCGCACATTGCCGATTTCGTGTCGTTCCCGCTCAAATGCGTCATCGCGCTCACACCGCAGGCCGAGAACGAGGCGGCCGCACAAACGCGCGCCGAGCGGCGGGCCTGGCTCGAGGCGCATGATTATCGGGTGGTCGAGGTCCAGGCGGCAGATGTCGAGCGCGATGTCGACGAGGTGCTCGACGCGCTGGCGGGATCAGCCCTTTAGCGTCTTGAGATGCGGGGCGGCGCCCTCGCGCAGGAAACCGAGATCGCTGCCGACCGCGAGGAAACTGAAATCGCGCTTTGCCATCGCCGCCGCGCGCGCGGCGTTGCCGCAATAAAGTCCCGCGACTTTGCCGGCCTTCTTGGCGGCCGCGACGACCTCCACCAGCCTGGCCTCGACCTCTTTCGACAGCGGATCGAGAACGGCGCCATCGCTTAGCGTAATCGACAAGTCGGACGGGCCGACAAACAGCACGTCGATGCCCGGCGTCGCCGCGATGGCATCGATGTTGCCCATCGCCGTGCGCGTTTCGATCATCGCCAGCGTGACGGTGCGGTCGTTGGCGTCACGCAGATAGGCTTTCTGATCGGCGAAATCGCCGAGCATCATGGCGCGGTTCGGCCCCCAGCTGCGTTCGCCGACCGGCGGAAACTTGGCGACCGCGACGAATTTACGCGCGTCCTCGGCTGTGTTGATCATCGGCGCGATAACGCCTTCGGCGCCCAGGTCGAGCGCGCGGCTTACCATGGCGAAGTCGCCGTGCGGCACCCGTACGATCGGCGCTGAGCCTGCGGCATGAATGGCGCCAATGCCGGTGACGGTCGCGGCCACGTCCCACAGCCCGTGCTGCTGGTCGATGCTGACGGCGGTAAAACCCTCGCGCGCCAGCGCCTCGGCGACGATCGGCGAGCCGAGCGCGCACCAGCCGCAATAAACGATTTCGCCCGCGCGCAGGCGGCGGGCGAGGGTGAAGGCGCTCATCTCAGCCGCTCGCCTTGATCTGCGCGATCGCCTGCGCCATCAGCTCGTCCATCTGCGCGCGCACGGCCTGCTCGGTGACACCTTTGCCGGCCAGGTCCTTTGCAACTTTATGCAATACGTCGTGATCGCCGGCGGCCTCAAAATCCGCCATCACGACCTCCTTGGCGTAGGCCTCCGCCTGCACGCCGGAAAGTCCCATCTTTTCAGCGGCCCACATGCCGAGCAGCTTGTTGCGCCGGGCGCCGGCCTTGAACCGGAGTTCCTCGTCGTGCGCGAATTTTTTCTCGAAGCCTTCTTCGCGCTTGTCGAAAGTCGTGGCCATGCCGCCCTCGTTGGTACGCACCGCTATCGCTGGCGCCTTGCATATCGCCCCGGCAGGGTCAAGGCAACATGCGGCAGTGTTGATGACCCGATATTGCGGAGTGGAAAACGTGAGCCGCCCTCGATTGTGCTGCCCAAAACGATCAGCTAGGTTGACCACGTGCCCGGACGGCCTTAGCGCATTTGCAAATGTCCGGTCCCGCCGCCGCGGATCTCGAGACGCCACGAACAGGAGCCACGGCATCCGATGGACTTTCAAAACCCACGGTACACCCCGATGAGTCGCCGCCGCCGCATTTATGAAGGCAAGGCGAAGATCCTCTATGAAGGCCCCGAGCCTGGAACGCTGATTCAGCACTTCAAGGACGACGCCACCGCCTTCAACGCCAAGAAACACGAGGTCATTGAGGGCAAAGGCGTTCTCAATAACCGCATCTCCGAATACATCTTCCAGCACCTCAACGATATCGGGGTGCCGACCCACTTCATCCGCCGGCTCAACATGCGCGAGCAGTTGATCCGCGAGGTCGAGATCATCCCGCTCGAGGTGGTGGTGCGTAACGTCGCCGCGGGCTCGCTGGCGACCCGTCTCGGCATCGACGAGGGCACCCAGCTGCCGCGTTCGATCATCGAGTTCTATTACAAGAACGACGCGCTCAACGACCCGATGGTGTCGGAAGAGCACATCACCGCCTTCGGCTGGGCGTCCCCGCAGGAAATCGACGACATCATGGCGCTGGCCATCCGCGTCAACGACTTCCTGTCCGGCGTGTTCCTTGGCGTCGGCATCCGCCTGGTCGATTTCAAGATGGAAACCGGCCGGCTGTGGGAAAACGACGTGATGCGCATCGTGGTGGCCGACGAGATTTCGCCCGACAGCTGCCGGCTGTGGGACATCAAGACCAACAACAAGCTCGACAAGGACCGCTTTGCCCGCGATCTCGGCGGGCTGTTGGAGGCCTATACCGAGGTCGCCAAGCGGTTGGGCATCATGAATGAGGGCGAGCCGCCGCGGGGCGCCGGCCCCGTTCTGGTTAAGGGCTAATTATTCGTCCGTTTCGGCGATTTTGGCCGTGAATTACCCGAAGCCCGGCCTTGTGCCGGGCTTCGGCGTCTCTAGGTTACGAATCATGAAAGCCCGCGTCACCGTCACCCTGAAAACCGGCATCCTCGACCCGCAAGGCAAGGCTATCGAAGGCGCGCTGCGCTCCTTGGGCGTCACCGGCGTCGCCAGCGTGCGCCAGGGCAAGGTCTTCGACATCGAAATCGAGGGTTCCGACCCGGCCAAGGCGGAGGCCCTGCTCAAGCAGGCCGCCGACAGACTTTTGGCCAATACGGTGATCGAGAATTACAAGGTCGAGGTGGTCGGATGAGAGCCGCCGTCGTCGTCTTCCCCGGCATCAATCGCGAGCGCGATATGGCGCGCACCCTAAAACTGACCTCCGGTCATGAACCGGCCATGGTCTGGCACGGCGAAAGTGCGCTGCCCGCCGGCACCGACCTGGTGGTGATCCCCGGCGGCTTCTCTTATGGCGATTATCTGCGCTGCGGAGCAATTGCGGCGCGCTCCCCCATCATGGACGCGGTGCGCGCTTTCGCGGGCAAAGGCGGGCTCACGCTCGGCGTCTGCAACGGCTTCCAGATCTTGTGCGAGGCCGGGCTGTTGCCAGGCGTGCTGATGCGCAACGCGCAGCTCAAATTCATCTGCCGCGACGTCTATCTGCGCGTCGAGCAGTCCGGCTCGCCGTTCACGCGTGGCTACAATGCGGGCCAGGTGATCCGCGTGCCGGTGGCGCATGGCGAGGGCAATTACATCGCCGACGCCGACACCATCAAGCGCATAGAGGACGAAGGCAGGGTGCTGTTCCGCTACTCGTCGCCCGAGGGCAAGCTCGACGCCGCTTGGAACTTGAACGGCGCCATCAACGCTATTGCCGGCATCGTCAACGAGCGCGGCAATGTGCTCGGCATGATGCCGCACCCGGAGAATCATGTGGAAGCAGCTCTCGGCGTCACCGACGGGCGCGGACTGTTCGCAGGGTTAGTCGAGGCGCTGCAACAAGCGGCATAAGTGAAGGGGCCATGGCAGATACAATTCAACCGGTGCCGGTCTGGAAGCGGGGCTTGGCAGCGACTCTTGATCTTTTCACCGCCTTTTTCGTCTTTGGCTGGCTGATCGGCCATTTCACCGGGAACAACACGGACAATGGCTTCAAACTCGACGGCGGGCCGGCCATTCTGCTGTTCGTGTTGGTGATCGCGTATTTTTTCGTCGGACGCCGCTATGCGGACGGCACGCTGTGGGATCGGATCTTGCGCATCGGCCGGCCGCAACCGAAATGAGGGCGTGATTCGAAACGAACCCAAGATCACGCCCGAACTGGTCGCCGAACACGGCCTCAAGCCGGACGAATATCAGCGCGTGCTCGATCTGATCGGCCGGACGCCGAGCCTGACCGAGCTCGGCATTTTTTCGGCGATGTGGAACGAGCACTGCTCGTACAAATCCTCCAAGGTCCACTTGCGCACGCTGCCGACCAAGGGTCCCCATGTGATCCAGGGCCCGGGCGAGAACGCCGGCGTCATCGACATCGGCGACGGGTTGGCTTGCGTGTTCAAGATGGAGAGCCACAACCACCCGAGCTACATCGAGCCCTATCAGGGCGCCGCCACCGGCGTCGGCGGCATCTTGCGCGACGTCTTCACCATGGGCGCGCGGCCGATCGCCTGCCTCAACGCGCTGTCCTTCGGCGACCCCAAACATCCCAAGACGCGGCATCTGGTGTCCGGCGTGGTGGCCGGCATCGGCGGTTATGGCAACAGCTTCGGCGTGCCGACCGTCGGCGGCTCGCTGCGCTTTCACTCGCGCTACGACGGCAACAATCTGGTCAACGCCATGGCGGTCGGCATCGCCGCCAAAGACAAGATTTTCTATGCCGCGGCGTCTGGCGTCGGCATGCCGATCGTCTATCTCGGCTCCAAGACCGGGCGCGACGGCATCCACGGCGCCTCGATGGCGTCGGCCGAATTCGGCGAGGACGCCGACGCCAAGCGTCCGACCGTTCAAGTTGGCGATCCATTCTCCGAGAAGCTGCTGCTCGAGGCTTGTCTCGAGATCATGCACAAAGGCTGCGTGATCGCGATCCAGGACATGGGCGCGGCGGGCCTGACTTGTTCGGCCGTTGAAATGGGCGCCAAAGGCGATCTCGGGGTGGCGCTCGATCTCGACAAGGTGCCGTGCCGTGAGGAAGGCATGAGCGCCTATGAGATGATGCTCTCCGAGAGCCAGGAGCGCATGCTCATGGTGCTCAAGCCGGAAAAAGAAAAGGAAGCCGAGGCGATCTTCCGCAAATGGGGGCTCGATTTCGCCATCGTCGGCCAGACCACGCCGGACAAACGCTTCATCGTGCGCCACCAGGGCGACGTGATGGTCGATCTTCCGATCAAGGAACTCGGCGACCAGGCGCCCGAATACAAGCGGCCGTTCGTCAATGCGGCCAAGCCCGCCGCGATCGACGCCGACGACGTCAAAGCGCCGATGGGCGTCGCCGAGGCCTTGCAGAAGCTGATTGGCGCGCCGGACCTGTGTTCGAAGCGCTGGGTCTGGGAGCAATACGACCACATCATTCAGGGCAACACCGTGCAACGCCCGGGTGGCGACGCCGCGGTGGTGCGGGTCGAGAACGGGCCGAAGGGCCTGGCGCTCACCACCGACGTGACGCCGCGCTATTGCGAGGCCGATCCGTTCGAAGGCGGCAAGCAGGCGGTGGCGGAATGCTGGCGCAATCTCACCGCCGTGGGGGCGCGGCCGCTTGCCGTTACCGACAATCTCAATTTCGGCAATCCGGAGCGGCCGGAGATTATGGGCCAGTTCGTCGGTTGCATCCGCGGCATCGCGGAAGCCTGTAAGGCGCTCGACTTCCCGGTCGTGTCCGGCAACGTGTCGCTTTACAACGAGACCAATGGCCGGGCGATCCTGCCGACACCGTCGATCGGTGGCGTCGGGTTGCTCGACGATTTCAGCAAGTCGGCGACGCTCGCCTTCAAACGCGCAGGCGAAACGATCCTGCTGATCGGCGAGACGACGGGCTGGCTCGGCCAGTCGATGTATCTGCGCGAGCTGTGCGGCCGTGAGGACGGCGCCCCGCCGCCGGTCGACCTGATCGAGGAGCGCGAGAACGGCGACTTCGTGCGCGCGCTGATTCTCGACGGCACGCAGAGCGCCGCGCACGATCTGTCCGACGGCGGGCTGGCGGTGGCACTCGCCGAGATGGCGATGGCGTCCGGCATCGGCGCGAGCCTCAGCGCGGCACCCGATGACATTCCGGCGCATGCCTATTGGTTCGGCGAGGACCAGGCGCGCTATCTGGTGACGGTGCCGGCGGCGCAGGCGGACGCCGTGCTCAAGCGGGCCCAGGCGGCCAGCGTGCCGGTGTGGGCAATTGGGACAACTGGCGGCGATGCATTGACGCTTCCGGGCGAGCGCCCCATCCTTGTCACGATGTTGCGCGAGCGTTTCGAAGGCTGGCTGCCGGCCTACATGGCGGGCGAGCTTTGAATTTTCGCGCGGAGGATCGGTCACCATGGCGATGGACGCCGGCGAAATTGAACGGCTGATCAGGGCGGGCATCCCGGACGCCCGGGTGACGATCCGCGATTTGGCCGGTGACGGCGACCACTATGCCGCGACGGTGATTTCCGCCTCGTTCAAGGGCAAGTCGCGGGTGCAGCAGCACCAGCTGGTCTACAACACGCTCAAGGACCAGATGGGCGGCGTGCTGCACGCGCTGGCGCTACAAACTGCGACACCGGAAGCGTGAGCGGCGTCGGTCGCTCCAACCTCGGCTCATTCCCGCGCAAGGGGGAATCCAGAGTTACAACGAGGCTAGCGGTTTCTGCCCTGGGTCCCCGCTTGAGCGGGGACGAACGGGAACTCTAGTCGTGGCGCCCGTCAAAATCCTCTCACCGAAGGGCACCATCACGCCGACCGGAACCTGGAGCCTGGGTGCGCGTGCCGGAGATTTCATATTCGTGGCGGGAATGCGCGGCATCGACCCGGCGACCAACACGCTGGTCGTGGGCCCGGAAGAACGAATCAGACGGGCATTCCAGAACATGATGGTCGTCGCGAATTCTGAGGGTGCCAGCCTCCAGAATTGCGTTCGTCTGACCGTGTTCGTGACCGATATGGCCACTCTGCGCCCGCTGGTGAACAAGGTTCAGGAGCAATTATGGGCCGGCCTGCCTTATCCGCCGCGCACCATCGTGGAAGTGGCAAAGCTCAACCAGGATGACATTTTTGAGGTGGAAGGCACGTTTTTCGCCCCGAAAACAGGGTGATTTGCACCATCGTCTGCGCTACATATATGGCAATCACGGCGGCTTAGCGCCGCCCAACAGGACCTTGAAGCCATGGGAATCGAGCAATTCATCGACAATGAAGTAAAGGCAAACGACGTGGTGCTGTTCATGAAAGGCACCCCGCAGTTCCCACAATGCGGATTTTCCGGCCAGGTCGTGCAGATCCTCGACCACCTTGGGGTCGCCTACAAAGGCCTTAACGTTCTGGATTCCGCCGACTTGCGCGACGGCGTCAAGGCCTATTCGAACTGGCCGACCATTCCGCAGCTCTATGTGAAGGGCGAGTTCGTCGGCGGCTGCGACATCGTGCGCGAGATGTTCCAAGCCGGCGAATTGCAGCAGACGCTCAAGGACAAAGGCGTCACGGTCAAGGCCGGCGCATCGGCATAACCTTGGGCTTCGCCTGTGCTCAGCGGAGGCGTTTCACGATCAGGTAGATCAGCGCCAACAGCAGCGCCAGGCCGATCAGGCTCGGCGTCGGCACCGCATTGGCGAATTTCGTCACATTATCGGCGACCGACAACACGAATACCCCCGAGTTCTGCCCGAGGATCAGATAGATCAACATGATCGCGAGCACGGCCGCGAAGCCGAGCTCGACGAAGTCCCACAAATAGCGTTTCGACGTGTCCATGAATTTCAACATGGAAGAGCCTCATGCTGGCGCATGCTTCATGACGCGGTGGGGAGCCTTCGCTCCCCACCTCAGTCGTCTCGGCACAGCTGATTAGGCCGGTGCTACGCGGACGTCAGGCCATTTTCCTGTTCGAGAACAGCCACAGAATGACGCCAAGAGCGATCAGGCCGACGAGGCCGTTCGTTCCCAGATCCTTGACCAACGCCATGATGTTGGCGGTCACGCCGCCGAAGAAGGGGAGGTTCGAACCAACCAGAACCGCTAACACGATCGCCAATGCCAGCAGCATCAGCGCGAGTTCCGTCAACGCCCCAACCCATTCCTTGATGCTATCGATCCCTTTCATTGCGGATTCTCCCCTAGGCAAGTCCTTTGATTCGAGGACGCCCTTTAAATAGCGCAATTTTGCCACTAAATGTAGAGAAATGAGGCAAGGTAGGCACAAAATATGCTGTGCACGAGTGCTTTAGTCCGGGGATAACTTTCAAACTGGGTTGAGTTGGCACGTTTATAGTGCGGCGGACTTGCCGGATCGGCCGAAAGCAAAAGCCGGCACTCTTTGACCGGCGCCGGCTTTGTATTTTGTAGCGGATGGAAACGGCCGCTCGGCCGCCCATCAACGCGAGTAGTATTCCACCACCAGATGCGGCTCCATCTGCACCGGATAGGGCACATCGGTGATGACCGGGATGCGTGACATCTTGGCGGTCATCTTGGCGCCATCGACTTCGATGTAGTCCGGCACGTCGCGCTCGGACAAAGCCTGCGCTTCGAGCACCAGATTCATCTGCCGCGACTTTTCCTTGATCTCGACGACGTCGCCGACCTTGACGCGGTAGCTCGGGATATTAACGCGCTTACCGTTCACCTTGACGTGGCCGTGGTTGACGAACTGCCGGGCGGCAAACACGGTCGGCACGAATTTGGCGCGGTAGACGACGGCGTCCAGCCGGCGTTCCAAGAGGCCGATCATGTGGGCGCCACTGTCGCCCTTCATGCGGATCGCCTCGTCATAGATGCCGCGGAATTGACGCTCGGAAATGTTGCCGTAATAGCCGCGCAGCTTCTGCTTGGCCTTGAGCTGCACGCCGTAGTCGGAAAGTTTGCTCTTGCGGCGCTGGCCATGTTGGCCGGGGCCGTATTCGCGCCGGTTGACCGGACTTTTTGGCCGGCCCCAGATGTTCTGGCCCATCCGGCGGTCGAGCTTGTACTTGGATTCCATGCGCTTGGTCATCGCGTCCTCGATTGTTTGTTGTCGATCGTCATGAGGATCGCTCCCTCCTCTGTCCCGGATTTTTCCGGAACCGACAGGCAGGACCTCGTAAGCGCAAGGTCTTGCCACGGGTTGCGAACGCCGAGAGGACCCTAAAGCCCTCAAGGTGCGCGGGTTTTAGGGGGTGGGGGCGCGGGTGTCAAACCGGCCGTCCGGTGCTATCGAAGCCTCATGAACGAGCTGTTTTCGCAGGCTTCGATCGCCACCTTTTTCCAGGTTATCATGATCGATCTGGTGCTGGCGGGCGACAATGCGGTGGTCATCGGACTGGCCGCCGCGGGCCTAGCGCCGGAACGGCGGCCGCGCGTCATTCTGGTCGGCGTCCTGGCGGCGACGGCGATGCGCATCGTGTTCGCCCTGTTTGCCGTGCAACTGCTTGGCATCGTCGGTCTGTTGTTCGCCGGCGGTATCCTGTTGCTATGGGTCGCCTGGAAAATGTGGCGCGAATTGCGCGGCCAACGCCATGTCGATGTTGGCGCATCAAGCGCGCCGCCCAAGACCTTCGCCCAGGCTACCTGGCAGATCGTGCTGGCCGATGTGTCGATGTCGCTCGACAACGTGCTGGCGGTGGCGGGAGCGGCGCGCGACCATCTCGAAGCGCTGGTGTTCGGCCTCGGCCTGTCGATCGTGCTGATGGGTTTGGGGGCGGGCCTGATCGCGCGGCTGCTCAATCGCCATCGCTGGATCGCCTATGTGGGTCTCGCGATCGTGCTCTATGTCGCTTGCGACATGATCTGGCGCGGCGGGCACGAAGTGTGGCCGCATTTGGCCGGCTAGAATCCGTAACCCAACAGCGCGGTGGCGAGCGTCGGGGCGGGCGCGCGGCCGGAGGTGAACACGATCTCCGGCAATGAAGAGGGCAAACCCGCCGGGCGGTCGCGCAGCAAGTCGGCGACGCGGCGGGCAATGGCCGGCGCCGGATCGAGCCAATCGACCGGCCAGGGCGCATTCGCCTTGAAGCGCTCCGTCAGCAGCGGGTAGTGGGTGCAGGCCAGCACCACGGTGTCAGTGCGCCTGCTGTTGGCGTCCACGAAGCAGGCGGCGATTTCCGCTTTGATCGCGGCATCGGCGACCGGCTTGCCGGCAAGTTCAGCCTCGGCAAAGGTCGCAAGGTGTGACGACCCGACCAGGTCGATATCGCAACCGGCGGCGAATTCGCGGATCAGCGCACGGGTATATTCGCGCGAGACGGTCGCCTGCGTGCCCAGCACCGCGACGCGCTTGGACGTCGATTGGGCGCAGGCCGGCTTGATCGCCGGCACGGTGCCGACAAAGGGCACCGCAAAGCGCGCGCGCAAATCCTTGAGCGCCAGCGTCGAGGCTGTGTTGCAGGCCACCACCACCAGATCGGGCGCGTGCTCGGCGATTGCTCGGCCTACGATGTCGGTGACGCGCGAGATCAGCGCGTGTTCGGTGAGATTGCCGTAAGGAAAACCGGCGTCGTCCGCGACGTAGACGTAAGCCGCGTCCGGCCGCGCGGCGGCGACTTCGCGGTAGACGGTGAGCCCGCCGACGCCGGAATCGAAAATGACGATGGTCGCCCGTGCGTCAGACACTCAAGCGGTCCCGAACACTCGCTTGAAAATCGTATCGACGTGCTTGAGATGATAGCCAAGGTCGAAATTGGCCTCGAGTTCCTGGTCGCTCAATTGCGCGCGCACGTCCTTGTCGGCCTTGAGCAGCGCGAGGAATTCATGTTCGCCGTCCCACACCTTCATGGCGTTGCGCTGCACGAGCCGGTAAGCATCTTCGCGCGGCACGCCTTTTTGCGTGAGCGCGATCAGCACCCGCTGCGAGTGGATCAGCCCGCCCAGTTTGTCGAGGTTCTTCTGCATGGCGTCGGGATAGACCAGCAGCTTGTCGATGATGCCGGTGAGCCGGGCCAGCGCGAAATCGAGCGTCACCGTGGCATCGGGCCCGATCATGCGCTCGACCGAGGAATGCGAGATGTCGCGCTCGTGCCAGAGCGCGACGTTTTCCATCGCGGGCAGAGCATAGCCGCGCACCATGCGCGCGAGACCGGTGAGGTTTTCCGACAGCACCGGATTGCGCTTGTGCGGCATCGCGGACGAGCCCTTCTGCTTCTCGGAGAAAAACTCTTCGGCTTCCAGCACTTCGGTGCGCTGCAGGTGGCGGATTTCGGTGGCGAGGCGCTCGATCGAAGAGGCGGTCACGCCCAGCGTGGCGAAATACATGGCGTGGCGGTCGCGCGGGATGATCTGGGTCGAGACCGGCTCGACAATAAGCCCCATTGCCTTGGCGACGCGCGCTTCGACGCGCGGGTCGACCTGGGCGAAGGTACCGACCGCGCCGGAAATCGCGCAGGTCGCGACTTCCTTGCGCGCCGTGACCAGCCGCTCGCGCGCGCGCGCGAATTCGGCATAGGCGTATGCGAGCTTGAGCCCGAAGGTGGTCGGCTCGGCATGGATGCCGTGAGAACGCCCGACCGTCGGCGTCATCTTGTGTTCGAGCGCGCGGCGCTTGAGCGCGGCCAGCAACGCGTCGGTATCGGCGATCAAGATGTCGGCGGCGCGCGTGAGCTGGACGTTGAAGCAGGTGTCGAGCACGTCCGACGAGGTCATGCCGGAATGCATGAAGCGCGCCTCCGGACCGATAATCTCGGAAAGGTGCGTCAGGAAAGCGATGACGTCGTGCTTGACCTCGGCCTCGATGGCATCGATGCGCGCCACGTCGAATTTGGCGGCTTTGCCTTTTTCCCAGATTTTCTTGGCGGCATCCTTCGGGATGACGCCGAGCTCGGCCATGGCGTCGGCGGCGTGCGCCTCGATCTCGAACCAGATGCGGAACCGCGTGTCCGGCGACCAGATAGCGACCATGTCGGGGCGGGAGTAACGCGGGATCACGCCGCTTCCCCGCGCGCCAGCGCCGCCGCGTTGCGGATCGCCGCGATGTTGGCTTTGTAATTGCCGCCTTTGAACACGGCGGAGCCGGCAACCAGCACATTGGCGCCGGCCTGCACGACCTTGGCCGCGTTCTCGGCGGTGACGCCGCCGTCGACTTCGATGTCGATCGGCCGCGCGCCCACCAGGGTGCGGACTTCCTTGAGTTTATCGAGCGCCGCCGGGATGAAGCTCTGGCCGCCGAAGCCGGGATTGACCGACATGATCAGAATGAGATCGACCATGTCGATGACATGCTCGATGCTCGACACCGGCGTCGCCGGGTTCATGGTGACGCCGGCTTTCTTGCCGAGCGCGCGGATCGCCTGCAGCGAGCGGTGCACATGCGGCCCTGACTCGACATGCACGGTGATGATGTCGGAGCCGGCCTTGGCGAAGGCCTCGAGATAAGGATCGCAGGGCGCGATCATCAGGTGGACGTCGAGGACTTTCTTGGTGACTGGGCGGAGCGCCTTCACCACATCGGGGCCAATCGTAATGTTGGGCACAAAATGCCCGTCCATCACGTCGACATGGATCCAGTCGGCGCCTGCGGCTTCGACCGCGCGCACCTCTTCGCCCAATTTGGCGAAGTCGGCCGCGAGAATCGACGGCGCGATAGTAAGCGGGCGCATGACGGTCTCCGAATAGGCTTCGCCTAACACGCTGAGCGCCAACGGGCAACGTCCGCGCCCGGCGCCGTGCACCGGCTTGTTAAGGTTTGGCGGCCAGTCGCGTTGCCAGCCGTTTGAGCAGATGCGGCAGCAGATAAATCGGAAACTGTGCCAGCCCGAAATAGAGCCAGGCGACATCCGGCACCGCGAAGCCCATGGCGGTCATCATCAGGCCGATATTGCGGTTGCCGGCGATCAGGCCGATCGCCAGCGCGCGGCCGCGTCCGGCGCGCAGGAAGATCAGCGCGGTGACCGCGATCGATCCGAGCGCCAGCGCAAACGCCAGGACGGTGAGCTTGATGACCAGCACCGGATCGGCGCGGAAGTGGTCGGCGACGCCGTCCATGGCGGCGACCGCGAACATGAACATGGCCAGCACGCTCAGGCCGTCGATGCGCTCGCGCTGCGCCTCGACCCAGGCGTTGCCGGCAATACGGCGGATCGCGGCCGCGGCCAGCGCCGAGCCGGCGATGATCGCAAACAGCTTGAGGCCGAAAGCGTAAGGCGAGGCCAGCGCGCTGCCGAGAAAGAAATAGCTGAACAGGCTCGCGGTCAGCGGCGTGATCGCGGTGCAGATCACTAGGCTCGCCAGCGTGAGCGCGACGTCGAGCCCCATCAACGCGGCCAGCGCCGGCGACGATGTCAGGCCGGGCGCCGACATCTGCAACACCAGCATGAAATAAAGCCCCGGCATTTCCCGGTCGAGGCCGAAGCCCAGGAAAATCAAACCGAGCAAAGCGGGCATGACCAGCATCGTCCAGAGACTGGCGGCGGCGATCAGCTTGGGCTGGGTGAAATGACCGCGCAGCTCGGCCGGGTCGACGCGCAGGAATGCAAGGCTGAGCATCAGGACGATGGCTTCGCCGAGCCACGGCCGGGACAGCGCGGCGAGGCCGGGCACCGCCAGACCCACGAACAGCGACGCGGCCACCACCAGCGTGCCCTTGCGGCCAACCCAGGCGAGCGCGGCCGCTGGCAGCTCAAACCATTTCATTGGGGAAAAACTCCGGCCGCCCGGCTGGGCTGGAGAGCCTTGATAGCGCCTTCAATGGCGATGATCCATATATCAGGAGCAACCGGAGACCTCATGGCACGCACGGATGCCATCGTGCTGGGCGCCGGCATTGTCGGCACCTCGATCGCACTGCAGCTCACCAAGCGCGGCTTAAGCGTCGCGCTGATCGACCGCGCCGGCGTTGGCGAACAGACTTCCTATGGCAATTCCGGCGTGATCGAGGGCAGCACGATCCTGCCGCCGGCCTTTCCGTCCAGCCTCGGCGCGCTGATGCGGGTCGCTTTCAAGCGCGCCAGTGACGCCAACTATCATCTGACGTTTCTGCCCAAGGTCGCACCCTGGCTGATGGCGTTCCGCGCCGCGTCACGGCCAGAGCGCATTATTGGGACCGCGTTGCTCAATCGGCCGCTGTTCGCTGCCTCGCTCGCCGAACACGAGACGCTGATGGCGGAGGCCGGCGCCACGCGGTTTCTGCGCAAGACCGGCTGGCTCAAGCTGTACCGCGATCAGCGCGCCTTCGCGGCGTTGACGCGCGAATTCGATCTGGCGCGCGAATTCGGTCTGCCGTTCGAGGTGCTCGACGCGCAAGGCGTGCAGGCGCTGGAGCCGTCGCTCAATCCGGTTTTCGCGAAGGGAGTGTACTGGCCGAAGGCGGCGAGCCTGAGCGATCCGCTGGCGGTGACGCGTGCCTATGCCGCGCGGTTTCGTGCGCTCGGCGGCGTGACGCTGAGCGGCGACGCCCGCTCGCTGCATCGCGCGGGAAACCGCTGGCGGGTGGAAACCAACGAAGGCGGCATCGACGCGCCCGAGGTCGTGGTCGCCCTCGGCCCATGGGCGCCCGATCTGCTCGAACCGCTCGGTCTCAAGCTGCCGATGGCGGTCAAGCGCGGCTATCACCGGCACTTCCGTGCCCAAGGCAATGCCGCGCTGTCGCGGCCGGTGGTCGATACCAAATACGGCTATCTGATCACGCCGATGGAGCAGGGCATTCGCCTCACTACCGGGGCCGAGTTCGCCGCGCGTGACGCACCGCCATCTCCCGCGCAGTTCGACCGGCTGATGCCCAAGGCGCGCGAGTTGTTTCCGCTCGGTGAGCGCGCCGATGACAAAACGTGGCTTGGCAGCCGGCCGTGTTTTGCAGATTCGCGGCCCGTGATCGGGCGCGCGCCCGGCTTGAACGGCCTATGGCTCGCGATCGGCCATGCGCATTGGGGCCTGACGCTCGGCCCGGTAACCGGACGGCTTATCGGCGACATAATGACGGGCGCGACACCGTTCTGCGATCCGGCGCCGTATCGGGCGGAGCGGTTCAGCGCGCCGGCGTAAGTTCCCGAAAATCGTAACGGTCACGGATATAGATGTTGAAGAAGGTTCCCTTGGAAAAGGACACTTCAAACGACGACGCTACGTCCGCGGGAACGTCGACATATTCGTAAACGCGGCCGCTCACGAAAGTGACGGTCAGCCGTTCGCGATTGTAATCGTAATCGATATCGGCGATGACGCTCGACGGCATATCGTCCTCCGGCATGTTAACGCGCCAGAGCGGATGAGGTTCGCGTCGTCAGCCGAAACGGTCGCGCCAACTTTGCAGTGCACCCGGAAAGGGCAGGGCGCTTGCCTCGTAGATCCCGCGAGCAACGGCGCGCGCCATCACATTGGCGGCGACCATGCCGAGTTCGGCGAGGCTGTAGATCGGATCGGCCAGCGGCTTTGTCCCGACGGCGGCCGCGAACACCACGTCGCCATCGAGCGGGGTGTGGACCGGGTAGATGGCACGGGCGAGGCCGTCCTGCGCCATGACGCCGAGGCGGTTGCATTGCGCCTTGTTGAGCTTCGCGTCAGTGGCGATCACGGCAAGCGTGGTGTTTTCCTGCACGCCGCCTTTGGCGCGCATCGCAAGATCGGCAGGCGTCACTTTTGAAGGCGCGCCGCGGCCGCCGAATTCGCCGTTCTGCTCGAACGCCGCCGCCCAGAAATGCGGGCCATCGCCAACCACCGTCGTGCCGACAGCGTTGACCACCGCCAGCGCGCCGACCGTGATGCCGCCGCGCGTCACGGCCGAGGCCGAGCCGACGCCGCCTTTAAGATTAACCGTCGTCGCGCCAAGGCCCGCACCGGCGCTGCCGAGCGCAAATTCAGAACCGGCGATTTTCGCCGCCTCGTAGCCGAACTCGCGATAGGGCGGATAGCGGCCCCAGTTTTTGTCGCCGCCGTTGAGCAGGTCGAACAGAATCGCGCCCGGCACGATCGGCACGCGCGCCTCGCGTACCTGGAAGCCGCGGCCCTGTTCGCGCAAGTAAGCCTGCACGCCGGAGGCGGCATCGAGCCCGAAGGCCGAGCCGCCCGACAGCACGATGGCGTCGATGCCTTCGACCGTCTGCGCTGGGTCCAGCAGCGCGGTCTCGCGCGTGCCCGGCCCGCCGCCGCGCACATCGACGCTCGCGACCGCGGGGGCGTCGAACACCACGACGGTCGTGCCGGAGCAAAGCTTGGCGTCGCCGGCATGACCGACGCGGATGCCGGGAATGTCGGTGATGGAATTGCGAGCGGTCATGCCATCATTCTATCACGTCAGATCACGTTCCGGCGAAAGCCCCAATGGGCGCTTGCATGAACGCGCAATGCATCGCATCTAGGGCGCATGCACGCCGATGTCACCATCCTGGCCGCGCTGATCGCCGGCCTGGTCAGCTTCCTCTCCCCCTGCGTCCTGCCTTTGGTGCCGCCTTATCTCGTCTACATGGCGGGCACCTCGCTGGAGCGCTTGGCAGACCATGAGACGGAGCCGCGGGTAAGGCGCGAGACGGTATTGGCGGCCGTGCTGTTCGTGCTCGGCTTCTCAACCGTGTTCGTGGCGCTTGGCGCCAGCGCCAGCGTGATCGGCTCGCTGATCCGCGTTTATTCGGGACCGCTGGCGACCGTCGCCGGCGTCATCATCATCGTCATGGGCCTGCATTTTCTCGGCGTAACGCCGATCGCATTTCTGATGCGTGAGAAGCGCGTGGCAGTCGCCAAGCCGGTCGGGTTGTGGGGCGCCTATGTGATCGGTCTGGCGTTCGCGTTCGGCTGGACGCCGTGCATCGGACCGATCCTGGCCGCGATCCTGGCCGTGGCGGCGTCCGAGCAGACGGTGACCAAGGGCGCAGGCCTGCTCGCGGTCTATTCGCTGGGCCTCGGCATTCCGTTTATCCTTGCGGCCTTTGCGATCGAGCCGTTCGCGGCGTTCCTCACGCGTTTCAAGCACCACCTGCATCGCGTCGAGCAGGCCATGGGTGCGCTGCTGGTGCTCACCGGCATCGCCTTCCTCACCGGCAGCATCAACATCATGAGCGTGTGGCTGCTGGAGACGTTTCCGGTCTTGGGCAAGATCGGCTGAGCGCAAACAAAAAGACCCCGGCTTGCTGCCGGGGCCGTTTTGTTAAAAGCGCGAAGCGCTATTTCATCTTGCTGCAGTCGGAGTTCGGGCACTCGACGTAAGTGACCTTGCCGCTGACGTCCTTCTTCCAGATGTATACGACGTAGTCGAGCTTGGTGAGGTCGCCCTTCTTGTCGTAGGAGATGTCGCCGAGCACGGTTTTGAACTTCATGCCGGAATGCATCTTCTCGGCCACCTTCTTGGGGTCGAGCGACTTGGCGGCTTCCGCAGCCTGCTTGATGATCTGCACCCCGGCGTAGCTGTAGAGCGTGTAGGCTTCCGGCTCGAACTTCTTGGCGCGGAATTTCGCGACCGCGTCCTTGGCCGCCGGGTTGTTGCGCGGATCGGGACCGTAGGTCATCAGCGTGCCTTCGACACCCGGGCCGCCGACCGAGGCGAATTCATCCGAGGTGATGCCGTCGCCGCCCATCAGCGGCGCCTTGACGCCCTGGTCGCGCATCTGCCGCACGATCAGGCCGCCTTCGGTGTATAGGCCGCCGAAATAAACCAGATCGGCGCCCGATTGCTTGATCTTGGAGACCAGCGCCGAATAATCCTTCTCGCCGGTGTTGACGCCTTCGTAGAGCACTTCCTTCATGCCGCCTTTGTTGAGCGCCTTCTTGGTCTCGTCGGCGAGTCCCTTGCCGTAGGTCGTCTTGTCATGGACGACGGCGATCTTCTTGCCCTTGAAGTGCTTGAGGATGTAGTTGCCGGCGACCAGGCCCTGCTGATCGTCGCGCCCGCAGGTGCGGAAGATGTTCCACATGTTGCGTTCGGTGACCGTCGGGTTGGTGGATGCCGGCGTGATCTCCAGGATACCGTTTTCCTGATAGACCTCAGACGACGGGATGGTGACGCCGGAATTGTAGTCGCCGATCACGAATTTAACGCCGTCGGCGGCGAACTTGTTGGCGACCGAGACGCCCTGCTTGGGATCAGAAACGTCGTCGCCGAATTCAACCGTGAGCTGCTGGCCGAGAATGCCGCCGGCGGCATTGATGTCGGCGACCGCCTGTTCGACGCCGTTCTTCATCTGCGCGCCGGTGGCGGCGCTCGGGCCGGTAATCGGGCCGGCCATGCCGAACTTGACCTGGGCGCTGGCGGATCCCGCCAACGAAATAGCGAAACCCAACGCCAATCCGACGACTGTGCCGAGCGTGGTGATCTTTTTCATCGGTGTTCCCCTTGATTGAAACCGGCTTATCGGGCCTGGGCCAATGCTACGTCAGGGCGCCTTTTGGCGCCAGCGCAGAGTGCCATTTGACGCATAGAGCCATCGATACTGGGTGACCATTTGCGCGGCACGGGCGGCGCGGAAGCCGAGCAAGGCGAAGGCCAGGCAAATTGTGCTATCCACCAAATAATAGTGCAGTGACAATAAGGTGCCGCCGAACAGGGTGAAATGAATGAAGCGCACCGCGCCGCCCAGCATGAAGCTGTAGGCAACCGCCTGTCCCCACGGCCGCCATGTGGCCGCTATAGCCC
>Ga0209483_1000038_pt1 | contig 146564 bp, 154 predicted proteins | sample NGEPerA_FD_184508 | JGI IMG/M metagenome (GOLD analysis project Ga0209483, IMG submission 184508) | Arctic peat soil microbial communities from the Barrow Environmental Observatory site, Barrow, Alaska, USA - NGEE PermafrostL2-A... | ecosystem: Environmental > Terrestrial > Soil > Wetlands >... | reverse complement strand
CAACGGGACGGGTCGCTTGAGCTGCCGTGGGGCTCCGCGCCCCGTCCCGTTGCATCACCGAGCCAGCAAGGCTCAAATGAGGTTCGGGCTCTACTTCCAACTGGATGAAAGAAGGGGCTCAGGTCACCGTCGTTGTAACTTGATCTACGAGTCGATGAAAAGCATGACTTCCTTCGTTGTATAATGTGCTTTTGACATTCGCACTCGAGGACGCTTCGAAACGAATGTAATGTCGGCCTCCGTTTTGCTCGATCGAATAAAGGTCCGGAGGATTCGGCGCAACCTTAACTCCGAGGCCCTTCATGGCCTCCAGTGTAAAATCTTTGATAGACATCGACCGAAATGTTGGAGGTAGCGTAGGAGCGCGGGGCCCAACATATCCACGATCCTCACTCTCTCCCAATAACTCTTCAATATTTTCTTTTTCTCGCTCCAGCGTATTTATTGCTTCTTCGATACTAGCTACCTCGAGTTCAGCAGCTCTTTTCTTGTCTTTGCTTGCTAACGCCGAGAGAACCAATTCAAGCAATCGCTCCTCAAACTTTCCGTCCTCGTCGTCTTCGTTCCCATTTCCGCTTTGCAATAATGAGTCGATGTCGCCAATGGCGTGCGAGGCCATTTGTAGCTTTTCCAGGAGCCGTCCAACAATGTAGTCCTCAAACGTTCCGCGCAGAGTTATATTGTAGACGACAACATTTGCGTATTCGGAAGCGAGACGTTGAATTCGTCCAATTCGCTGTTCAACAATCATTGGGTTCCACGGCAAATCGAAGTTCACCAGGACATTTGCTGCCTGGAGATTCACTCCTTCGGCACCCGCTTCTGTTGAAACAATGACTCGGTGCTGCGGTGGTGACGTTCGAAAACGCTCAATGGTTTCCTGGTTTCTAGTTCCAGAGTCGCCGTTTATAATTCCAACCTTGAGTCCGCAATCTTCCAAAAAATTCTGAATTGTTGTTTGGGTCTCACGCAGCGCAGTGAATATAACTAGTCGCCAGCGATCGGGATCTTGCTTCTTGAGTTGTTCAATGAGCTGCCCGAGTCCCTTGAGCTTTGCCGTTAACGGCATCCTTTGTACAATCGCATCGACAGCGAGAGATAAGCCAGGCGGAATGGTTCCATTTCGCGCCATGTTTTTAAGTTGCGAGTTTAACGCTTCTGGACTGCTTGCCAGTGCTTTCAAAATTGAAATTTGGACGAGGCGATTCAACGACTGGATCGGTTCGGCAATGGTCTTAATCAATTCAAGTTCCGCAGGAGTTGGGTCAACTTGGTGGCGTTTTACAATACGGTCTGGAAAATGAAGCTTTGCATCGCCGCGCCGCACACGAGACATATAGCCATAAACGACCGACCGAAATTCTTCGATCGCTTCAGATCGCAGGTGACGTGCGATTTCTTTATCATCGGCAATAAATTTCCTAGCGAACATGCCAGGTGTCCCAAAGGGATTTTGATGGCCCCTCGCGACGGTAAGCAGATCAACTAAGGAATAAAGATCCCAAAGGCGATTGTGAATTGGTGTCGCGGTCAACATCAAAACGAATCTAAAGCGTCGTTTTTGTAGAGCTTCGTAAAAACACTTTGCGACCTTAGGCGGGTTTTCCACTCCATATAGATTGCGAAGTTTGTGTGCTTCGTCCAATACCAGCATTTGGAATCGATCTTCTGGTATTTTTTCCAAATATAATCTCGCTGAGTTGTAGGTGGTAATCACGACGCCAAACTCTTCAAAGTCCGCGGTAAGTAGATCGCGGCCGGTTACAAATATCGATTGAATATCAAATTTTGTGGCCAACTCAGACTTCCACTGAGGACCTAAGATTTTTGGGCAAACGACAAGGACTTTGGAAACTCGCGATCGAGAGGCAAGCTCGCTAATTACCAAGCCGGCGCTGATCGTTTTTCCAAGTCCGACGTCATCCGCAAGGAGCGTGACCGGCAGTCGGCGACAAAACGTGATTAGGTTTGTAACTTGATGGTAAAAAGGGGTTAGGTGGTCCTTCCAACGCGGCGCCGACTTAAAGTCATCAGCACTTTCAATAATGATGGGATCGGTTAAACCCCACTCGAGCCCAGCCCGATAAATTCTAAACTCCTCCGGCGACGTAGCGCGCCGAAAGACTTTTTGCTGAAAGTCGGAAACTTCGACCATGCTGAACGCACTACACAAAGATCTCTCAACCCTAGGATGCGCTTTATGCATGAATGGGGCAAGTCACGCTTACCGCGGCAACTTAAGTGGGGCGAAACTGAAAGCGCCTGTCTATGTGGCAATTTGAAATTCAGATGATGGTTGGATGCGTTGTACTTGAACATTAAACTTAGATTGCATTCTGAAAGGTTCGTATCGGAAATTGGTGAGCCGATGTTGTGTCTTTCAACCAATAGCGTCTCAGAACATCTGCCGGGGCATCCGGCGAGGATTGTCAGACACTTCCCGCCCGCTCACATTGCGTTTCTATCAATCCCCCGTTGTTATTTGACTCTTTTTCAGAAGAGAACATAGTGGGAACATTGATTGGGAGAAATCTATGGATATGACGTTTCTTCTTATGGTTGCCGTGGTCATCGCTGGACTAGGCACGGGCATCGGATTTCTACTTGGGCGTTTCGTCTGGCCGCCTGCCGCCCTGGTTGATCAGGCGTCGCTCGCAGCAATGCAGGCCGAAATCGCGCGCCTGCGCCACGAATGCATAACTCTGCGAGAGGCTAGCGACGCGCTTACGTCGGAGTTGAAAATCGCTATCGGTGGAGCAAGTGCGGCTCGTGAAGAGAGTGCTCGCCTGACTGAACGCGCCGCGAGCACGGCGGCGCAACTTACCGATTAACTTACCACTCTGCGCGCGGTCGAAGCGCAGCGCGATGCTGCCGCAAAAGAAGCAAATGGACTTTCTTCCCAAGTCGCGGCCCTGACTGAGCGGGAAGTTGCCCTCAATACAAAAGTTGCTGAGCAGGCGGTACAGCTTACGGATATGCAAAAGCAGCTCACCGTCGAATTCGAGAATATTGCGAACCGAGTATTGAAGGCTACCAGCACGGAGCTTTCGGATAGTTCACAGAAAAACCTTGCCGCAATAGTTGATCCGCTGCGCGAGCGCATTCAGGAGTTTCAGAAAAAAGTTGAGACTACATTTGATGCCGAAACGCGAGACGTTCTCTCGCTTAAAGAACAGATCAAGCTGATTGTTGAAACCAGCCATACCATTGGCAACCATGCCGATGGTCTCGCCAAAGCACTCCGCGGCGACTCCCAGCTTCTCGGCCGATGGGGGGAACTCGCGTTAGAGCGCATACTTGAGACGGCCGGTCTTAAAGAAGGGCGGGAATATGTCTCTCAGGGGCGTGGGCTGGGCCTCAAGAGCGAAGCCGGGGGCGTGCAGCGACCAGACATAATAGTAAAACTCCCAGAGCAGCGAACGCTAATCATAGACTCAAAAGTTCCATTGACCTCATATGAGCGTCTAGTCGTCGCGAGGGAAGATTTGGAAGTCACTCAATGTCGGCAACAATTTGTACGCGATGTTAAAGCGCACATCGACGGTTTGGCTGGCAAGCGCTATCAGGAAAATGAAAAACTTCAGGCGCATGATTGTGTGCTGATGTTTGTTCCGATTGAGGGCGCACTCGCTGCGGCATTGGCAGCAGAGCCAGAGCTATTTACCTACGGATGGGAGCGCCGCGTCGTGCTCGTTGGCCCACCTACTCTGCTCATGACCATGCGGACCGTTGCATCGATTTGGCGCTACGAGGCCCAAAATCAAAACGCTCAAGAAATAGGCCGATTAGCAGGCGATCTTTGCGACAAAGTGAGTCACAGCGTTACAGATCTGCATGGCGTCGCTGAAAAGATTGCCGACGCCTTGGGCGCCCACAACGATGCCGTGAAGCGTCTGTCTTCCGGAAAGGGCAATGCGCTTTCCATTGGACAACGTATTCGTGATCTCGGCGTCAAAACGCGGCGCCCCGCACCCACCGTGCTCGTAGATGGAATTCCGATCGCTGCAAGTGAAGGTGGCGATTTGGAAGAAGTAACCGGTATAGCGCCGGAGTCTAATTCTCAGGCCGCCGGCTGAAATCGGCGCATGAATCGTATCTGACTGAAATGGGACATTCCCAATAAATTTCTAACTGAATAAGAAATTGCTCTTTCTTCACGAGTTTAGGAACCGCCATTTCCAACAGCAACTCGGTTGAACGAGTGCGTTTCAAACTTGACCTGTGCCGACGCTTAAAAAACCAGTTTTAAGGGGTTTCTAAAACCGTATCGCCATGGGGAAGTACAGAGGTCCAGAGAAAGCGGCGCTCTAGAGAACGGAATTGAAAGCTGGTCATGTTCCGAAGTGCAGAGATCGGCCTGAGGATGCTGCAAACGCCTGGCGCTTTTTCGCTGCGAGCTACCAACTAAGAGCCATCCGCGGTGGGATAGTGGCGGAGGGAGTGGGATTCGAACTGACGCTACGGTTTTCATTGGCAACGCGGTCACGCAGTACAATCGAAACCAGTCTCCGGCTAGTTTCTCCAAAAAACGGCCACAACGCCGAAGATACGCAGAGACTTTTGGCGCCATGACCAAATTAGATTTCAAATTCGGCCCTCGGAGACTGATCGTCTCAGGCAAGAACCTCGCCCACGGCGGCCTTTCCAGCACCTTTGCAGGGAAAAGCTCTAGAGCCTGGACTGGCTGGCTGGGGCGGGAGGAATCGAACCTCCGAATGGCGGAATCAAAATCCGCTGCCTTACCGCTTGGCTACGCCCCAAGACACACCGAGGAAGCCGCAGCGAGCATGATTTCGCGTGCGCAGCCAGACCATAGCGGCGGCGGCCTGCCCGATCAACTCAGGCCCGGCTTTTGGGCTCGCTTTGACGCGCACCGGGCCCCGGCTACATTAGCCGCATGACCTACCGCGCCCCGGTCGCCGATATCGCCTTTGCGCTCAAACATGCCGCCGGCCTGAAAGCCGCGATTGCCGAAGGGCTTTACGGCGATCTCGATGAGGAGACGGTTGATTCGGTGCTGGAGGAAGCCGGCCGCTTCGCCGGCGACGTGATCGCACCGCTCAACCGCATCGGCGACAAATTCGGCACCCCGTTCAAGGACGGCAAAGTCACCACGCCGCCGGGCTGGAAAGAGGCCTACACCGCTTGGGCCGCCGCCGGCTGGAATGGGCTCGCCGCGCCGACCGAATGGGGCGGCCAGGAGCTGCCGCATGCGGTCAACGCCGCTTGCATCGAGATGTGGAACGCAGCCTCGATGGCCTTCGGCATCGGCCCCGTACTGACCATGGCGGCGGTCGATGCGCTCGCTGCTTATGGCGCAGCCGATCTCAAGCAAAGTTACCTCGGCAAGCTGATCAGCGGCCAATGGATGGGCACCATGCAGCTCACCGAACCGCAGGCCGGCTCTGACGTCGGCGCCTTGCGCACGCGCGCGACCCGCGCGGACGACGGCAGCTATCGCATCATCGGTTCGAAGATTTTCATTACCTATGGCGAACACGATCTCACCGACAACATTATTCATTTCGTGCTGGCGCGGCTGCCCGACGCACCGCCCGGCACCAAAGGCATCTCGCTGTTTCTCATTCCGAAATTCCTGGCCGACGGCACGCACAACGACGTGCGCGCGCATTCGGTCGAGCACAAGCTCGGCATCCATGCCTCGCCCACCTGCACCATGGTCTATGGCGACAAAGGCGGCGCCGTCGGTTTCCTCATCGGCGAGGAGCACCAGGGCATGGCCTGCATGTTCACCATGATGAACCGCGCGCGGCTCGCGGTCGGCCTGCAGGGCGTGGCGATCGCGGAACGCGCGACGCAGCAGGCGATGGCTTATGCGCGCGAGCGCAAGCAAATGGGCCACGCCATCATCGACTTTCCGGACGTCAAACGCATGCTGCTCACCATGCGCACGCTTACGGGGGCCGCGCGCGCGATCTGCTACGCCACCGCGGTGGCGCTCGACCGCTCGCATCGCGGCAAGACCGAGACGGTGCGCAAGGCGGCGCATGAGCGCGCCTCGTTGCTGACGCCGGTGGCGAAAGCCTTTTCCACCGACATCGGAACCGAAGTCGCGTCACTCGGCGTGCAGGTCCATGGCGGCATGGGCTTCATCGAGGAGACCGGCGCCGCCCAGCATTACCGCGATGCCCGCATTGCTTCGATCTACGAAGGCACCAACGGCATCCAGGCCATCGACCTGGTGACGCGCAAGGTTCCGCTTGCGGGCGGCAACACGGTCCGGCTCTATCTCGGCGAATTGCGGGAGATCGTCAAAGCGGTGCAAGCGAGCAACGCGCCGGCCTTTGGCGAGACTGCCGCGCGCCTGGACGAAGCGATAGACAGCCTCGAACGCGCGACGCAATGGCTGCTGGCGCAAAAAACATCCGACGCCACGCTCGCCGGCGCGACGCCTTACTTACGGATGTTCGGCCACGCCGCCGGTGGCTGCATGTTGGCGGATCAAGCGCTCGCCGCGCTGTGCGATAGCGGCGACGGTGCGGGGCGCACCGCGCTGGCGCGGTTCTTCGCCGAGAATATCGCCGTGCAGGCAAGCGGACTTGAACGCAGCGTGACTGAAGGCGGCGACAGCATCAACGGCGCGCAAGCGGCGTTAGCCGAATGACCGAGTTGGTCATCATCACCGACGATGGACCGGTTCGCACGGTGCGGATGAACCGTTCGGACAAGAAGAATGCGCTGACACTTCCTATGTATGACGCCATGGCCATCGCTATCGAGAGCGCGCCAAAAAATCCGGCGCTACGCTGCCTCCTGATCGCCGGCGCGCCCACCGCATTCTGCGCCGGCAACGACATCGGCGATTTCCTCAAGATGGCGGGCGGAGAAGGCGCACTCGGGGCGCCGATCCTGCGGTTCCTTTATGCGGTGGCGCGCTGCGAGCTGCCTCTGGTAGCCGCCGTGCAGGGCAACGCGGTTGGTGTTGGCGCCACCATGCTGATGCATTGTGACCACGTCGTTGCTTCCATAGATGCGCGTTTCTCGACCCCCTTCGTCGGCCTCGGCCTGTTGCCGGAGGCCGCCTCAAGTCTGATCGCGCCGCGGCTGATGGGTCAGGCACGCGCGTTCTCGCTGTTGGTGATGGGACGGACGCTAAGCGCGGACGACGCCAAATCAGCGGGGCTCGTCAACACCTTGGTCTCGCCAGACGCGGTCGAAGCCAAGGCCATGAAAGCAGCGCTCGAAATCGCCGCATTGCCGCCGCAAGGCGTATTGGCCGCACGCCGGCTGATGCGCGGTTCGCCCGACGAGATCGTCACGCGCATCGACGAGGAAGCCGAACTGTTTAAGACGCGGCTACGGTCGGCCGAAGCGCGCGCCGCGTTCGAGGCCTTCGTGGCGCGCAAGCGCTAAGGCTAAAGCGCCTTCAGCCCGGCTTCGATCCGCTTGCGATCGGCCTCCAGGAACGGCGGCAGCACCAACGTCTCGCCGAGATTCTCCAGCGGCTCGTCCACGGCAAAGCCGGGCCCGTCCGTGGCGATCTCGAACAGAATCCCATTCGGCTCGCGGAAATACAGCGAGCGGAACCAGTAGCGATCGACCTTGCCGCTGTTCGGGATACGCAAGCTCTGCAGCCGCTCGGCCCAGGCGTCGTAATCTTTGTCGGGCGAGCGGAAGGCGACGTGATGCACGCCGCCGGCGCCGGGCTGCGCGGGGGCGATGTATGAACGTACGGCCACGTGCAATTCGGCCGCCGGGCCGCCCTCGCCCATTTCGTAGACATGCACGCGGTCGTGGCTCGATTCCGGATGCGCATAGTCACGGAGATGACGGGCGTTCATGACTTGGGTGAGCACCAGATCGGTCGGCCGCAGCTCTGGCACCGTCATGGTGATCGGCCCGAGGCCACGGATCTGATGCTCGGCCGGCACCGGGCTCTTAACCCACGGATGACCCTCGCCCTTGCCGCCATCATCGACCAGCGCCAGGCGCTGGCCTTCGCCGTCCTCGAAATCGAGCGTCAGGCGGCCGTCGCGTTCGGCGAGCTCGCCATGAGCGACGCCCAATTCCTTGAAACGCTCGCGCCACCATTGCAGACTTTTCTCACCGGCAACGCGCATGCCCGTGCGGGTGATGGTGTTGTTGCCACGCTTTTCGCGTCCCGTCGGAAAATCGAAGAAGGTGATGTCGCTGCCCGGCGAGGCAAGGCCGTCGGCATAGAACAAATGATAGGCCGAAACGTCGTCCTGATTGACGGTCTTCTTGACCAGGCGCAGGCCGAGCGCCTTGGTGTAGAATTTGACGTTGCCGGGCGCGTCGGCCGACACGGCGGTGAGATGGTGGATGCCGGAAAGCTGCATGGGGGCCCCTCGGACAGCGCGCCAGGGCGGCGGCTGTGCTATCGAATGACCGCTATTTAGGAATTCAGGCGCAAATTGCGAGGGCGGCCATGTCGTTGCAGGGCAAGACGCTTTTCATCACCGGCGGCTCGCGCGGCATCGGGCTCGCGATCGCGCTCAAAGCCGCCGCCGACGGCGCCAATATCGCCATCGCCGCCAAGACGGTCGATCCGCATCCCAAGCTGGAAGGCACCATCCATACCGCCGCCGCCGCGATCGAAAAGGCCGGCGGCAAGGCGCTGGCGCTTCAGGTCGACGTGCGCGAGGAAGCCGCCGTCAAGGCGGCGATCGACGAGACTGCGGCCCACTTCGGCGGCATCGACATCGTGGTCAATAATGCAAGCGCCATTCAGCTTACCCAAGTCGCCGCCACCGACATGCGCCGCTACGATCTGATGCTCGGCATCAATGCGCGCGGCACCTTCATGGTGTCGAAATACGCGCTGCCTTATCTCGCCAAGGCCGAAAACCCGCACATCTTGATGCTGTCGCCGCCGCTCGACATGCAGACCAAATGGTTCGCGCCGCATACCGCCTATTCGATGGCCAAATTCGGCATGAGCCTGGTGGTGCTGGGCCTTGCCGGGGAACAGCGTGGCAAGATCGCGGTCAACGCGCTATGGCCGCGCACCACCATCGCCACCGCCGCAATCAAGAACCTGCTCGGCGGCGACGCCATCATGCGCATGTCGCGCACGCCGGATATTCTGGCCGAGGCGGCCTGCCGCATTTTCCAGAAGCCCAAGAGCTTCAGCGGGAACTTTCTGATCGACGACACATTCCTCGCCGGCGAAGGCGTCACCGAATTCGACCACTATCGCGTCGATCCGACACAGCCGCTACAAGTCGATTTCTTCGTGCCCGACAGCATGCCGGCGCCACAAAGCGTAAGTTTGAAAGCTAAGGCCTAGCGCGCGATGGCCGCGCCGCGTTAGAAAGAGTCAATGTCCACTCTCCTGCTGTCCCATCCCGCCTGCCTCAATCATCTCACGCCCGCCGGCCATCCCGAGCGGCCGGACCGCTTGCGCGCCATCGAGCAGGCGCTGGAAGACGAACGATTTCATATGCTGGCGCGCGAACAGGCGCCGCAAGCGCCGCTCGACGTCATCGCGCTTGCCCACCCGATGGAATACGTCGAAGCGATCCGCGACGCTTCGCCGGCGGAAGGCCGGGTGCAGCTTGATGCCGACACCTCGATGTCGCCCGGCAGCTTCGAGGCCGCCTTGCGCGGCGCCGGTGGCGCCATGCGGGCGGTCGATGAAGTCATGAACCAGAAAGCGGCGAACGCCTTCGTCGCGGTGCGCCCGCCCGGCCATCACGCCGAAACCGCGCGGCCGATGGGCTTCTGCCTGTTCAACAACGTGGCGATCGCGGCGCGCCATGCGCGGGAGCGCTACGGGGTCGAGCGGGCGGCGATCGTCGATTTCGACGTGCATCACGGCAACGGTTCGCAGGATATTTTCTGGGCGGATAAAACCGTCATGTATTGCTCGACCCACGAGATGCCGCTTTATCCCGGCACCGGTTCGGTGAGCGAGCGCGGCGAGTACAACACCATCGTCAACGCGCCTTTGCGCGCGGGCGATGGTGGCGATGCGTTTCGCGAGGCCTTCGAGACCGTCATCCTGCCGCGGCTGCGCGCGTTCAAACCGGAATTCCTGGTGCTCTCGGCCGGTTTTGACGCGCATACCCGCGACCCGCTGGCCAATCTCAATCTGGTGGAAGCCGACTTCACCTGGGTGACCAAAAAACTGATGGAGATCGCCGACAACAGCGCGCAAGGCCGCATCGTCTCGGTGCTGGAGGGCGGCTACGATCTGGAAGGGCTGTCGCGCTCGGCGGCGGCGCATGTCACCGCGCTGATGCGAGGCTGATTTTATTTCTTAGCGCGCCGTCAGCCCGCCATCGATCGGCACATCCGCGCCAGTGATGAAGGCGGCGGCGTCCGACAACAGATAAACGCAAAGCGCGGCGATCTCCGCCGGCTGACCGAGACGGCCGAGCGGAATATCGCGCGGCAGCCGTTGGCGCGCTGCATCAGGATCGCGCGCGCCTTGCACAATCGCATCGACCATCGTTCCCTCTAGAAAAGCCGGACACACGGCATTGCAGCGCACCGGCGGCGTCAGCCGTGCGCCGTAAAGCGCCACCGATTTCGACAGCAGCGACAGCCCGCCCTTCGAGGCATTGTAGGCGGCAAGATTGTGCCCGCCGACCAGACCGGACACCGACGACAGATTGACGATCGAGCCGCCCTTTTTCCGCAGCAGCGGCATCGAATATTTGCAGCTGAGAAAGGCGCCATCGAGGTTGACGCCGAGCACGCGCCGCCAAACGGCGAAGTCGAGCTGCTCGATTGTGCCGACCGCGACAATGCCGGCGGCATTCACCAGCCCGTCGAGCCGGCCATGTTTGCTGTCGACATCGGCGGCGATACGCTGCCAGCCGGCCTCGGCGGTGACATCGAGGGCCTCGATGCCGCTACCGGCTTTAAGATCCGTGGCGATGACCACGCCACCGGCGGCTTTCACCGCGTCGGACACGGCGCGACCAACCGCACCGGCCGCGCCCGTCACAAGAACGATTTTCCCCTTCAGGTCGGCCATAGTGCATCTTACCTGCTGGCGAGCCGTCCCGCGCCCTCTATCTTCTTGCAACCGGGGGCGCTAATGATGCGCCCACAAACCAATCCCCGAGCTTGCGCGATGGCTGAGACCACCAATACCGACGTGAAGAAAATGCCCTTCGAGCGGGCGATCGAGGAACTTGAATCGATCGTCAAGCGGCTCGAGGAAGGCAAGGTGCCGCTCGAGGAATCGGTGGCGATCTATGAGCGTGGCGAAGTCCTCAAGAAGCGCTGCGAGGAATTGCTGCGGCAGGCGGAGGCGCGGGTAGAGAAAATCACGCTCGACAGCGCCGGCAAGCCGACCGGCAGCGAACCGCTCGACGTGGATTGAACGCGTCCGTGCAGGTCCACCGCCGGCTCGTTATGTTCGTGCAGGGCTACGACGCGCGCAGCATTGCCGAGCACTTCCAAAACTTCCGCCGCGAATATCGCCTTACCTGCGCACGTCAGGGCTTGACCGGCGAGGTCGGCCCCATCAACGAGAAGTCGGAGGAATTTTCCGCAAGTTGGGACGTCACCACCCGCGGCGATGGCTGGCAGACCGAGACCCGTTATCGGCTGCTGCGCTGGAACGATCTCGTGCAAAAGGATTTCGCGCGGCCGGCCTGGTGGAAGATCGTGCAGATGTATCGCACGGTCGGGATCGCCATGCTCAACGGCGCTTTCATGCGCATGCTGCGCTTGAACTGGTGCTACGCGCTGATGTCTTTTGTTCCGATCCTGCTGATAACCGCCTGGGTGCTGTTCGGTTCTTTCGTCGGCATCCTGTGCATGGGCCTGGTCACCCGGCTCGGCGCGCCGGAGCTGGTCGCGAAATTTGTCGGCATTGTCACAGGACTGGGCGGCTTCAGCTCCCTGCTCTGGCTGACAGAACCGTTCACCGGGCTGTTTAAGCGCTGCGACGAGGTTGCCTCCATCGATGAGTTCATCAACGGCAAACGCAAGGATTGGAGCCAGCGGCTGGACATATTCGCCGGCGAACTGGCCAATGCGGTGCACGACAGCAAAGCTGATGAGGTACTGATCGTCGGCCATGGTTTGGGCGCGATGCTCGCGATTAATCTGGTGGGCCGTGCACTGAGCCGTACAGCCCTCGGCAGCCACGGACCGCGCGTGGCGTTGCTGACGCTGGGCGCAAGTTTGCCGGCGGTTGGCTTCAACCCCGAGGCCAAAGGGTTCCGCAACCGGCTGCGACAACTGGCCGAGGCGACCAACGTCGACTGGGTCGATGTCCAATCGCGCGACGATATCCGGAGTTTCGCCCCGTTCGATCCGATCGCCGGTCACGGCATTGTGCTCGATGCGGAACCGCAAAATCCCCGGATCGTGGAAATCCGGCTGCAGCCCTGGCACAGGGCGCACGCGCAGTTCCTCATGGCCAATGCGCGGCCGGGCATGATCTACGACTATTACCTGATCTGCTGCGGCCCCTCAGACCTAATGACCCAGCTGACCAAGCCGTAGGGCGCAAATTGCGGCGGTGACGGCGAAAAGCGGCAAACTAAAGCAATGCGGCCCTTCGTTGAATTGCCGGGCGACGCAAAACTGGTGTAAGCCCTGATAGTGCCCGACCCCGCTGTGGAGTGACGTTTGTCCGAGAATTCCAAGACTCCTTTGCTCGACCGCATCCTGCTACCGCGCGACATGAAAAACCTGTCGGCGGAGCAACTTGCCCAGTTGGCGAGCGAACTGCGGCAGGAGACCATCGACGCGGTTGCCAAGACCGGCGGCCATCTCGGCGCGGGGCTGGGTGTGGTCGAACTGACCGTGGCGTTGCATAATGTCTTCGATGCGCCAATCGACAGGTTGATCTGGGATGTCGGTCACCAGAGCTATCCGCACAAGATTTTGACCGGTCGGCGCGAGCGCATCCGCACGCTGCGCCAGGGCGGCGGTCTGTCGGGCTTCACCAAGCGTGCCGAGAGCGAATACGATCCGTTCGGCGCCGCGCATTCCTCGACCTCGATCTCCGCCGGCCTCGGCATGGCGGTGGCGCGCGATCTCAAAGGCGAAAAAAACAACGTCGTATGCGTGATCGGCGACGGCGCTATGTCGGCGGGCATGGCTTATGAGGCGATGAACAATGCCGGCGCGATGAATTCGCGGCTGATCGTCATTCTCAACGACAACGACATGTCGATCGCGCCGCCGGTCGGCGCCATGTCGGCCTATCTGTCGCGGCTGCTCTCGGGGCGCACGTATCTGAAACTGCGCGATATCGGCAAGCAACTCGCGCACCATCTGCCGAAATTCATCGAATATTCCGCGCAACGCGCCGAAGAATACACTCGGGGATTCTGGACCGGCGGCACGCTGTTCGAGGAACTCGGTTTCTACTACGTCGGCCCAATCGACGGGCACAATCTCGATCATTTGCTGCCGGTGCTGCGCAACGTGCGCGACGCCGAGCACGGCCCGATCCTGGTTCACGTTGTGACGCAGAAGGGCAAAGGCTACGCGCCGGCGGAAACTTCCGCCGATAAATATCACGGCGTGGTCAAGTTCGATGTCGCCACCGGCACGCAGGCGAAGTCCAAGGGCGGCGCGCCGCAATACACAAACGTGTTCGCCGAAAGCCTCACCAAAGAGGCGCGCAAGGACGACAAGATCGTCGCCATCACCGCGGCGATGCCGTCGGGCACAGGGCTCGATCTCTTCGCCAAGGAGTTTCCCGACCGCTGCTTCGACGTCGGCATTGCCGAGCAGCACGCCGTGACTTTCTCCGGTGGGCTGGCCGCGGAAGGTTTCAAGCCATTTGCGACGATCTATTCGACCTTCCTGCAACGCGCCTACGACCAGGTGGTGCACGACATCGCCGTGCAGCGGCTGCCGGTTCGCTTTGCGATCGACCGTGCAGGCCTGGTCGGCGCCGACGGGCCGACCCACGCCGGCGCTTTCGACGTCGCGTATCTCGGCTGCCTGCCCGGCTTCGTGCTAATGGCAGCCGGCGACGAGGCCGAGCTGGTGCACATGGTAGCGACCCAGGTCGCGATCGACGACAGACCGTCCGCCTTACGCTATCCGCGCGGCGAAGGCCTCGGCGTGCCGATGCCGGCAGAGGGCATCCCGCTCGAGATCGGCAAAGGCCGCATTTTGCGCGAAGGCCACAAGGTCGCGCTGCTGTCCTATGGCGGCCGGCTTGGCGAATGCCTCAAGGCCGCCGATGAACTGGCCGCGCTAGGCCTTTCGACCACGCTCGCCGATGCGCGCTTTGCCAAACCGCTCGACAGCGAACTGCTGCTGCGCCTGGCACGCGAGCACGAGGTGCTGGTAACCATCGAGGAAGGTTCAATCGGCGGCTTCGGCTCTTTTGTGCTGCAGGCGCTCGCCGAGAGTGGCGCGCTCGATACCGGTTGCAAGGTGCGCTGCATGGTGCTGCCGGACATCTTCATCGATCAGGACAGCCCCGCCGCGATGTATGCCACGGCCGGCCTCGACGCCCGCGCCATCGTCACCAAGGTGTTCGAGGCGCTGGGCAAGGACGCCGCCGCCGAGACCGTGAAGCTGGCTTAAGTCTCTGCCTAAAGTCTTTTCTTCTTCGGGACTTTCTTCCCCTCCTTGCGCGCTTCCGAGAGGCCGATGGCGATCGCCTGCTTGCGGCTCGTAACCTTCTTGCCGCTGCGGCCGCTTTTGAGGGTGCCTTTGTTGCGCTTTTTCATCGCGCGCTCTACGTCTTTCGAAGCGCCCTTTGCATACTTTCGTGCCATACTCATCCTCCTCAATCAGATAATGACGACGGCCGCTGAAAACTTTGTCGGCCCTAAATTCATAACCAATGTGCGGTGAACTTTGTTCCGAAAGGTAGAGATAATCCCATGATCGCCCGCCAACGTGCCGACCGTCTGCTGGTCGAACGCGGCCTCTTCGACAGCCGCGTCAAGGCACAGGCTGCGATCGAGGCCGGGCTGGTCATCGCCAATGACATCACCGTGCGCAAGGCGTCGGAGACCATCGCTGTGGATGCAAGATTGCGCGCGACTGCGGCCTATCCCTACGTTTCGCGCGGTGGCGTAAAGCTCGCGGCAGCGCTTGATCATTTCGGCTTCGATCCGCGCGGCCGTGTTTGCCTCGATGTCGGCGCCTCCACCGGCGGATTCACGCACGTGCTGCTCGAACGCGGCGCCAAGCACCTCTACGCGATCGATGTCGGAAGCGGTCAATTGCATGATTCGCTGCGCAAACGCCCCGAAGTCGTTTCACTGGAGGAAACCGATATCCGCACGTTCTCCCCTGCCCGCCTGGACACCGCGCCGGATTTGGCCGTCGTCGACGTCAGTTTCATCTCGCTTAAATTGGTTCTGCCGGCCGCGATTGCGTTGGTGACACCGGCCGCGCAATTGGTGGCGCTGATCAAGCCGCAATTCGAGGCCGGCCGCGGCGCCCTCAAGAGAGGCATCGTGCGCGACGCGGCCGTTCACGCCGCGGTCTGCGCCGATATTTCGGCCTTCGTCACGTCGCTCGGCTGGCGCGTTCTCGGCATCATCCCGTCGCCGATCCACGGCAGCAATGGCAATGCCGAATTCCTGCTCGGGGCCGCGCGTGACTGAGCAACTCACAATTAACCGCCTCGGCCATCGTGGCGACGGAATCGCCGACACAGCCGCTGGGCCGGCCTTCGTGCCCTACACCCTACCGAGCGAAAAAGTGACGGTCGAACCGGTTCCCGGGCACCACGACCGGCGGCATCTCGTTCATGTCGACAAAGCCAGCCATGAACGCGCGGTGCCGGTCTGCAAGCATTTCACTCATTGCGGCGGCTGCGCGATGCAGCACTGGTCGCTGGCCGAATATCATCTGTGGAAACGCGAACTGGTGGTGGAGGCGTTGAGCGATGCCGGCGTCATCGCGCCGGTCGCGCCGCTGACCGACGCCCATGGTCAAGGCCGCCGGCGCGCCACGCTGCATGCCCGGCGCGGCGATAAGAATATTTTGGAAGTCGGTTTCACGGCGCCCCGTGCGCACCACATCGTCGCCATCGACCGCTGCCCGATCCTCGCACCCGGCCTCGACGACGCGATTCCGGCAGCTTGGGCCATTGCCGAGATTTTGAAGCCAACGAACAAGCCACTCGACATCCAGGTGACGGCGACCGACTCCGGAATGGACATGGACGTGCGCGGCTCGGGTCCGCTGTCATCCGGACGCACCAGCGCGCTGGCCGGCGTCGCCGAGAAATATAAATTGGCGCGCATCACCCGGCATGGCGAGCTGGTGGCGCAAGGCGCACAACCGCTGCTGAAGGTCGGCCGCGCCAATGTGCCGTTGCCGCCGGGCGCATTTCTACAAGCCACCGCCGCGGGCGAAGCGACGCTGGCGCGGCTGGTTCTCCATCATGTTGGCGACGCCAAACGCATCGCGGACTTGTTTTGCGGCATTGGCACCTTCGCCTTGCGGCTGGCGGAGCGCGCGCGGGTAACGGCCGGTGACAGCGATGCAGCCGCGGTGAAGGCGCTTACGCAGGCCGCGGCCAAAACCAACGGTCTCAAGCCGGTGGATGCGCAAGCACGCGATCTGTTCCGCCGCCCGTTGATGGCTGCGGAACTCAAGGGATTTGATGCCGTGGTGTTCGATCCGCCGCGCCAGGGCGCCGAGGCGCAGGCGCGTGAATTGATCAAAAGCGCCGTGCCAACCGTTATAGCGGTGTCTTGCGACGCAGCAACCTTCGCGCGCGATGCGCGTATTCTGATCGATGGCGGCTACAGACTCGTCGGCATCACGCCGGTCGATCAATTCCGCTATTCGTTCCACGTCGAGATGGTTGGAAAATTCGAGCGCTAGCCTTCCATCGTTTCGGTCGCGACGATCTCAATGCCGAAACCGCCGAGGCCGACATAGGTACGCTTGCTGGAGGCGAGCAATCGGATCGAAGAAATTCCGAGGTCTTTGAGAATCTGCGCGCCCAGCCCGATCTCGCGCCATTGCCGCGAGCGCGCGGCGTCAGTGCCGGTGTCGCCCTCATGCGGGATTTCAGCGACCGGCACGCCGGCGGTGCCGTCCCGCAAATAGACAATGACGCCGCAGCCGTCTTTTTTAAAGCGCGTCAGTGCCGCGCGGATCGGTTTTGCGCCGCCGAACACATCGCCGACGACATCGGCACGGTGCAGACGCGCGGGCACGTTCTTGCCGTCACCGATCTTGCCGTAGACGAAGGCCATGTGATGCACCCGGTCGAACGGTGTCACATAGGCATAGCCGTTGAGCGGCCCGATCTCGGAAGCGACCTGGAATTCGGCCACCCGCTCGACCAGTTTGTCGCGGCTCTGCCGGTAGGCGATCAGTTCGGCAATCGAGATCTGCGCGAGCTTGTGCTTCTGCGCGAAGGCGGCCACCCCGGGCCCGCGCGTCATGGTGCCGTCCTCGTTCATGAGCTCGGCCAGCACGCCGACCGCCGGCAAGCCCGACAACCGGCAGAGATCGACGCAAGCCTCGGTGTGGCCGGAGCGGATCAGCACGCCGCCCTGCCGTGCGACCAGCGGAAAAACGTGACCGGGGCGGACGAAATCGGTGGCGCCACTGTTGTCGTCGGCGAGCGCACGCACCGTGTTGCAGCGCTCCTCGGCCGAGATGCCGGTGGTCAGCCCGTGACGCACATCGACCGAGACGGTGAAGGCGGTGCCGAGCGGGGCCTCGTTTTGCGTCACCATCGGATCGAGATGCAAGTGACGGGCGTGTTCGGCGCCGAGCGGTGCGCAGACGATGCCCGACGTATTGCGGATGATGAACGCCATCTTTTCCGGCGTGCAAAGCGAGGCGGCGACGAACAAATCGCCTTCGTTCTCACGGTCGTCGTCGTCGATGACGACGACAATCTCGCCTTTGGCGAAGGCCCTGATCGCCGCATCGACGTGTTTGTGGGTATCCGGCACGTGGTTTACCTCGAACGCGGCGTCAAGCCGTCGGCTTGAACGGCCACGCCGTCCCCTCGCCCATCTGGCCGCGATGCATCAGATAATGATCGGCCAGCACGCATGCCACCATCGCCTCACCGATCGGCACGGCGCGGATCCCGACGCAGGGGTCGTGGCGGCCTTTGGTCGACACTTCCGTATCGTTACCATAGCGGTCGACGGCCTTGCGCGGATTAAGGATCGACGAGGTCGGCTTGACCGCGAAGCGCGCAACGACCGCTTGTCCGCTGGAAATGCCGCCGAGTATGCCGCCAGCGTGGTTGGACAGGAACACCGGCTTGCCGTCATTGGCCAATTTGTCGGGGTTCATCCGCATCTCGTCGGCGTTATCCTCGCCGCTCATCGCAGCGGTGGCGAATCCGGCGCCGATTTCCACACCCTTGACCGCGTTGATGCCCATCAAAGCGCCGGCGAGATCGCCGTCGAGCTTGGCATAGACCGGGGCGCCGAGGCCGGCCGGCACGCCCTCGGCCACGACTTCGATCACAGCGCCGCAGGACGAACCCACCTTGCGCACGCCGTCGAGGTATCCCTCGAAAAATTTCGCCTGTTTGGCATCCGGACAGAAGAACGGATTATTGCCGACCTCGTTCCAATCCCAGCGCGCACGGTCGATCTTGTGCGGGCCCATCTGAATGAGCGCGGCGCGCACGGTGAGGCCGGGCACGATCTTGCGCGCGATGGCGCCGGCGGCAACGCGCGCGGCGGTTTCGCGCGCCGAGGCGCGCCCACCGCCACGATAATCGTGAATGCCGTATTTGACGTCGTAAGTGTAGCCGGCGTGGCCGGGCCGGTATTTGTCCTTGATCTCGGAATAGTCCTTCGAGCGCTGATCAACGTTCTCGATCAGCAGCATAATCGGCGTACCGGTGGTCACCTGCTTGCCGTCCTCGCCGGTGAACACGCCGGACATGATCTTTACCGCGTCGGGCTCCTGGCGCTGGGTGGTGAACCGCGATTGGCCGGGCCGGCGCTTGTCGAGATGCTGCTGGATATCCTCGACGGTGAGCGGAATCCGCGGCGGACAGCCGTCGACCACGCAGCCGATCGCCGCCCCGTGACTTTCGCCGAAGCTGGTGAACCGGAAAAGATGGCCGAACGTATTGAACGACATGGGAGTTTCGTACCCCGCAGCCTTGCGGCGGTCAAATATTGCATAATTGCGCAGGATCTTGTCCGAAAACCGGTACCCACTTTTCGGGATCATGCGCTATGCGTATCTCGGCATCCGATCGTCCTGAAACACATACACGACGCCCTGCGCGATATCGACCAGCGGGGCGGCGGCCGGCTTGGCGATGCCGAGGTAAGCCATCAAGCCGCGCGCAGTGCCGCCATGGGCGGTCACCACCGTGTCGCGTTCGAGGCTGCCGTACCAGCGGCCCATGCGCTCCGACACGTGCTTGTAGCTCTCGCCGCCCGGCGGCACGAAATTCCATTTGTCGTGTTCCCGCTGGGCGATGCGGGCAGGATCGCGCTCGTGCAATTGCGCGATGGTAGAGCCTTCCCATTCGCCGAAAGAGATTTCCGCCAACCGCTGATCGACCTCATGGCCTTCGGCCGGCAGGCCAAGCGCGGGCCTGACCAAGGCCATGGTCTCACAAGCGCGTCCCAGCGGACTGGAAACATAGTTGAAGTCCGCGGGATTGCGGCCGTCACGCGCGAACAAGTCGCGCAGGATTCCTCCGCAATGAATGCTTTGCGCACGGCCGTGCGCATTGAGTGGCACGTCGTGCAGGCCCTGCAGGCGGCCGGTGACGTTCCACTCGGTCTGTCCGTGACGGATGTAATAGATCGTAGGCCGCGGCTTTGCCGATGCAGCCATGAACTAATCTTCTATTTTGCCCACCGCGAGATCCGGCGCGTCGGGGTGCTTGATGCCGACGATATGGTAGCCGGCGTCGACGTGGTGGATTTCACCCGTCACGCCGCTCGACATGTCGGACAGGAAATAGACCCCCGCCTTGCCGACATCGTCCAGCGTCACGTTGCGCCGCAGCGGCGTGTTGTATTCGTTCCACTTCAGGATATAGCGGAAGTCGCCGATGCCCGAGGCGGCCAGTGTCTTGATCGGCCCCGACGAAATGGCGTTGACGCGGATATTTTTCACGCCCAGATCGGCGGCGAGATAGCGCACCGATGATTCGAGCGCGGCCTTGGCGAGCCCCATTACGTTATAGTGCGGCATCCACTTCTCGGCACCGTAATAAGTCAGCGTCAGCATCGAGCCGCCGTTCGTCATCAGTTTTTCGGCGCGCTGGGCGATTGCCGTGAACGAGTAGCAGCTCACCAGCATGGTTTGGGTGAAATTGTCGGCGGTGGTGTCGACGTAGCGGCCATCGAGCTGGTCCTTGTCGGAGAACGCGATCGCGTGCACCACGAAATCGAGCGAGTCCCAGGCCGACTGCACGGCGGAAAAAACCGCGTCCAAAGACGCGGCGTCGGTAACGTCGCAATGTCCGACCACCAGGCCGTCCACTTCCTCGGCCAGCGGCTCGACGCGCTTTTTGAGCGCTTCGCCCTGGTAGGTAAAGGCGAGGTCCGCGCCATGTTCGCGGCAGGCGCGCGCGATGCCCCAGGCGATCGAGCGGTTATTCGCCACACCCATGATAAGGCCCCGTTTGCCGCGCATTAGGCCCGAGATTCCCGGCATTATCTTTCCCGTCATGCCGGTATATGCCGGCTGCTTTCGTATGGCATACGGTCGTAGGCGCCATCAAGCAGTGCGCCCGCTTCTACCGTTTGTCACTGCTAATTCAATTCGTTTCTGGGAATATGATCGTGGTACAGGGGTTTTTATAGTGATTGGCGAGGCCTGCGGGTCAGTGAAGGGGGGCTGATTGGCCACGTTCGGGAAGAATGTCGAGGCGACGATCCCGGCGCTGCGCCGTTACGCTCGGGCGCTGACGCGGGATTCCGATATCGCCGACGACCTCGTGCAGGACACTTTAGTGCGGGCCTTGCGCTCGGAGCATCTGTTTCACGGCGGAGACATACGGAGCTGGCTATACACGATTTTGACCAATCTCAACCGCAACCGCCTGCGCTCGCTGGCGCGGCGGCCGGCGCTCTCGCCGCTCGAGGACAATGACGCACCCGATCTGGCGGGACCGGAAGCAGGCGGCCGCGACATCGAACGAGCACTCGCGACTTTGGTGGAAGATCAGCGCAACGCATTGCTGCTGGTGGTTCTGGAAGGCCTCACCTACCGCGAAGTCGCGGAGGTGCAGGGCGTACCGATCGGTACGGTGATGTCGCGTTTGGCGCGTGCACGCGTACAGATCAAAAGCTATCTCGACGGCGGGCGCCCTGCGCTTCGCCGCGTGAAATGAGGGAGAGAAGGTGAACCCATGATCGATCGCGATTCACCCGTGACCGAGGATGAACTCCATGCCTATGTCGACGACGAAGTGCCGGCCGACCGCCTGGAGGCTGTGACGTCCTGGCTTGCCGCGCATCCCGAACAGGCAGCCCTGGTCGCCGCCTGGCGGGCACAGGCAGATAGCATCCGCGCCCGCTATGGCGGGGTCGCCCATGAGCCGGTGCCGGAGCGGCTCACGCTCGACCAATTAACGCGGCAGCGGCGCTCGACCGGGCGTTCCTGGGCGGCGCTGGCCGCAGCGGCAGTCGTCGCGCTGATCGTCGGTGGCGGCGCCGGCTGGATGGCGCGCGGGGCCTCGGCCGCTGCGCCAACCGCCTTCGACACTTTCACATCCGACGCACTCGATGCGCACAAGCTTTACGTGGTCGAAGTCCGTCACCCGGTCGAAGTGCCGGGCGACGAACGCGCGCACATGACGCAATGGCTGTCGAAGCGGCTCGGCGTCGATCTGCGCATTCCCGACCTGCAATCGATCGGCCTCAAACTGGTCGGCGGCCGGCTGTTGCCGGGACCGACTGGAGCTGCGGCGTTCTATATGTATGAAGGCCCCTCGGGTGAGCGCTTCACCATTTACTGCTCGAAGGCGGGCGTCCCGGAGAGTGCCCTGCACTTCAAGGAAGGCGAACGCTTCGCCGCATTTTATTGGGTGGATGACAAGGTCGCCTTCGCGGTGAGCGGCCCGGCCGATCGTGAGCGGCTCGAGCAGGTCACCAAGTCGGTCTATGAGCAGGTCGACCGTACCGGCGGCCGCAAGTCCTAAGCTGATCCGTCATGGCCAAACGCCATGAGGGCACTCACTCCAGATCCTTGCGCGGATCGTAGGGCTTGTTCTCGCGCCATTGGCGCATCAGTTCCTTGAACTCGTCGTCGCTGCTCTCGGGCAGCATGATGCGCACGGTCGCCAGCAAGTCGCCGGCAGCACTTTTCGATTTCAGTCCCTTGCCTTTGAGCCGGAAGGTACGCCCCGAATTGGTGCCGGGCGGTATCGCCAATTCCACCGCGCCATCGAGCGTCGGTACGCGAACTTTTCCGCCGAGCGCCGCCTCATAAAGCGTGATCGGAAGTTCGAGCCGCAAGTCGGTGCCGTCCGGTTTGAACAGCGGATGCGGCGCGACATGAACGGTGATCAGCCCATCGCCGGCCTTGCCGCCCGCGATCGGCCAGCCCTGCCCCTTGAGCCGGATCTGCTGGCCGCTGGTGAGACCGGCCGGAATCTTCACCTCGACGTCCTTGCCGGTCGGCAGATGCACGCGCGTCTTGGCGCCCTTGGCAGCCTCCGGTAGGCTGATGGTCAATTCGGCATGCAGGTCCTGCCCGGTGCCGGGCGCGCCGAATTCCTCTGGCTCAAATTGCGTCCCGAAGCCGCGCGCACCACCGCGCGTCGCGCCGCCGAACATGCCGCGCAGAATATCCTCAAAGCCGCCCCCCCCGCCGCCACCCGCACGCTGGAAACCGTCATGGCCGAAGTTGAAGTTTTCGAAGCGACTCCCGTCCGGCCGCCTGCCGCCGCCTGGCTGCGCGCCATAGCCTTCGAAGCCGCGGAAGCGCGGTTTGCCTTCGGCGTCGATCTCGCCGCTATCGAACGCTTTGCGTTTCTTGTCGTCGCCGGCGATCTCATAGGCAGCGTTAAGCTCGGCGAAGCGCGAGGCCGCCTTGGGATCGTGCTTGTTGGCGTCGGGATGCAGCTTCTTAGCGAGCCGCCGGTAGGCGCTCTTAATCTCGGCCTCGTTCGCACCCTTCGATACCCCCAGTATTTCGTAGGGGTCGCGCATTCAGTTTAACTCCGTGAAATGCCCCTGTTCGCCGGCGAATGACTGGCGACTCGTCGTTTAATGTGGGGTTCAAACGGCTCGGATGCAACGCGCCTTCGGCTCACAGCCAAAGGATCAGGATCGCTTCCAGGGCTTGAACGCGCGCACTTCCCAGCCTTTGTCCCGCTTGCAGGCTTCGCCCTGCATCCAGGACTGCGACGTGCCGCTGACATAACTTGCCAGGAAATCGCGGCAGGTCTGGCCGTCCTGGGTATAGGCCGAGGCGATCGGCGTGACAGTGCCGCGCGCGCCGGTGTGGGGATTTTCCCAAGGCGCACTGGCGTCTTTGCCACCGCGGCTAAGCACGTCGGAGGCGGCCGCCCGCGCGTAGACAAGATCGCCGTCGGGCGGCAATTCGCCGACCCCTTTTGCGCCCGGTGGCGGCGTGATCGAACCGGTAACGTCGGATTTGTCGCTGCCGCCGAATAGCGAGTCGAATTGACCGGTTGAAACGCTACAGCCGGCAGCGCTAAGCCCCAGGGTCAGAGCCGCGGCCAGCGGCAGGACGCGCCATAGGCGCGCAGGCGTGCATCCATTATAAAGGCGCCTGCGGGAATAACGGCTAATGGCACCGGCCAAGCGAGCGCTCCGAACACGATGTCTGATACGGCTCCGATAGAACACCCGAGTTGGTTAACGAGTGGTGATTTCACCGCGGCGGACGAGCCTTTGCGGCTGTTTGGCGCCTGGTTGACCGAGGCGACCGCCTCCGAACCGCGCGATCCGACCGCCATGACGCTCGCCACTATCGACGCCGACGGGCTGCCGAATGCCCGCATGGTGCTGCTCAAGGGCGTCGATGAACGGGGTTTTGTGTTCTACACCAATAGAGACAGCCAAAAGGGCCAGGAATTGGGCATCCACCCCCAGGCCGCCCTGGTGTTCCACTGGAAATCGCTGAACCGGCAAGTCCGGGTGCGCGGCGACGTCGAGCGCGTGACCGAGGCCGAAGCCGACGTCTATTTCGCCACCCGCTCGAAGCAGGCGCAGATCGGCGCCTGGGCCAGCAAGCAATCCTCGCCGCTCGAAAGCCGGCTCGCTTTCGAAAAAGCTGTCGCGGTTTACGCGGCCAAATATGCGCTAAGCACCGTGCCGCGGCCGCCCAATTGGTCGGGTTATCGTATTTTGCCGATGCGCATCGAGTTCTGGCACGACCGGCCGTTCCGGCTGCACGACCGCATCGAATTCGTCCGGGAAAATCTGGACGGGCCGTGGAGCAAGACGCGGCTCTATCCGTGAGCTAAGAACAGAGATGGCCACTTCGCAGACCAATCAACCGCGCCGTACGCTGCTTCTCACCGGAGCAAGCCGGGGCATTGGCCACGCCACCGTCAAGCGGTTCTCGGCCGCCGGCTGGCGCGTGATCACCTGTTCGCGCCATCCATTCCCGGAGAATTGCCCATGGGAGGCCGGCCCCGAGGATCACATCCAGGTCGACCTCGCCGACGAAGGCAACACCAACGAGGCGATCGCCGAAATCAAACGCCGGCTCGACAACAAGGAGCTGCACGCGCTGGTGAACAACGCGGCGATTTCACCGAAAGCGGACGGCGGCAAGCGGCTCGGCTCGCTCGATACCGCCACGGAAGTCTGGCGACATGTGTTCCGGGTGAACTTCTTCGCGCCGATCATGCTGGCGCGCGGTCTGGTCGATGAACTCAAGAAGGCGCAAGGCTCGGTGGTCAACGTCACTTCGATCGCCGGCTCGCACGTGCATCCTTTCGCCGGCGCTGCCTACGCCACCTCCAAGGCCGCTCTCGCTTCGCTGACGCGCGAAATGGCGAGCGACTTCGGCCGGCTCGGCATCCGCGTCAACGCCATCGCGCCGGGCGAGATCGACACCGCGATTTTATCGCGGGGAACGGAAAAGATCGTCGAGCAGATTCCAATGCAGCGCCTCGGCACGCCCGACGAGGTCGCCAAGATCATCTACGTGCTGTGCACGGAAACCAGTTCGTACGTGAACGGCGCCGAAATCCACATCAATGGCGGCCAGCACGTCTAGCCGGACGCGCTTCGCACTTTCGCCTCACCGATTAGAATTTCAAACAGCCCGCCTTCGTTGCACTTCGGCGCGGCAAGCCAACGCTCCGCCGCCTCTATTCTTTGCGGCGCGGGGTACGCCGTCTTTTCGCCTTAACTGCACCGAAAGTAGCTGCCGACCTGAACGGCACCACCAAACGCGGTCCCCCACAGCCAAGCCTACAGCCACTTCTTCCACTTGAAGTACACCAGCGGCAGCACCGCGACCACGATCATCAAGCACAGCGCGAACGGGTAGCCGAACGTCCAGTCGAGCTCGATCATGCCATTGTGGAAATTCATGCCGTAGATCGACGCGACCAAAGTCGGCGGCATGAACACCACCGCCATGATCGAGAAAATCTTGATGATGGCGTTCTGCTGGATGTTGACCACGCCCAGCATGGCGTCGAGCAGGAAGGTGACCTTGTTGCTGAGATAGCTGGCGTGATCGGTGAGCGAAATCACGTCGCGCTGCATGGACTGCAATTGGGCCCGCACCTCCTTGCGCCATTTCAAGACTTCGGCCTCGTGCGCCAGAAACGACAGCAGGCGGCCGACCGAGACCTGGCTTTCGCGCACCTTGGACGTGAGGTCGCCCTTGCGGCCGAGCGCCTTGAGCACTTCGTTATAGGCCGGCGGCGCCAGCTCGTCGTCCGGCTCGAAAATCGAGTGCGAGATCTGGTCGACCTCCGCCCCGATCCGCTCCAGGATGTCGGCGGACCGGTCGATCACCGCATCGAGCAGATCCATCAGCACGCTCTCGCCCGACACTTTGGGATGCGCGTTGCGCGCCAGCTTGTGCTCGACGATGGCGAACGGACGCGGCTCGTCGTAGCGCACGGTGGCGAGGCGATGGCCGGAAAGGATGAAGGTGACGGCGGTGGTCTTGGGCGCGGTGTCCGACTGGCACATCAGCGTGGCCGTCATGTAGCGCGCGCCGTTCTCGACATAGAGCCGGCTGGAGACCTCGATCTCCTGCATTTCTTCGCGGGTCGGCACCGCAATGCCGAGCAGATTTTCGACCAGTTTGTCTTCCAAAACCGTCGGCGAGGTCAGATCGATCCACACCGCACCGTCCGGCGCGGCCTGGCCGGGTTCAACGGAAATTCGCTCAAGCGATGTGCCGCGCGGAACGTAGACCGAGAGCATCGAGCCACACTGCTTTGCATGACCGGCCCCGAAAATCGGGATCCGCTATCGGATCATGCGCCCCTCGTCTCTCATGGCCCGATCCTGCGGTTTCGCGCAAGGCATAAATACCCTCCGGCGCGACCCGCGCGCATTCGTCGTGGCCGTGAAACGAGAGCCTAGCGGGCCGCTTGGGCCGCGATCTTAGTCGCTCTCTTGCGCGTCGAAGTGAACCTCAATCGGGCGGCGGCGCTTTTCGCCCTTGTGGCAGACCGCGGCGGCGACCGCCGAGATGCCGATCTTGCCGTAGCGATCGTTGAGGCTCTTGATCTGGCGCTTGGAGTCTTGGCTTTGCTCCGTCGCTCTTGTCGCTTCCATTTCAAATTCTCCAATCCGTCCTTGGTTTCCTCAGGGTCTGATGTGGCCCTCGAGTGGGGCAAAATTGCGCGGCAATTCGTGTCCTATCGTGACCTTTGTCGCGCGGGGAACCGAATTCGCATCAATTTCGATAACATACTGCCTGTTATGGTAAACCATCTCTTAACGTCTTGACGGCAAGGTCGTTTTTGACGCTGTCCGCGAAGGCCCCGAAATCTACCCTAGCCGCCTAAAGTCGAGTGCGGCATTCATGCAACAGCTTTCAGGAAGCTGCTGTGGACGTGCTGGAAAACGTGGCAATGACGCGGCTTTTTCGGCTAATTGCTGCCTCATGATCTTAATGCGGCCGCGCTTCGGAGCGGCTGGGAAAGAGGATGGAAATGTCGGCACGGGGGTTATTGGGGGCACTGTTCGGCGTCAGCGTTTTGCTCGGCGGCTGCATGCAGTCCACGCTCGAGCCCTCGTCGGAAGCCAACCTGACTCCGCGAGACAAGAAGCTTCTGGCGGCAGCGCCTTACGAGAAGGCGGCGATTCCGGAGCCGTATAAACGGCACCTCGTCGAATATCACCGGAAGGAAGCGCCCGGTACAATCTTGATCGATTCCGACGCGCGCTATCTCTATTACGTGCTGCCGGAAGGCAAAGCGATCCGCTACGGCGTCACCGTCGGTGAGGAAGCGCTGGCGTGGTCGGGCGTGGCGAAAGTCGGCCGCATGACGGAATGGCCGACCTGGACGCCGACCGCCGAGATCAAGAAGCGCATGGACGTGCCCGACTTCGTCGGCTCCGGCCCGCAAAATCCGATGGGTGCGCGCGCCATGTATCTGTTCGAAGGCAACAAGGACACGCTGTACCGCATTCACGGCACCAACCAGCCGGAATATATCGGCCAGGCGATTTCCTCGGGCTGCATCCGCATGACCAACGAGGACGTCATCGACCTGTACAAGCGGGTCAAGACCGGCACCGTCGTGGTGGTGCTGGCGCCGCACCAGGGCGACTCGCCGTTCAATCCGCGGGTGGCCTCAAGCGGTGGCATGCTCAACTAAGACCGACCGCAGCAATTGAAAAAACGGCGCCCTCCGGCGCCGTTTTTGTTTTAGCTAGGCGCCGAGCGTAACGCGCACGATTTCCGGCGGCACGCCGAGCCGCAGCGGCACGTTGCTGCAACCGAGCCCACCGGACACGATCATGTGGCGGCCCTGCTCCACGATATGGCCGTAGGCGAAGCGGGCGCCGTATTCCGACGGCACCCAGAGCGGCGGCATCATCGGAAACACGATCTGCCCACCATGGGTATGGCCGGCCAGCGTCAGCGCGACGCGCGGCGGCACCTTGGTGAAAATATCCGGCTCGTGCGCCAGCAGGATAGCCGGGTCGTCGGTGGTGACGCGCTTGAGTGTGCCGGGCAGATCGTCAACGCCGCGGAAGCGATTGGGGCCGAGCCGGTAGGCGATCTGATCGCCCAGCCCGGCCAGCCAGAAGCGGCGACCGCGGTCGTTCAGCAACATGGCGTCGTTTTCCAGGACAGGCATGTGGACACCGGCCAAGGCGCTGCGCACGCCCTTGATGTCGAACCACCAGTCGTGATTGCCGAGGATCGCATAGACGCCGAGCCGCGCCTTCAGGCGCGCCAGCTCGGCCGCCCAGACCGGATGCGGCACGTGCTCGGTGATGAAGCGATGGGTGGCAAAATAATCGCCAAGCACGACGATAAGATCGGAGCTAAGTGCATTGGCGGCATCGACCACCTGGCGTACGCGCTCGAGCCCCATGTTGGGGCCGCCGGCATGCAGATCGGCGACCACCGTAATGGTGAGCCGGTGATTGTCCGGCCAGCCCGGCGGCACCGGCCGGTAATCGGTGATCAGCAAATCATCGGCGGCTTCCGCCGCCGCATAGGCCGCGGTGCCCGGCATCATCAGGCCGGCAACACCGGTCAGTCCGAGACCGGCCTTGAGCAGGCCACGGCGGCTCACCCCGGGCTGGGGACTAACAAATTGGCTGGGCGCACTAAGCGTCATGGTGCCAGTGCTACCCCGGAACGGTGAATGGACAATGGATGGGCACTCATAATTTCCGGCCATCCTTAACGGGCGCGTCCAGAATGACCGGCCGCGGCACCGGCAAAGGCACCAAAACGCTGGCAGTTTCGGCCGGGGCTGGCGGCTCGCGCACGTCCCACTGGCAAATGCGATAGCCGTGCCGGCGCTCGGCGATATCGAGATGGATATGGCTTTCGTGATGGCCGTCGGAGCCAGGGCCAAGCACCGTGGTGAAACGTTCGCAGGCGCTCATGCGCAAGCCGTCGCGCAGATCCTTGGCGACGGCCATGTCGGTCAAGCCGATGACGCGGCCATCGGCGAGGGTGAAGGCGCGCACATCGACGGCGTTGCCCTTGCCGTGCTCGCTCATTTTGGCGCCAAGCACGCGATTGCGGCCGCGGCATTCGAAGTCGTCGTAATTCTCAACACTGCGCATGGCCGCGCCGACCGCATTGACGCGCGGCGCCGCTTCGTCGCGTATCCATGACGTGAAGGATTCCGCCATTTCACAGCGCAGCACCGCCGCCGGCTTCACCGGGATGCGCGTCTGGTCGGCAAGCAGCACCGCGTCGAGTTGCACCATGTCGCGGCCGCCGCAGGCGCCCGGCCCGATCAGCCGCGGCATCGGCACGATGGCCGCCGTCTTTTCAAGACGCTGGCGGCAGTCGGACGGCTTGGCGGTGACGTCAGAGGTATCAAAATCCTCACCGGCCGCCTCGCGGAACGACTGCGGTTCGACCCTGAGCGCGGGGCGCGGACGTGGCAACGGAACATCCTCGGCGGCGGCGAGGCCGCAGCCAAAACCGGCCAGGAAAACCGTAGCGATGAGTGCCCTCACCGGGGTGATGGTGGGTAAGATTGCGGCATTAATACGGGACCCGCCCAGAAGCCGAATCGGCTGCCCCGCCGTAACTCGCCAAGAGGTGTTCAAGAGGCGGTTGCGCTGGTTTGCACGGCAGATAACCTTAACCCCGGTTGGCGAGGGCCGGCCCAATACGAAGCGTCCAGGAGGGGAATGCCATGCGCGGGCTGATGCAGGATTGGCCGATGCTGTTGCATCGGATCATCGATCACGCCGCCAAATTTCACGGCGCCCGTAAGGTCATTACCCGGTCGATCGAAGGCCCGATCGTCGAAACCAACTACAAGCAGATTCGCGCCCGTGCGCTCAAAGTCGCGCAGCGGCTGGATAAAGACGGCATCAAGCTCGGCGACCGGGTCGCGACCTTGGCCTGGAATACCTGGCGGCATCTGGAGGCCTGGTACGGCATTCTCGGCGTCGGCGCTGTCTATCACACCGTCAATCCGCGTCTGTTCCCCGAGCAGATCGTCTGGATCGTTAATCACGCCAGCGACCGCGTGATGATCACCGATCTGACTTTCGTGCCGCTGTTGGAAAAGATCGCCGACAAACTACCCACCATCGAGCGCTACATCGTGCTCACCGACGGCGCGCATATGCCGAAGACTACGTTGAAGAATGCCGTCGCCTACGAAGACTGGATTGCGGAAGTTGACGGCGATTTCGAATGGCGGCAGTTCGACGAAAACACCGCCGCCGGCATGTGTTACACCTCGGGCACCACCGGCAATCCGAAGGGCGTGCTCTATTCGCATCGCTCCAACGTGCTGCACGCCTTCATGGCGGCGCTGCCGGATTCCAAGAATATTTCGTCGCGCGACGTGGTTATGCCGGTGGTGCCGATGTTCCACGCCAATGGCTGGTCGCTGGCATTCTCGACGCCGATGATCGGCGCCACGCTTGTTCTGCCCGGCGCCAAGATGGACGGGCCGTCGATCTACGAATTACTCAATACCTACAAAGTCAGTTTCACCGCCGCGGTGCCGACGGTGTGGCTGATGCTGCTGCAAGACCTGGAAAAGACCGGCGGCAAGCTGCCTTATCTCAAGCGCGTGGTGATCGGCGGCTCGGCCTGCCCGCGCGCCATGACCAAGACCTTTCAGGAGGTCTATGGCGTCGAGGTGATCCACGCCTGGGGCATGACCGAGATGAGCCCACTCGGCACGCTCTGCACCATGAAGCCCGAGCACGCCGCGCTCGAAGGCGAGGCGCAACTCGACGTCAAGATGAAACAGGGCCATCCGCCGTTCGGCGTCGACATGAAAATAACCGACGACGCCGGCAAGGACCTGCCGTGGGATGGCAAAACATTCGGACGCTTGAAAGTGCGCGGACCGGCGGTGGCGAAGGCCTATTACAAGGTCGAAAACGACCCGGTGTTCGAAAAGGATGACTGGTTTGACACCGGCGACGTCGCCACCATGGATCAATACGGCTACATGCAGATCACCGACCGCGCCAAGGACGTGATCAAGTCCGGCGGCGAATGGATTTCCACCATCGATCTGGAGAACCTGGCGATCGGCCATCCGAAAGTAGCGGAAGCCGCCGTGATCGGCGTCGCGCATCCGAAATGGGACGAGCGGCCGCTGCTGGTCATCGTGCTCAAGAAGGGTGAAGTCGCAACCAAGGAAGACATCCTCGGCTTCATGCAAGGCAAGATCGCCAAATGGTGGATGCCGGACGACGTGGTGTTCGTGGACGAAATCCCACACACCGCGACAGGAAAAATTCAGAAGTTGACGCTGCGCCAGCAATTCAAGGATTACCGGCTGCCCAACGTGCAAGCGTCGGAGTGATAAGCGAGAGGAACCCTATGTGCGCCAAAGCGTTTCCTTCCGCACGCGCCGGGTGACAACCGGCCGTAACGGAGACGACGGACGCAGTCAATTTTGCCGGTTTCTGACTGCGGCAGCAACGCATCGGTAGGCGTGGCGTCTAACCCGTTCCCGGCGCGCGCACCTTTCCCGGCAAGCGACATTGCCCTGGCGGCCGCTTCCCACTATCCCTTCCGCCCATGACCAGCACCGGCGCAGGACGATAAATGGCGCGGCGGCCTACTTTTGGCGATGAGCCGAAGTCGCGCCTGGCCGCCTGGTCGGGGCGATTCGCGCTGTTCGCGCTCGCAGTAGCCGCGCTTTCAGTCGTTATCGTGCGTTCCGGACTGCTCGAAATCGGGCCGGCGCTGGCCACCTTCGCCGCCGCCCTGGCATTCGCCGGACTCGCGATCCTGACATCGTTTTTGGCCTTCGTCGTGATCTGGCGCCAGGGCCTCTCCGGTATCGGTTCGGCGGTTTTGGGACTGCTCCTCGGATTGATGCTGCTCGCCTATCCGGGCTATCTCGGCTACCGCGCCATCAAGCTGCCGGCGATCCACGACATCACCACCGACCCCACCAACCCGCCGCGCTTCGAGACGCTGGCGCGCCAGCGCCCGCGCGGCACCAGCGATTATTCCGGCGCCGCGACGGCGCGCGCGCAACAGGCGGCCTATCCCGATATCGCGGCACTGCAGGAAAGCGCGCCGGTCAAGGTTGCCTACGACATTGCGCTCGCGCTGGTGACCAAACGCAAATGGCATATCGCCGACGCCCGCCCGCCGGCGGCCGGCCGCCGCGACGCGGTGATCGAAGCGACCGCGCGCACGCCGATCATGGGCTTCCGCGACGACGTCGTGATCCGCGTCAGCCCGGCCGGACAGGGAACGCGCATCGACGTGCGTTCGGCCTCGCGCTACGGCGTGCACGATTTCGGCGCCAACGCGTCACGCGTCCGCAGCCTGCTCGAGGATTTGGACGACGCGGTGGGCTCGGCGCCCGAGCCGAAGGCGGAGCCGGAGAAGCCCGACAAAAAGACGCCGTCGAAGCGGGCCCGATAATCGCGGTTAGGCTTAAATCCATTATTTTTTCCTGCGCGTGATCTTTTCCGAAAACCGGTTCCCACTTTTCGGGATCACGCGCCCGGCATCCGGTAGAGCCCGTCGATCGCCGGCTGTCCTTCGGTCAAGGCCTTGCCGCGCGTCACCAGATCTTCCAGATGCGCCAGCACCGACAGCCCGGCGGCGGCGGTCAGCCGTGGATCGAGCCCGATATAGATGGCGCGCACGATCGAGGGAATATCGGTGTCGCCATTTGCGAGCCGGTGCAGGATCGCCGCCTCGCGCGCCTTACGATGCAGGATAAAATAATTGACGAAACGTCCGGCGTCGTCGATCGCGGGACCGTGGCCGGGGAAGTAGATGCGCTCGCCGCGCCGCGCCAGCTTGGCAAGCGAGGCCATATAGTCGCTCATGGCGCCATCGGGCGGCGCCACGATCGAGGTGGCCCAGGCCATGACGTGATCGCCGGCAAACAACACGTCCTGCTCCTTGAAGGCATAGGCCATGTGGTTGGCGGTGTGGCCGGGCGTCGCCACCGCTTCGACGGTCCAGCCCTCGCCACGCACCAGCTCGCCGTCCTTGAACGCGACGTCGGGGCGGAAGTCGCGATCGGCGCTGGCGTCGAGCGGATTGTGCTCGCCGATATGCAAGGGCCGCGCGGCGCGGTGCGGGCCTTCGGCATAGACGGTGGCGCCGGTCGCGGCCTTGATCGCCGGCACCGCCGGCGAATGGTCGCGGTGGGTGTGGGTGACGAAAATATGCGTCACCGTCTCGTTGCGCACGGCCGCGAGCAGCGCAGCGATGTGGGCGGGATCGTCCGGGCCGGGGTCGACAATCGCTACGCGGCCCTTGCCAATGATGTAGCTGAGCGTGCCCTTGAAGGTGAACGGGCCCGGATTGTTCGCCATGACGCGGCGGATGCCGGGCATCGGTTCATCGACCATGTCGGGCGCGAGATCGAGATTTTTATCGAAGGGAATGTCGTCGGGCATGCACCAAGCACATGACGGCTGCCTTGGCCGGCGTCAAGCCGCCCGCATTGGCAGGCTGGACCGCGATTATTTGACGACCAGGAAGCCTTGCGTTTCCTGATGGAAGTCGTCGAAGAAACGGTAACGTCCCGGATCGAGCGGACGGATCCGCAATGTGATCGTACCGCCGCCGGTAACGACTTTCTCCACACGCAGCATGTTGCTCTCGAATTCGGCCGGCGCCGAATCGAGGTTCTTGACGATGATCACGATCGGCTTGCCGGCCGGAGCATGCAGTTCGGCGGGCGCAAAGCGGTGGTCCTTGATTGAAATATTGACCGTGACCGCGTCCTCGGCCCGCGCTGGCGGCAGCGCGGCGAACGAAGCCAGCGCCAAGGTGGCGATGCTAAGACCGAGCCGGGTGATGAGTTGCTGTGTCATTGTTCTGTTTCCTTTGCCTTGTTCGTCCCGCGCGAAACCTAAAACTCAACTTCGAACTTCAGATTGGCGCGGTATTTTTCAAAGTTTGTCAGGTCCAGCGGCCGCGGATCGTCGACCGCATGACCGGCGACCTGCGCCATGAACGCCGCCGCCAGCAGCATCTTGCGACTGAGATTGATCTGCATTGTCGGCCCGGCAAAGAATGCGTGCCCGTCGAAAGTTTGCAGCGTAAGCCCGTCATAGGCCCGGTCGTATTCCGCCGCGACGCCCATGGCGAATGTCGGTGTAATGCGGTAAGTCAGCCCCGCTCCCAAACCGACCGATGAACTGCGTTCCCACATGCCGGTATCGGCGGGCTTGGCGACCTCCGGCGCGTAGATCAAGTTGAGCGCCGCGTAGAGACGGTTGGTGATGAGTTCGGTATCGGCTACGACGCGGAATTCCGAGGCGTAGGCCTGCACTTGGGTGCCGTCGGTGCCATCAATCCGCGACCATTCCGGCTCGGCCGAAATCGTAAGGCCAATCGGCGAGCCGGGCCCGCGGCCAATGATGAGATATCGCAGCTTCGCCGACGCACCGCTAAACTGCGCGCTGTTGCGATCATCCAGGCCCTCGACGCCGCTGATCGAATGCTGGATTCCGTGCGCGCTCAGCTCGTAGGCAAAATTCTGGGTGAGCACGTGCTCGAATTCCAACTCATGCTCGATCGCGGAATAGCCTCCGCCGCGTTTCTGGAATGATCCGGTCGCCTCGTATTCGATCGCCTTCTCGCCTTCGTTGCCGATGTCGGCCCCGTCGATGAAGCCGAACATGTATTTCGATTCCGCTTCGTGAAAGACATCCGCCACCGATTGCGCGGCGGGGTTTGCCGGCGGCTGCGCGCTGGCGCCAAAAACTGTTGCGGTTGAAAACAGCGCGGCAGCAACAATTTTGCGCGCGGGCAAATCGATACGCATCGAACTTTTCCTCTTACGCCGGGTTTAAGGCCCGGCAATAAGCCCGGCACCCATCGAGTGCGACGAGTTCAATACGAGAAAATTTCGCGGCGATGTCAATGCATCGTGCAAACATTGGAGCTTTTCTAATTCAGAGCGATTCTAAGCTGCGGCCGCTCTCGCGCGCTAATGAATTTCCGGCTCAGGAATAGCCCCGCCGGCTTTGAGGAAATCGAAATCGCAGCCTTGGTCTGCCTGCCCGATATGGTCGGAATAAAGCGCGCCGTAGCCGCGCGGGTATTTCGGCGCCGGCTTTTTCCAGGCGGCCTTGCGCTTGGCCATCTCGGCGTCGCTGACGTGCAAATGGATCATGCGCTTGTCGACGTCGATCTCGATCTCATCGCCGGTCTGCACGAAAGCGAGCGGGCCGCCGATGAAGCTTTCCGGCGCCACGTGCAGGATGCAGGCGCCATAGCTGGTGCCACTCATGCGGCCGTCGGAGATACGGATCATGTCGCGCACGCCCTGCCCCAACAGACGCTTCGGGATCGGCAGCATGCCCCATTCCGGCATGCCGGGTCCGCCCTTCGGCCCGGCATTCTTCAAGACCAAAATGTGGTCGGGCGTGACATCGAGATCGTCGCGCTCGATCTCGCGCATCATGTGGTTGTAGTCCTCGAAGGCGATCGCCTTGCCGCGATGCTTGAGGAAGCGCTTGTCAGCCGCCGCCGGCTTGATGACGCAGCCGTCCGGCGCGAGGTTGCCCTTAAGCACCGCGGTCGCGCCCTCGGCATAAACCGGATCGTTGAGCGAGTGGATGACGTCTGGGATGTGAACCTTGGCGCCTTCGATGTTCTCCCCCACCGTCTTTCCGGTCACGGTGAGACAGGACAGATCTAGCTTTTCGCGCAGGTTCTGCATCAAAGCGCGCAGGCCCCCGGCGTAGAAGAAATCCTCCATCAAATATTGTCCCGACGGCCGCACATTGGCGAGCACCGGCACCTCGCGCGACAGCTGATCGAATTTCTCCATGTCCATCGGAACGCCGGCGCGCCGCGCCATCGCCACCACATGAATGATGGCATTGGTCGAGCCGCCCATCGCCATATGCACCTTGATGGCATTATCGAAGGCGGCGGGCGTCAGGATCTTGTCCGGCGTGAGGTCGTCCCACACCATATCGACGATGCGCCGGCCGGCATTGCCGCACATGCGCGGATGATTGGAATCCGCGGCCGGTATCGAGGAGGCGCCGGGCAGCGACATGCCGAGCGCCTCGGCGATCGCCATCATGGTCGCCGCCGTGCCCATCACCATACAAGTGCCGAACGAGCGCGCGATGCCGCCTTCGATCTCGTTCCACTCGTCGTCGCTGATGTTGCCGGCGCGCTTCTCGGTCCAGTATTTCCAGACGTCCGAGCCGGAGCCGAGATATTGGCCATTCCAATTGCCGCGCAGCATCGGGCCGGCGGGAATATAGATCGCCGGAAGGCCCATGCTGATCGCGCCCATCAACAGGCCCGGCGTGGTCTTGTCGCAGCCGCCCATCAACACCGCGCCATCGAGCGGGTGGCTGCGCAAAAGCTCCTCGGTCTCCATCGCCAGGAAATTACGATAGAGCATCGTGGTCGGCTTAACAAAGGTCTCCGCCAGCGACATCGCCGGCAGTTCGATCGGAAATCCGCCAGCTTGCAGCACGCCGCGTTTGACGTTCTCGGCGCGCACGCGCAGATGCGCGTGGCACGGATTGATCTCGCTCCAGGTATTGATGATGCCGATGACTGGCTTGCCCTGCCAGTCGTCGGCGTCATAGCCGATCTGGCGCAGGCGCGAGCGGTGGCCGAACGAGCGCATGTCGGCGACGCCGAGCCAGCGGTAGCTGCGCAGGTCCTCCGGACGCTTACGATTTTTCATGGACGGAACGTCCCGTGCACTTGCTTCACTTGCGCGTCACTCGATCGACAGGTTGGCGGCGTGGACGACTTTTTCCCACTTGGCGGTTTCGTTCGCAAGGAATTTACCGAAATCGGCCGGCGTGCCGGGCGCTGAAATGCCGCCGAGCTCCTGGAGCTTGGCCAGCATGGCGGGATCCTTGAGCGCCGCATTGATCTCCTTGTTCAGCAGATCGATGACCTCTTTCGGCGTGCCGTGCGTGACGCCAAAGCCGAAGAAAGCGCTCGCCTCATAGCCGGGAACGGTCTCGGCGACGGTCGGCACGTCCGGTAGCTGCGGCGAACGCGTCGCAGTGGTCACGCCAAGCGCGCGCAATTTGCCGGCTTTGATGAAACCGATCGACGAAGGCAAGTTGTCGAATGTGACCTGCACCTGTCCAGCCAGCAGGTCGGTGAGCATTGGCGCCGAGCCCTTATAGGGCACGTGCGTCATTTTCACCCCGGTCATCATCTTGAACAATTCCCCGGACAGATGGATCGAGGTGCCGTTGCCTGAGGACGCGACGTTGACCTTGTCGGGGTTGGCTTTCACGTAATCGATGAATTCCTTGACGGTCTTCGCCGGAACCTCCGGGTTAACCTCCATCACGTTCGGCACCTGGATGACGTTGGCCACCGGGTCGATGTCGCGCAGGAATACGAAATTGAGATGCTTGTAGAGCGAGGCATTGATGGTGTTGGCCGGATTGACCAGAAACATCGTGTAGCCGTCTGGCGCGGCCTTGATTGCCGCCTCGGTGCCGATGTTGTTGCCGGCCCCGGGTTTGTTCTCGACGATGAATTGCTGATTGAGTCTTGTGGTCAGCCAGGCGCCGATAATGCGCGCCACGATGTCGGTGGACCCGCCAGGCGGATAACCAACGATGATACGAACCGGATGATCGGGGTATCCCGTCGCCTGGGCGCTGCCGGCCGCGAACGGCAACAGGCACGCCAAGCCCAGTACCAAACGCGACAAAAATCTGACGTTCAATGGCATGGTCTCCGCCCTCCCGAAATCGCCAGGTAGAACCCGGCATCGCTTTTTCTAGGGGCGACGTTACGCGGCGCCGTCGCCCTCGCCAAGGGCGGCGAGCGGGAACCTCATATGCCCAACGGCGTCCGCCCAGGACGCGAAAAAAGGCCTTTAAATATCGGGTTTAAATGGTCGGAGTGGCAGGATTTGAACCTGCGACCCCCTCGTCCCGAACGAGGTGCGCTACCAGACTGCGCTACACTCCGACTGATGGCGGCCTTATAACCCCGGCTCGCTGAAAGCCGCAAGCTTGAGAGACATTGAGGCCTATGACCGCCGAGCCGGGAACGCGGATGATGAAAGCCGAAGCGCACAGCATCGAGGCCGCGGCGCGCTGCCTTGCGGCCGGCGGGCTGGTCGCGTTTCCGACCGAGACGGTTTATGGCCTCGGCGCCGACGCCGGCAATGGCGAGGCCATCGCCCGGCTTTATGCCGCCAAGGGGCGGCCCAGCTTCAATCCGTTGATAGCCCATGTCGCCGACGCCGAGGCGGCACAGCGGATCGCGCGCTTCGATGCCGCAGCCGAGAAACTGGCCGCCGCGTTCTGGCCGGGGCCGCTGACGCTGGTGCTGCCCAAGCGGACCGACGGTGGCGTGGCCGATCTGGCGCTCGCCGGCCTCGACAGCGTGGCGATGCGCGTACCGGCACATCCTGTCGCGCGCGAATTGCTCGTGGCGTTCAAGGGGCCGGTGGTGGCACCTTCCGCCAACCGTTCCGGTCATGTGTCGGCGACCAGCGCGGCGCATGTGCTGGCCGATCTGCGCGGGCGCATCGACATAGTGATCGATGCCGGGCCCTGCGCGGTCGGTGTGGAATCCACCATCGTCAGCCTGCTCGGCACGCCGACGCTGCTGCGCCCCGGCGGGCTGCCGCGCGATCAGATCGAGCGCGTGCTCGGGCGCCCGCTCGCGGTCGCGCCTGTGGCCGACGACGCGCCGCAAAAACTTGAAATAATTGCGCCCGGCATGCTGTCTTCACACTACGCACCCAAGACGCAGCTGCGCCTCGACGCCGAAGGCGCACACGCGGGCGAAGCGCTGCTCGCCTTCGGCCCGACGCCACCCGCCGCCGGCATCACTCTCAACCTCTCGCCGCGCGGCGATCTGATCGAGGCGGCGGCCAATCTGTTTTCGCATTTGCGCGCGCTGGACGCTTCCGGCGCCAGTGGCATCGCGGTCATGAAAGTGCCACATCAGGGTTTGGGCGAGGCGATCAACGACCGGCTGGCGCGCGCCGCTGCGCCAAAAGAAAGGTAGCGACATGAATCTTCAGACCAAGCATCCGGCCAAGCGCGACCTTAGCACCGAGTTGCTCGCCCGCTTCATCGGTATCGTCGGCCAAAAATATGCGGTGACCGACGCGCAGGCGCAACAGCCCTATCTGGTCGAGATGCGTGACCTTTATCACGGCCAGACACCGGTGGTGCTGCGACCGGGCTCGGTCGACGAGGTGGCGGCGATCCTCAAGCTCGCCAACGAAACCAAAACCGCGATCGTGCCGCAGGGCGGAAACACCGGCCTAGTCGGCGGACAAATTCCGCACCATGGCGAGGTCGTGCTCTCGCTCACCCGGCTCGACAAAATCCGCGAGGTCGATCCGATTTCCAACACCATGACGGTCGAAGCCGGCGTCACGCTGCAGCGCGCGCGCGAAGCCGCAGCCGCCGCCGACCGGCTCTATCCGCAACTGCTGCCGTCGGAAGGCACTTGCACCATCGGCGGCAATCTCTCCACCAATGCCGGTGGCGTCGCGGCCATCGCCTACGGTATTTCGCGCGCGCACGCGCTCGGCCTCGAAGTGGTGCTCGCCGACGGCCGCATCCTTCACAATCTCAACAAGCTGAAAAAAGACAACACCGGCTACGATCTGCGAAATTTGTTCATCGGCGCGGAAGGCACGCTCGGCATCATTACCGCGGCGGTGCTTCGCCTGGTGCCCAAGCCCCGCTCGGTCGAGACCGCCTTTGCCGGCGTGCCGTCGCCGCAGGCCGCGGTCGATCTGCTCGGCATCGCCACTGAACGCACCTCGGGCGGCGTCACATCGTTCGAGCTAATGGCGCGGACCGGCGTCGACGCCATGGTCACGCACGATTCAAAAAGCCGCAATCCGCTGGCGACGCCTTATCCCTGGTACGTGCTGATCGAGCTGTCCTCGCAGGCGCGCAGCGGCTTGCGCGAGGTGATGGAGGAGATTTTGGCGCAGGGCCACGACAAGGGTCTGGTGCTCGATGCCACGATTGCCGACAGTCTCGAGCAGGGCAAAGCGTTTTGGCGCATCCGTGAAATGTTCGGCGAAGTGCAGCGTTATATCGGCGCCTCGATCAAGCACGACATTTCAGTGCCGGTCGCAGCCGTGCCGGCCTTCATCGCGGAAGCCGACGCCGCCGTGACCAAGCTCATTCCCGGCAGCCGGCCCTTGCCGTTCGGGCACGTCGGCGACGGCAACATCCACTACAACGTGACGCAGCCCGAAGGGTCCGACAAAGCGCAATTCCTGGCGCGCTGGGACGAGGTCAACGCCGTGGTGTTCGCGGTGGTGAAGAAATTCGACGGCTCGATTTCGGCCGAGCATGGCGTCGGCGTCATGAAGCGCGACATCCTGCCGAACTACAAAGACCCGGTGGCGCTCGAACTGATGCGCGGCTTGAAGAAGATGCTCGACCCCAACGGCATCCTCAATCCGGGCAAGGTGCTCTAGGGCGCGACGGTGACGTGGCCCTTCATATTGGGATGAAACTTACAGAAGAAATCGACCGGGCCGGTTTTCTTGAGCACCAGCTTTGCGGTTTGTTTCGGCCCAATCATGACATCCCAGTCTTTGTTGGTCGCAGTCGCGGTGTGCGCCAGGATGTCCTTATTCACCCATTCAATCGTGTCGCCGACCTTGGCCGTTATTTCGGTCGGCGCAAAAACCAGCTTGTCGATCGTGACTTGAATCGTATCCGCATGCGCCGAGACGGAGCCCAACCAACACAGAACTAAAGCGGTTGGGAAAATCCATCTCGGCGTCATAACGGCATTCCTTACTTGAGTTCGGACGCGACGTGTTCGGCGTGCTGCTGATGGCCCTGGAAAATCTTCAGGCCGGTCTGCAACAGGCTCTTGAGCTCGGCGTTGCTCGCGGACGGGATCAGCACCGTTTCGAGCGCGCCGTTGACGGTCTTGTGATAGGCGACCTCGTTGGCGACGTAGGCCTTGTCGAAGGCGGCACCGTTGAGCTTGGCCAGTTCGGTGCGCTTGTCGGCGGCCGCCTTGGTCAGCGCCCTGCTCGTGTCGTTGTCTTCCGGCGTGACCTTGAGCTTCTTCACCAGATCGAGCGCCTGCTTGTTCACCGCGGTATGATCGCGCACCATATCCTCGGCGAAGGCTTTGACCTCCTTGTTCTTGGTCTTGGCGAGCGCCTGCTTGGCGGCCTCGATATCGAGTTGCCCCGCCGTGTAGTCGATGTGGGCGATCTGCGGGTCGGTCGGCTTGGCGCCGCCCTGCGCGAAGGCCGCGCCGGTCAGCAGGCAAAGCGCCGCCAGCCCTGCGATCAATTTAGCAATCATGGACTACCTCCGTTTCGCACGGCCGGATGGCCGTGGCGTATATCAACACATCTGTTGGATGCGTGGAGCGGGTGGAGGTTCCCGCTTTAGCGGCAGAACAGCGCGACCATCTTCTCGGTCATGGCTTCGCAACGATGGCCGCCGAATGGAAAAGTATTGGTGAGCGCGGGGCCGAGTTGTTTGTCCAAGGCATCGCGCAACAACGTGCGTGCGCGGTGCAGTCGGGTCTTCACCGTCTCCGGCTTGAGGCCGAACAGATCAGCGGTTTCTTCGACAGTCATGGCCTCGACAATGCGCGCGACGAACACGGCGCGGAATGAATCCGGCAATTCGTCGATCGCCTTTTCAAGAACAACGCGGATTTCGCCTTGCGCCATCATTTTCTCCGGATCGTTGCTGGCCGCCGAAACTGGAAAGTCGATGATCTGCGCCTGCGGCCGCGTTTCGACGTAGGTTTCCCAATCGACCATCGGCCGGCGCTTGCGCAAACGCCCCAGAGCTTCATTCATCGCGATACGGGTGATCCAGGTGCCGAAGGCCGCATCACCGCGAAAATGATCGAGCCCGGTGAAGGCGCGAACGTAGGTTTCCTGCACCACGTCCTCGGCTTCGGCATCGTCGCGCAGAATGCTGCGCGCCACCCGGAACAGCCGGCGATTGTAGCGTGTGGTGATGGCGCGCACCGCCGCCTCATCGCGCTCGCGGGCGCGGGCCACCAGCGCCTCGTCACTGAGGGTTTCGGCTTGGGCCGGTGCGGCTGGCATAACGGACATGCGCGGTATCCTTCCTGAGCATTAGATGCCTATCAAGCTGCAAGGTTCCCAGGGGCAGGCCTCAAAATAGCGCTCCCTGCCCGTCATCGTTTTTGACCCGTTTGGCCCGCGTCCGTCGCGCGGGAGCCTTCATGGGCTCGGGCTGCAATTGTCCTGGAACGACTGGTTCCTGCAGCTTCGGGCCGTCGTTGGCGGTGCGATTGACCGCCGTGGAAATCTCGTAGGCCTCCAGCAGATCTTCGGGCGCCGGCGTAATCAGCGCCGCGGCGGTTTGCGCGTCGACATTCGCACAATCGAGCCAGAGGTCGAACGCCTCCGGCGGCACGATCACCGGCATGCGGTCATGGATCGGCGCCAGCATCTGGTTCGCCCGCGTGGTGACGATGGCCGCGGTTTCCAGTTCCTCGCCATTGGGCCCGGTCCAGGTCTCCCATAGTCCGGCAAAGGCGAGTGGCGCGCCGGACTTGGCATGAATGAAAAACGGCCGCTTGCGGCCGCCATCCACTTGCCATTCGTAAAAGCCATCGGCCGGGATGAGGCAGCGCCTTCGCTTCATCGCGGCACGGAAGGCTGGCTTCTCAAGGACCGTTTCGCCGCGCGCATTAATCAGCAACGAGAAGGTCCTCGGATCCTTCACCCAGGACGGCAGCAGGCCCCATCGCACCAAGGCGAATTGGCGTTTGCCGCCGGCCAGACGAACGATGGCTATCGGCTGCGCGGGGGCGACATTGTAACGCGGCGGGAAATTGGGCTCTTCATCCCAGCCAAACAGCGTTCGCATCGCTTTCGGCGCCGAAGTGACCGTGTAGCGGCCGCACATGCTTTAGAGCCTTTTAATTGCACTTTAACCGGGCCGAACGACACTGGCGACCTTGCCGGGGGCGGGGCCCGCGATGAAATATCAGGATTGCGCCGAGGCGTTGCAAGCGGACGAGGGAGCCGATAACGGCGCCGTCACGCTCGCCGACGCCAATATCAATCCGGCGACCGGACTTGCCACCGACTATCTCAATCATTTCAATGAAGCGATCATGCTGCTCGAAATGCTGTCGAGCTGTCCGGACTGTCGCGACGATTTGCTCGCCTGGCAGCCGATGAGCTATCGCGAACATTTCGCGGCCTCGCGCTTCAAGGGCCGCGCCATGGCGATCGCCGCCTATGACGCCGCCGATCCGAATCTGCGCGATTGTCTCGATGCCCTTGCGGGCGCCATGACCGCCGTGCTCGAAGCGACCTGCGCGACGATCAGCACCGATCTGCCGCCGGAAGCCGCGGCCGCGCTCGCCGACCGCGCCGCCGCGCTGCTCAAGCCGCTGATCGCGCGCACCGGCGCGCTGATCAACGGCGAGGATTTGACCGGCACCGGCGATCCCGCTGCGCCGCAGATGGCGATCGACGCGTTGATGAAGCGATAGTTGCGTGACCAATCAACGAACTTATCCGCAGCGTCCCTTTCTCGCGGTCAGCGCCGCCATTATCCGCGACGGTAAGGTGCTGGTGGTGCGGCGCGCACGCAATCCGGCGCTGCATCTTTACACACTGCCGGGCGGCGCGGTCGAAGCCGGCGAAACGCTCATGCAAGCGGTGACGCGTGAAGTGCGCGAGGAGACTTCGCTCGACGTGGAGCCGGTCGCGCTCGCGGGCAACCGCGAAGTGATCGCGCGCGACGCGCAAGGCCGCGTCGAACGCCATTTCGTCATTCTGTGCTTTGCGGCGCGCTGGCGCTCAGGTGAAGCGATCCTCAACGAAGAGCTCGACGACGCGCGCTGGATCGATCCAGTTGAGCTGTCCAGCCTGCAAACCACCGAGGGCTTGGCCGAGATCGTCACAGCCGCGATCCGCCTCTTGGCCTGACCTTGCGATTGCCCGGCGGTACGCGCATATCATCCCCGCATGAAACGGCTGCTCACCATCGGTTCTCTCCTGCTCTGTCTTGCGACGCCCGCGCGCGCGGAGACGGCGCCGGCCGCCTTCGACGGCGATTTGCAGCGGCTGGCCGAAATCATGGGCGCACTGCATTATTTGCGCGCGGTCTGCGGGGCCAATGAAGGGCAGAAATGGCGCAACGAGATGCAGGCGCTGATCGAGGCCGAAGCGCCCGATGGCGACCGCAAGCACAAGATCGTGGCAAGCTTCAATCGTGGTTACCGCGGTTTTCAACAGACTTATCGCACCTGCACGCCGGCCGCCGACGTCGCGATTCGCCGCTATCTCGATGAGGGCGCCAAAATCGCCCGCGAAATCACCGCGCGCTACGCCAATTAACCCCGCCGTTATTAACCTTTCCCCGATGTGCGGCTTGGTGGCTCGCGCCCCCGTGCTAACGTCCGAATCGGGAATTGGGACTGGTGTCCTGAGCCGGACGCCCAGGGACGAAGGTCAAAATGACGACAGCGGAGCGATCCACGCACACGCGTGAGCCGGTGCCCGACCACGAGCAGAAGCGCGTGGCGCTGGGTTACCTGCAGGAAGCCTGGGCCGAAGCCCACCTCGACGGCATCGATGGCGATTGTCTGGCACAAGCATGTCTGTTCGCCTGCTTCGCCGAATTTGTCACCACCTATGGCGAGGAAGCCGCCGCCACGTTCGCCGAAGGGCTTGGCAAGCGCATCCGCAACGGCGAATTCTCGCTCGATCTGTCCCGGCAGTAACCCGCCTTAGCTCGACTCGTGCAGGCCGTAATAGTGCTTGAGCACGGTGTCGATGTCGGCCTGATAAAACGGCTTTTTAAGTACGAGCACGCGCGCCAGACGTCGGCGCTCGGACGCGGTTTTTTCGACCGCGTTGGCCATCAGCACGATCTTCACGTCGGTGTTTTGCCGCTTGATTGCCATCAAGGTGTCGACGCCATTGAGGCCCGGCATGCTGGCGTCGAGAAAAACCATGCTGATGTTGCTGCGGGCTAGTTTCGCCAGCGTAGCGCCGCTGTCCCCAGCCTCTTGAACATCCAACTCGAAACGGCTGGCCTCGAGAATTTTGCGCAGGATGCCGCGCAACGCGTCGGAGTCGCCCGCGATCAGAACTTGAGTAGGCATCCTGGCGCGGATGCAGATTTCCATCAGCTTGCACACATCCTCGGCATCGCCCGGAGACGGCAGCACGCCATCGATGTTGTCGAGCGTGCTGCCGCGCGGCGCCGAAAGAAAGACAAGCGGCGCCGGATCCTTCTGCTTTCGCGCGGCCCTAATCACGGCCGCCTTGTCATCTTTGGACAGCGCGTCATCCAGCAGGCAGATATCGACGCCACCTTTGGCGAGCGCAACTCTGGAGGCGGTGACATCCACGGCCTCGAACTCGATCGGGATTGACGCCATCGACGCGCCTTCACGCCACAGGTCATGGCGCGGCTCAGGCGCCCCAACCAACAGCGTGCGGAGCGAAACGAGATCGCCGCCCATTCGAATGTGAATCCCCAAATACCACTTTTCCGAGCAGACCTGCCCGAACGTGGGTGCCTTGTTACCGTTCATAAACACCGGTGATGACAATTCAATTCCACAGAAATGCTATGAGTAAAAAGGCTGGGGAAAACTTCGGCGATATGGAACTGCGCGCAACTGGCGGTCGCACCGTCGCGCCAGCTAAGCCCTAGCTCAGCAGGGTTTCCAGGAAGCGGACCCGCTCGCCTTGCGCCGGCGTCGTCAGGCTGCCTTCCCACATCACCTTGTGGCCGCGGACGACCGTTCCCACCGGCCAGCCGGTGACGGCGACGCCGTCAAAGGGCGTCCAGCCGGACCGCGAGGCGATCCAGCGATTGGTAATGGTTTCCCGCCGCTTGAGGTCGACCACCGTCAGGTCGGCGTCATAACCGGCCGCAATGCGGCCCTTGGCCGCGATGTTGAACACCCGCGCAGGACCGGCGCTGGTGAGGTCGACAAACCTCAGCAATGACAGCCGGCCGGCATTGACGTTGTTGAGCATCATCGGGACCAAAGTCTGAACTCCGGTCATGCCCGAATGAGTCTTCGGATAAGGATGGGCCTTTTCCTCCCGCGTATGCGGGGAATGGTCGGAACCGATGCTGTCGATGACCCCTTGCGTGATGCCCTGCCAGAGGCCTTCTTGATGCTCAACATCGCGGATCGGTGGATTGAGCTGAGCCAGCGTGCCGAGCCGCTCGTAGCATACGGGCGCGGCCAGCGTGAGATGGGCCGGCGTTACCTCCGCGGTCGCGACGTCCTTGTGATCGGCCAGAAAGACCGCCTCTTCCCTGGTCGTAACGTGCAGCACATGGACGCGCTTGCCGGTTTCGTGCGCCAGCGCGATCAGGCGCTTGGTGCTCATCAGCGCGGCGGTGGCATCTCGCCAGACCGGATGCGAACTCGGATCGCCTTCGACCCGCAGGTTCATGCGTTCGCGCAGGCGATATTCGTCCTCGGAATGAAACGCGGCGCGGCGGCGGATCGCCTTGAGCACGGCGCGCACACCCTCGTCATCCTCGATCAGCAGCGAGCCGGTGGACGCACCCATGAACACTTTGACGCCGGCGACACCCGGCAGCATTTCCAAATCGCCGAGGTCTTTAGTGTTTCCGCGCGTGGCGCCGACATAAAAGGCAAAATCGCAATGCATCCGGTGATGGCCGCGTCTGACCTTGTCGGCGACGGTCGCGGTATCGGTGGTGAGCGGATCGGTATTCGGCATCTCGAACACCGCGGTGACGCCGCCGAGCACCGCGCCGCGCGAGCCGGATTCGAGGTCTTCCTTGTGGGTGAGGCCGGGCTCGCGGAAATGCACGTGGCTGTCGATCACGCCCGGCAGCAGATGCAGGCCCTTGCAGTCGATCACCTCCCCGGCCGAGGCGCGCGACAGGTCGCCGAAGGCGGCAAATCGGCCGGCGCGGATGCCGAGATCGCGCAGGCCCTCGCCATCGTGGTTGACCACGGTGCCGCCTTTGAGGATCAGGTCGTAGGTTTGCGCCATATTTGACCGGCTCTAATCGGGCCTTGAGGCTCGCGCAACAGCGCTTACGTTTCGCTGTGAGTTCTGGCAAGAGACTAGCCCATAGGCCCCAACGAGTATCCCCATGCAGGCAGCGCTCCTTCCCGACCGCGGCGTGATCAAGGTCACCGGCGACGACGCCCGGCGCTTCCTCAATGGGCTGGTGACCAACGATACCGCCAAGATCGCGCCCCGAAGCGCGCGTTACGGCGCGCTGCTCACGCCGCAGGGCAAGATCATTGCCGATTTCATCATGGCCGAGGTCGATCCCGCCGAGGGCCAGGGCTTTTTCCTGGATTGCCCCAAGGCGCTCGCCAGCGCGCTGGTGGAGAAGCTGAATTTCTACAAGTTACGCGCCAAGGTCATGGTCGAGGACCTGTCGGAAGTGCTGGGCGTGATGGCGTTCTGGCCGGGCGGTACTTTAAGCGAATACGGGCTGTCTTATGCCGATCCGCGCCTTCCGGCGCTTGGCGCGCGTACCATGCTGCCGCCGCATCTGGCCGCCGAGGCCGCCGCCGATCTGGGCGCGACGCTGACCGATGCCGAGCCCTATGACGCGCACCGCATCGCGCTCGGCGTGCCGCGCGGCGGCATGGATTTCAACTATGGCGGCACTTTTCCGCACGAAGCCGACATGGACCAGCTTGCCGGAGTCGATTTCGACAAGGGCTGCTATGTAGGCCAGGAGGTGGTGTCGCGCGTCGAGCACCGCGCAAATGCGCGCAGCCGCGTAGTGCCGGTCACCTACGACCAGGTGCAGCCAATGCCCGGCCTGCCGGTGACGGCCGGCGAAAAAACCGTCGGCACGATGGGTTCCGCCGCGGATGGGCGCGGCCTCGCGCTGTTGCGGCTCGATCGGATCGCCGACGCGCTGGCCGACGGCACGCCGCTGATGGCCGGCAACATCGCGCTGCGCGCGGTGAAGCCGGACTGGGCGACGTTTCCCTGGCCGGGCGAGACCAAAGCCGCATCATGAGCGCGGATCATGTGCACGCCGACGGCCTGACCCGCTGCCCCTGGGCCGGCACCGACGCGCTCTATGTCGCCTATCACGACGAGGAATGGGGCGTGCCGGAGTGGGATGACCGGGCGCTGTACGAGAAGCTGATGCTTGACGGCTTCCAGGCCGGGCTGTCGTGGATCACCATCTTGCGCAAGCGCGACAACTTCCGCCGCGCGTTCGACAATTTCAATCCGGAAAAAATCGCGCGTTACACGCCCAAGAAAGTCGCGCGCCTGATGCAAGACGCCGGTATCGTGCGCAACCGCGCCAAGATCGAGGGCGCGGTGAACTCGGCGCGCGCCTACCTCAAGATCATGGAGAGCGGGCCGGGATTTTCCGCCATGCTGTGGGATCATCTCGACGGTAAGCCCAAGGACAGCCGCGCCCGCACCCGAAAGCAGGTGCCGACCGAAAGCGACATTTCGCGCGCGATGTCGAAGCAGCTCATCGGCCACGGCTTCAAATTCGTCGGACCCACTATCGTCTATGCCTTCATTCAGGCGGTCGGCATGGTCAACGATCATCTGGTGGCATGCCACCGTCACGAAGCCTGCGCCAAACTCACGAAACGAAAATGAGCAAAGCCGCAAAATCCGTTTCACGCGCAAGTTCTGTAAGAGCTTGGCAGCGCATGCTGTCGGGGCGCCGGCTCGATTTGCTCGACCCCTCGCCGCTCGACGTCGAGCTCGAGGACATCGCGCACGGCCTCGCCCGCGTCGCGCGCTGGAACGGACAAACAAAAGGCGCGCATATTTTTTCGGTCGCCCAGCACGTGCTGTTGGTGGAGGCGCTGGCGCGCGCCAAGACGCCGCGGCTCGATGCCAAGGCCCGGCTCGCGGTGCTGCTGCACGATGCGCCGGAATACGTGATCGGCGACATGATCTCGCCGTTCAAGGCGGTGATCGGCGACAACTACAAGGCGGTGGAGCATCGCCTCCTCGCCGCCATCCATCTGCGCTTCGGCCTGCCGGCGGCGCTGCCCGACACCTTAAAAACCTTGATCAAGACCGCCGACCGCGCCGCAGCCTTCCTGGAAGCTACGCGGCTCGCCGGCTTCGACACCGCCGAGGCACGCAAGTTCTTTGGGCCGCCGCCGAAATTCTCCGCGAGCATCGAGCGCGACTATCTAACGCCCTGGCCTGCCGGCACAGCGGAAACCAAATTCCGCGATCGTTTTAAGAAATTGCAGCGCGGTTAGCGCTTTCCATTCGATGCTTTCCGCCATAGATATGACGTAACGAGTCAATTGATTGTCCCCATGATTCACGTCTGCTCCCTCGCCCGACTTTACGCCACCGTCGATGAGACCGGTGCGCAGCATATCGTTACGCTGTTGCGGCTGAGCGACCGCGTCGAGCGGCCGCGGCATATCGTGCCGGAAAATCATCTTGTGCTTCCCATGGACGACATCACGGCGCCGATGGATGGCTATACCGCGCCGGCCGAAGAGCACGTCGAGCGATTGATCGATTTCGTCGGCAAATGGGACCGCGCCGCGCCGATGGTGGTGCATTGCTATGCCGGCATCAGCCGCTCGACAGCCGGCGCTTACGTCGCGGCCTGTGCCCTCAATCCGGCGCGCGACGAACAGGAAATCGCGCAGGCCATCAGGCGCGCCTCGCGCACCGCACACCCCAATGCGCGGATCGTCTCGATCGCCGACCGCCTGCTCAAGCGCGATGGGCGCATGGTGCGCGCGCTCGACGCCATCGGGCCCGGCCATTCCGCCGAGGAAGGCGTGCCTTTCCGGCTCGATATTGGGTGAGTGCTTCGGCTAGCCCGGTATTGGATTAATTCGGGGGGTGTGAATGGCGGACAAAAAATACGGCGTGGTAACGCCGGACATCCTGAAATCCCATGATGGGCTTGGATTCCTCAAGGCCATCATCGGCGGCACGCTGCCGCAGCCGCCGATCGGTGAACTACTGGGCTTTCACCTGATCGAGGCGCAGGACGGCCGCGCGGCGTTCGAGGGTGTTCCGGAATTCCACCACTACAATCCGATCGGCACCGTGCATGGCGGCTTCGCGGCTACGCTGCTCGACTCCGCGCTCGGCTGCGCGATTTTTTCGACGCTGCACAAAGGCGATACCTGGACCACGCTCGATCTCAAATTGAATTTCGTGCGCGCCATGACCAAGGACACCGGGCCGGTGCGCGCGGAAGGCCGCATCATCCATCGCGGCCGTACGGTGGCGACCTCGGAGGGCGACCTGAAGGACCGCGCGGGCAAGCTTTATGCCCACGCCACCACGACCTGCATGATTTTTCCGGCGAAGAGCTGAGAACGAGCGCTAGTGGGCGTCGGCGGTGAGCGCCGGCCGCAGCGACACCGAACTATTATTTTGCGATGAGCGTACCATGTGTGCGCGGCCTTGATTGCGGGTGAACTCGCAAGAAGCAAAACCCAGCCCCGAAATCGAGCCGCGGAAACTCACCTCGCTGGTGCGCTCAAGGTTGAAACAGGGCTCGATCGGCAATCCGCGCAGCGAGGCGCATACCGACTGGCCCTTCACCTGCAGCGTACCGGGCGGCAGCAGCGCATAGCGCATCGGGCCCTGGCCCCCGATCTGGATCGAGCCGACGACGGAGCCGTTGGCATTGACGCGGCCCTGGCCGCGCGTGCCCTCGAAACAGGTGTAGGAAAACAGTTTGCCGGTGACAAAATGGCGTGCCTCTTCGGCGCTCATTTCGCCGGCCATAGCCGGGACAGCGGCCAACAGGCCAAACGACAACGCAACCCCACGCAACATGCTCACAACTCCGACTGACGCCACCAACTCTAGAAAATTCGCGACAACCTGTTCAAGTCCGGGCGGACTGTACCTGCCGTTCGTCGCTAAATTCTGAAGATGGTTACCCGATTTTGACCACGATCCGGCCCCGCACCTTCCCGGCCAATAGCGAAACCGCGGCTGCTGGAACCTCGGAAAGCCCTATTTCCCGGGTCATGGACGCCAGTTTCTGGCGGTCCAAGCCGGTTTCCAGGCGTTTCCAGGCCTCCCGGCGGCGCTCGATGGGGCACATCACGGAATCGATGCCGTAAAGACACACGCCGCGAAGAATAAACGGTGCGACCGTTGCGGGCAGGTCCATGCCCCCGGCCAGCCCACAGGCCGCCACCGCCCCGCCATAGCGCATGATCGACAGCAGGTTCGCCAGCGTGGCCGAGCCGACTGCGTCCACTGCCCCCGCCCAACGCTCCTTGGCCAACGGCTTGGGCGGGCCGGCCAATTCCTTGCGCTCGACGATTTCGGAAGCGCCCAGGCTCTTGAGATAGTCGGCCTCGTCAGGGCGACCGGTGACCGCGCTGACGCTAAAGCCGAGCTTGGCCAATATAGCGATGGCCACCGAGCCGACGCCGCCGGCGGCACCGGTAACGGCGACGGGTCCGCTTTCGGGCGTTAGGCCGTGCCGCTCGAGCGCCATAACGCAGAGCATCGCGGTGTAACCGGCGGTGCCGATCGCCATCGCGCCGCGCGCGCTCATGGTGGCCGGCAGGCGCACCAGCCAGTCGCCCTTGACCCGCGCCTTCCCGCCATAGGCGCCGAGATGGGTCTCGCCACAGCCCCAGCCGTTGAGGATGACCTTGTCGCCCGCCTTCCAGGCCGCGTGGCTGGAGACTTCCACCGTGCCTGCGAAATCGATGCCGGCGATCATCGGGAAGCGGCGCACCACCGGCACCTTGCCGGTGATAGCGAGCGCGTCCTTGTAATTGAGCGTGGAATATTCGATGCGGACAGTAACATCGCCGTCCATCAGATTGGCTTCGTCGAAATCGGCGAGCGCGGCTTTTGTGCCGCCTTCCGCCTTCTCGATCACCATCGCCTTGAAGGTTGCCACGTCCGCCTCGCCGGTTCGCTGAGCCAGCACCATTCTTGGCGCGCAGAAGCCGCGCGTGCAAGCGCGTCAGACCGGAATCGGCGCCAGTCGCTCGATCGGCTTTTCGATGATGGGCAGATTGATCGCCGCCGACACGATGCCGAGCACGACCGAGAGCCACCACACCACGTTGTAGGACCCGGTGGTGGTGAACAAGACGCCGCCCAGCCAGACCCCGAGAAATCCGCCGACCTGGTGGCTAAAGAAGGCGAAGCCGAACAAGGTCGCCATCCAGCGGGTGCCGAACATCACCGCCACCAGCGCGGACGTCGGCGGCACCGTGGAGAGCCACAGCAGTCCCATGCAGGCGCCGAAGGCGATCGCCGAGGTCGTCGAAATCGGCAGCGTGATGAACACCACAACCGCCAGCGAGCGCAGCACATAGATGATCGAGAGCAGATAGCGCTTCGGCATGCGGTCGCCGAGCCAACCGGCCGTGACCGAGCCGATGATGTTGAACAGGCCGATGGCGCCGAGTGTCCAGGCGCCGGTATCGGCCGACAAGCCGCGGTCGACCAAGTAAGACGGCAGATGCACCGTGATGAACAGCAACTGGAAGCCGCAGGTGAAGAAGCCGAGCACCAGCAGAATGTAGGAGCGATGCCCGAAGGCTTCGGACAAGGCGTGCAACAGCGATTGCTGCGCGAGGGCGCCGGGCTTTACGCTCATGTCCATCGGCGCGGTGCGTACCGCGAAGGCAAGCGGGACCACCAGCAGCGTGATGAAGCCGAACCCGATCAGCGCCTGCTGCCAGCCGAACCAGCCGATGAACCCGACCGCCAACGGCGAGAACAGGAACTGCCCAAACGAGCCGGCAGCAGTGCCGGCGCCGAAGGCGAGCGTGCGCATATGCGGCGGCATCAGCTTGCCGAAGGCGGCGATCACGATCGTGAACGACGAGCCGGCGATGCCGAGCCCGGTCAACACGCCGGCCGTCAGATCGAGCGTGCCGGGGGTGGTCGAATACGCCATCAGTATCAAGCCCGCGCAGTAGAGCACCGCACCGGCCGACAGTACCCGTAAAGAGCCGAAGCGGTCGGCGATCGCGCCGACGAAGGGTTGCGCCGTGCCCCAGACTAGCACCTGGATCGCCAAGGCCAGCGCGAACACCTCGCGGCTCCAGTGATTGGCCGCCGACATCGGCGTCAGGAACAGACCGAGCGCAGCGCGCGGCCCGAAGCCGAGCGCACCGATCAGGCAGCCGCAAATGAGAATGATCATCGGCGTGCGCCAGGCGCCGCCAACGCCCGATTTATCTGTCGCTGATTGCATCGACATCGCGCTATCGCTCCGGCCGGATTGCTGTCTGCGCCCCCTAAAACCGGCGCGACGGACGCGGAACATATAGGCGCCGCCGCCCAATCCCAAACGAATTATCGTGATCCTAGCCATATGCGACGCGCATGGCAGACGCGGACGCCGCGATTAGCGGACGTTTTGACGGGCGTAGGCCCTGCCTTCGTCCGACCTGAGCCATTCTTTGCTGTGGCTTACCGGTGGCCCCTCTTGTTCTTCTTTCGCGACCTCGGCTTGCGTCAGCTTGCCATCGCCCCAAGTCGGCTCGTCGGAACCATCGCCCCAATTGAGCGGGCGGTAGAAAGTGTGGACGCCGAGCTTGTAGATCTTCTTCATCTCGTTGGCCCAGTCCGGGTGCACCCAATAGGCGTGATAGTGGGTGGCCTTGGCCACTTCCGGCATCCACAGCTTGCCGTCGAGCATATCGCGCGCAATGCGCTTGGCGCGCAGCCACGCATCCGGCTCGGTGATCACGTCGGGAATGCCATCGCAGGCGAAGGTGAACTGGCAAGCGAGATGGCGGTTGGAGTTCTGGTAGACGGCGCCGCAGACCGTATTCGGATAGAACGGCGAGAACACCCGGTTCAGAACGACTTGGGCAACGGCAATTTGCCCGCGCACCGACTCGCCGCGCGCTTCGAAATAGACCGCATCGGCGAGACACTTTTCCTCTTTGACGCGCGCCGGCCCGCTCAGCCCTAGTCGTTCCGCCGGCGATTTCGGGCGCGCATCGACGCCGGTGACTTCACCTTTGCTGGCGATGGTTTTGCCGGCATTGAACTCGCCGTTCTGCTGCGGCGGCGCGAGCGCCGCCTGCTTGATGTCGGGGTCGCCCGACTCGCGCGATGCCAACACCACCGGCGCCTCGCCGGGTGCCCAGGGCGTGATCGGCTGTTCCGCCGCCAGCGGGTCAGTGCCGAAATAGACGCGGGTCCCATCCTTGACGGTACGATGGCTGGGCGCGGCATCCGATGACGGCAGGTCGGGCGATGTCAGTTTCTCGTCGGGGACCGAAGCGAACTCGTATTCCGAATAAGGCTCGAAGCGGCCGCTTGCTTCCGCGTTCTTGGACGGCGCATCGGCTTGCGCCTGCACAACTGGGTCGATTGTCACGAGCGGCGGCATCGGTGGCAGCGGTTCGCGCGGCCGCGCCAGCATCGAGTCGCGCTTGGTCCTGCGATTGACCGTCGGGAATTGCAGCAGCGAATTCGGATCGCCGAGATATTGCGACGCGATCGAACCGGTGATTTCGGTCGGATCGAAATTCGCCAGCGCATAAATCGGGGGATGCGGAATGGTGGTGCCGATCGGACGCGGCAGACTGAACATCGCGGCATGGATGGTGCCAAATGGCGAGGCGATCAGGTGCTCACGCGCTCGCGTGGCGACCCCCGGCTGGCGCACCAGCAAAGCGCCGAGGTCCTGGAAGGCGATTGTGTTGGGAAGCAGCGCAAGAACCAGCGCGCCAAAGCCGATCGGCGCAAATCTCCGCCGTCGACGCCCACGCAAAACTGCCATGTCCCCGCTCACGCCAACGCAACAATTACCTGGCGCCTGCCGCCGGATTGGCGGCCTGCGTCAGATTTTTATGGACTGATTAACCTTGCGAACGTCTTAACCGCCCGTGGCGCCAAGGCTCAAATCAAAAGTTCCTCGGGGGCTTCACAGGCGAACTGGGGTTTTGGCCGCAACCATTGGCAAATAATTGTTAACTATATCGCAATCGCTCCCGGCCAATATTGCTGTAGCTTTTTGCCACCTGCGGGCCCGCGATGTCCTCTTTCACTTTGTCGTCGACAGCGATGCTGCTCGCGGGGCTATGCTTCGCCGCGCTGGTGCTCGTCGCAATCGTGCATCGCCGCTTGAACGCGCAAAATCGCCGGCTGTCGACGGCGCTCAATAATATGTCGCAAGGCTTGAACATGTTCGACCAGCAGGGTCGCATCACTCTGCTCAATCGGCGCTACCTCGAAATGTACAAGCTTTCGCCCGACATCGTGAAGCCAGGCTGCACGCTGCACGCATTGATTCAGCATCGCAAAGACACTGGATTATTTTCCGGCGACGTCACCGCCTATTGCAAAAAAATCATGGATGGCATCGGCAAAGGTGACAGTTCGCAACATTATGTGCAGGCCAGCGATGGCCGCGTCGTGCTCGCCAAAAACGAGCTGCTGCCGGACGGTGGATGGGTCTCCACCCATGAGGACGTCACCGAACAGCGTCACGCCGAGACTGAGCGCGCCGCCATTCGTGAGCAAGAACAGCGGCGCGCGGTCATCGACGCGGCGATCGCCGCGTTCCGCCCGCAGGTGGAGAAACTTCTGTCCAGCGTGAGCGACAGCGCGACCGCTATGCGTTCCACCGCGGCCGCGCTGCTCGGCTCGTCCGATCAGACTTCCCAACGCGCCGAAAGCGCCGTGCATGCCTTTAACGAGGCTTCCGCCAACGTGGAGACTGCGGCGGTCGCGGCCGACGAATTGGCACACTCGATCGCCGAGATCAGCCGCCAGCTTACCCGCACCAGTGGCGTGGTTGGCTTGGCGACCACCGAGGCGCGCGCGACCGACGACGAGATCGCCGGGCTTGCCGACGGCGCCCAGAAGATCGGCGACGTGATCAAGCTGATCCGCACCATCGCCGGCCAGACCAATCTGCTGGCGCTCAATGCAACCATCGAAGCCGCACGCGCCGGCGAGGCCGGCAGGGGCTTCGCAGTGGTCGCCTCGGAGGTCAAATCGCTGGCGGTGCAGACCGCCAAGGCGACCGAGGAAATCGCCAGCCACATCACGGCGGTGCAGAACTCGACCGCCAGCGCGGTGGAGGCGATCCGGCAGATTTCCACCCGCATGCAGGAAATCAGCGAGTACACCACCGCGGTTGCCGCCTCGGTGGAAGAGCAGAACGCCGCGACCGGCGAAATCTCGCACAACGTGGCGAGCGCCGCACAGGGCACCAGCCAAGTCGTTGCGGTGCTGGGCGAGGTCGCAGGCGCAGCGACCGAAACACGTTCTTCGGCGGCAATTGTGCGCGATGCTTCGGAATCGGCGGAAGCGGCGGTCGCCAATCTGCGGCTCGAGGTCGAAGACTTCCTCGCCAAGGTGGCGGCGTAAAACCTACGCGACGCGCTCTAATCCTCAGAACATTTTCATTTCAATTCCCGTCGCCATGGGAATGAAAACCATCAGCGCAAGCGCGACGGCAAAGCCGATGAGCCGCGTCGGCATGGAAATCGGCGGGCCAGCCGCACCGCCACGCCGGAAATGGGCAATGCCCTCGAACAGCGCGAACGCGATCAACACCCAAAAATAGGGCGCCAAGCTGATGGTACGGCTTTGCGGCACCAGCACGATGATGCCGCCGACCGCAATTCCAACGAGGAACGCGAAGACGAGAAAGATGCGGTTGATGCTCATCATGCCTGGCTGGCCGCAGTTTTGCCCAAGGCCGCTTGCGCCGCGGCCAGGCGCGCAATCGGCACACGGAATGGCGAGCACGACACATAATCGAGCTTGATTTCGTGGCAGAACGCGACCGAAGCCGGATCGCCGCCGTGTTCGCCGCAAATACCGACCTTGAGTTTCGGCCGGACTTTGCGCCCACGCTCGACGCCGATCTTCACCAATTCGCCGACGCCCTGCTGGTCGATCGACACGAACGGATCGCCCGGCAAGATGCCGCGCGCGGTATAAATGCCGAGGAAGCTCGCAGCATCGTCACGCGAGATGCCGAAGGTCGTCTGCGTCAGATCGTTCGTACCGAATGAGAAGAACTCCGCGGTCTGAGCGATCTCACCCGCGAGCAAGGCGGCGCGCGGCAATTCGATCATGGTGCCTACCTGATAAGTGAGCTTGGCGCCGGTCTCTTTGGTGACCGCCGTCGCCATGGCGTCGATGCGCGCCTTGACCAGATCGAATTCCATCTTGGTCGCGATCAGCGGCACCATGACTTCCGGCGCCACGCCGGCGCCAGTGCGCTTTTGCACCTCGATCGCGGCCTCGAAAATGGCACGCGCCTGCATCTCGGCCACTTCCGGATAGGCGATGGCGATGCGGCAGCCGCGGAACCCGAGCATCGGGTTGAACTCGGCCAGTTCGCGCGCGCGGTCGGCGAGCTTGCGCGGATCGGCACCCATGGCAGCCGCGACCTCGGCGATCTCCTTCTCACCGTGCGGCAAAAACTCATGCAGCGGCGGATCGAGCAGCCGGATGGTCACTGGCCGGCCGCCCATGATCTCGAACAGCTCAACAAAGTCATTGCGCTGCATCGGCAGCAGCTTGGCCAAGGCCGTCCGGCGCGATTTCTCGTCGTCCGAAAGGATCATCTCACGCACCGCCTGGATACGCTCTTCATCGAAGAACATATGTTCGGTGCGGCAGAGCCCGATGCCCTCGGCGCCGAACCGCACCGCCGCCTTGGCGTCAGCCGGGGTGTCGGCATTGGCGCGAACGCCGAGCTTGCGCACTTTGTCGGCCCAGCCGATCAGCGTTGAAAATTCGCCGGAGAGTTGCGGCTCGACCATGTCGACCTTGCCGGCCAGCACCTGGCCGGTGGAGCCGTCGACGGTGATGAACTCACCTTGTTTGTATGACTTGCCGCCCACCGTCATAGTGCGCGCGGCGTAATCGACGCGCAGGCTACCTGCGCCGGAGACGCAGGGCTTGCCCATGCCGCGCGCGACCACCGCGGCGTGCGACGTCATGCCGCCGCGGGTGGTGAGAATGCCTTCGGCGGCGTGCATGCCGTGGATATCTTCCGGCGAGGTTTCAACCCGCACCAGAATAAGTTTGCGCCCGTCGGCTTTGAGTTCGGCGGCCTCGTCCGACGAGAAGATGATCTCGCCGCTGGCAGCCCCCGGAGACGCCGGCAATCCGGTGGCGATCACGCGCCGGTGCGCGCGCGGATCGATGGTCGGATGCAGAAGCTGATCGAGCGCCAGCGGATCGACGCGCAGCACCGCTTCGTTCTTGGTGATGAGGCCTTCATTCGCCAGCTCCACGGCGATGCGCAGCGCAGCCTTGGCGGTTCGCTTGCCGGAGCGGGTCTGCAGCATCCACAGCTTGTTCTGCTCGACCGTGAATTCAAGATCTTGCATGTCGCGGTAGTGACGCTCGAGCACGTTGTAGATGCGCTTGAGCTCGCCATAGGCCTTGGGCAGCGTGTTTTCCATCGACGGCTTGTCGGAGCCGGACTCCCTGCGCGCCGCCTCGCTGATTTCCTGCGGCGTGCGGATGCCGGCGACCACGTCCTCGCCCTGCGCATTGATGAGGAATTCGCCGTAGAGTTTCTTCTCGCCGGTCGATGGATTACGCGTGAAGGCGACGCCGGTCGCCGAGGTGTCACCCATATTGCCGAACACCATGGCCTGAACGTTGACCGCCGTGCCCCAGCTTTCCGGAATATTATGCAGGCGGCGATAGGTGTTGGCGCGCTGGTTCATCCATGAACCGAACACCGCACTTATTGCGCCCCATAGCTGCTGGTGCGGATCCTGCGGGAACGGCTCGCCGCGCTCCTGCGCAAGGCGTTTCTTGTAGCGCTCGACCAGTTCGACCCAGTCGTCGGCCGTCATGTCCGTGTCGAGTGAATAGCCCTGCCGCTCCTTGTGGTGATCGAGCAGCTCCTCGAAATGCTCATGACCGATGCCGAGCACGACGTCGGAATACATCGTAATGAAGCGCCGGTAGCTGTCATAGGCGAAACGGCGATCGCCGGACTTTTTCGCCAGCGCCGCCACGGTCTCATCGTTAAGGCCGAGGTTGAGCACGGTGTCCATCATGCCGGGCATCGAGGCGCGCGCGCCGGAGCGCACCGACACCAGCAGCGGATTGCTCTTGTCGCCGAAAATCTTGCCGGTGATGCGGCCGACTTGGGCCAGCGCCTTCTCGACCTGGCTCTTTAAGTCTTTAGGATACTGCTTTTTGTTCTCGTAATAATAAGTGCAAACCTCGGTGGTGATGGTGAAGCCGGGCGGCACCGGTAGGCCGAGATTGGCCATTTCGGCGAGGCCTGCACCCTTGCCGCCGAGCAGATTGCGCATGTTGGGTTTGCCCTCGGCGCGGCCGCCGCCGAAAGCGTAGACCCATTTACCCTTTGCGGCGCGCGCCGCCGCCTTCGGCTTGGCCTTGGCGGCCTTCCGTACCGGCTTTTTGGATTTTGCGCGCACGCGCTGGGGTTTGCGTTTAGCCATAAGTTAAAAAGGTCTGGGCGAGCGAACGGCCCTTAACAACACCCGCAAGGAGCGCCGCGCAAGCCCGGTTGGCGGCTAATGGATAAGTCCGAGGCCGAGCACGCCGACAATGATCAAATAGGCCGCGACGATGAAATTGAGCAGGCGCGGCACCAGCAGGATCGCAATGCCGGCGATGAGCGCTACGATGGGGGCCAGGTGAGTGACGCCGATGACCATGGTGGTGTTCCTTCGGGTTGAACGGTGGAAGTGAAACGGCGAGGCCGGTGAGTTGTTCCGTTTATTGCGAGTCGACGGGTCCGCACCAGCCCGGTAGATAGCGGGCTTCCCTGCCCTTGGCCAATTTAAGCGCCGCCATGAGCGCGCCCGGGAAATTCTTCGTGACGCGCTCGATTTTCATGCGGCGGCGCAGGAAATCGGCCCACAGAAACTCGCTGAACGGCGTCGTGTCCTTGGCAAAGCCACCGGCCCGGCGCAGCTCGCCGGCGAGGCTACGAAACGGGTCGTCCTTAAGCTGGTCGATCGTTTTCGGAATCTTCGCGAAGTCGCGGCGGCGTCCGTCCTCATCGTAGGGGTGCACCCAGTTGTGGTGGTCGAGGACCAGCCAGAAGTCGTCCTGTGTCAGCTCGCTCAGATCGGCCACCACGGTGACCAGCACGTTCTTGACGCCTTCCAGGTGCAAAGAGAGCGCGAGATGGTGGTGGTCGATAACGTAATGACGTTGCTTGGGGCCCAGGATGACCGGGATCAGGTGGTCGCCGAGAAAGCTTCCTATCCTCTTCGGACCGCGCTTGCGCAGCTCCTCGCGCTTCTCCTTCACCTCCTGCATGCCGACGGTGATCTGGGTCGGACGCAGGCTGGCGATGGCAACCGGGGTCAGGATAGGATCGCGGGCAAAGGCGGACATGCAAATACCCTGAGACTTTTGAACGGGGTAAAAGTCTAGCCTTCAATCTTGGAAAAATCAGCCACCGCGCGGGTGGCTTCGCGGATTTCGTCGAGCAGCTTGAGGCGGTTTTCGCGCAGGGCCTTGTCGTCGACATTGACGGTGACTTTTTCGAAGAAGGCGTCGACGAAGGGCCGGAGCTTCGCCATCGCCGTCATGGCGGTGGCGAAGTCTTCCTTGGCAACCGCCGCGGAAGCGTCTTTTTTGGTGATGTTGATGGCCTCGGCCAGCGCCTTTTCTTCCGGGTCTTTAAGTTGTTTCGCATCGGGCGCGCCACTGTAGCTCTTGTTGTCCTTCTTCTCCTCGATGCGGAGAAGATTCGAGGCGCGCTTGACGCCGGCCAGCAGATTCTTGCCGTCGTCGCTGTCGAGGAATTTTCCGAGCGCCTCCACGCGGCGGACGATCAGCCAGAGGTCGCGTTGGTTTGATAGGGCGAATACTGCCTCGACTAGATCGTGCCTAGCTCCGCTTTCTCGCAATTGGACCTTGATGCGATCCTTGAAAAACTCTTGAAGGCCAGAAGCACCAAATGCATCGACGACAGCTTTTAGAGTCTGACGAATAGTAGCGCCTTTGGGCACGGTTTGTGCCCAAGCGTCTACGCCAGCTTCAACAGTTTTGTTATTTTGCTTCCTATATCCCGAAATAGCGGCGGAAAATGCGATCCATAAATCAATGCGAATTTCATTTCGCAAAATTAACCTGATCACCCCAAGTGCCGCCCGCCTTAGCGCGTAAGGATCCTTCGATCCGGTCGGCTTCTCGTCGATCGCCCAGAAGCCGACCAGCGTGTCGATCTTGTCGGCCAGCGCGACCGTAATCGACACCGGATCGCTCGGCACCAGATCGTCCGGGCCCTTCGGCTTGTATTGATCCTCGCAGGCATGCGCGACGGCTTCGTCCTCGCCCTGCGCCTCGGCGTAGTAGCGGCCCATGAGGCCTTGCAGCTCAGGAAATTCGCCAACCACGTCGGTCAACAGGTCGGTCTTGCAAAGCTGCGCGGCGCGCTCGGCCTTCTTCGGATCGGCCTTGACCAGTGGCGCCAATTCCTTGGCGAGCGCCGTAATGCGCTTGATCCGTTCCGCCTGCGTGCCGAGCTTCTCGTGAAACACGATCTGCTCGAATTTCGGCAGCCGATCTTCCAGCTTCGTCTTCAAATCGGTTTCATAGAAGAACTTGGCGTCGGAAAGCCGCGCGCGGATGACGCGCTCGTTGCCGGCAATGATCGCCTTGCCGCCGTCGCTGGCTTCCTCGTTGGCGACCAGAATGAATTTGTTGGTGAGCTTGGCGGTCTGCGCGTCGCGCAGCACAAAGCATTTTTGGTTATTGCGGATGGTGGCGCGGATTACCTCCTCGGGGATCGCCAGGAACGCCTTGTCGAACGCGCCCATCAGCGTCACGGGCCATTCGACTAGGCCGGCGACTTCGGCCAGTAGGCCCTCGTCCTCGATCAATTCGTAACCTTGCGCGAAGGCCAGATTCTTGGCGTCGGCCAGGATCGTCGCGGCGCGGCGCGCCGGATCGAGCACCACCTTGGCGGCTTCCAGCTTGGCAATGTAATCGTCAAAATGACGCACCTTAACGACGCCCGGCGCCATGAAACGGTGGCCACGTGTCTCATCGCCACCCTTGATGCCATCAATGGCGAGTGGAATGACAACCGGTTCTTCCGTCTCTGGACCGAAGGTCGCGACGATGGAATGCAGCGGGCGCACCCAGGTGAGCCGCCCCGCGCCCCAGCGCATCGATTTCGGCCAGGGGAAAGCGCGCACTACCTCGGGGATCATCTCGGCGATCACATCGATCGCAGGCTTGCCGGCTTTTTCGATCACCGCCAGGTAGAAGTCGCCCTTCTTGTCGGGCTGCACCTTGGCCTCATCGATCGATTTAAGGCCCGCACTTTTAAGAAATCCGGCAATGGCGTTCTCGGGCGCGCCGACGCGCGGACCTTTCTTTTCTTCCTTGATGTCGGGCTGGCGCGCCGGCACGCCATGCACCGACAGCGCGAGCCTTCGCGGCGTCACGAAGGCCTTGGCGCCTTCGTAAGTAAGGCCGGCCGCCACCAGTCGGTCCGTCACCAGCTTCTTCAAATCGTCGGCCGCGCGCGCCTGCATGCGCGCGGGGATTTCTTCCGACAAAAACTCAAGCAACAAATCGGGCATGTCAGGCACCGCCGCCTTCGGTCGCGAGCCAGGCCTCGCCGCAACCCTTCGCCAGTTCACGCACCCGCAAGATATAGCTTTGCCGCTCGGTCACCGAGATCACGCCGCGCGCGTCGAGCAGATTGAACACGTGGCTGGCCTTGATGCACTGGTCGTAGGAAGGCAGCGCCATCAAGTGGCGCTTACGGTCTTTGCTCCAGCCGTCGGCGAGATACTTCGTGCAGGCCGCCTCCGCCATCTTGAATTGCTCGAACAGCATCGCGGTGTCGGCGAATTCGAAATTGTGCCGGGAATATTCCTGCTCGGCTTGCAGGAACACGTCGCCATAGGTGACCTTCTTGTCGTCGCTGCGGCCGTTGAAATTGAGCGCGAACACATTATCGACGCCCTGCACGTACATCGCGAGCCGCTCCAGCCCATACGTGAGTTCGCCGGCGACCGGATTGCATTCGATGCCGGCGACCTGCTGGAAATACGTGAACTGCGAGACCTCCATGCCGTCGCACCAGCATTCCCACCCCAGGCCCCAGGCGCCCAGCGTCGGACTTTCCCAGTCGTCCTCGACAAAGCGGATATCGTGCAGCTTGGCGTCGATGCCGATCGCCTTGAGCGAGTTGAGATAGAGCTCCTGAATGTCGGGCGGCGACGGCTTCAGAATCACCTGGAATTGGTAATAGTGCTGCAGCCGGTTCGGGTTCTCGCCGTAGCGGCCATCCTTGGGCCGGCGCGATGGCTGCACGTAAGCCGCGTTCCAGGGCTTGGGTCCGAGCGCCCGCAGCGTGGTCGCCGGATGGAAGGTGCCAGCCCCCACCTCCATGTCGTAAGGCTGCAAAATGATGCAGCCCCAGGCCGCCCAATACTGCTGCAGCGCCAAGATAAGCCCCTGAAAAGATCGCTTCGGATCGAGATTTTCCCGATGCGGCTCGGCTCCGGCGCGAAGATTTTCTTCAGCCATGGGACGATTTCTAAGCTTTAACAAAGGGTTGAACCATCGGCGGCCCCCGAGGGGTCCGGCCAATGAAACTTTATCGAGTTTTGAACCGGAACCTAAATTGGCGCGACATATAACAGTAAGCAACAGGGCGCGAGGGAGAAATCCAATGATTACTTTTCAACTGATCGGGCTGGCCTTCACAGTGATGTTCTTCGGTTCGCTCGTGACCGCCAAGCCGGCGACGGGCCGCCGCTAAGCGGCAAAGGCCTCAAGCTCCCCAAATTGAGGACCGGCTAAAGGCGATAATCGCCGGTCCGCGGATCGCGCCGCAAAGTCGGCCGAACCTCAAAGTCGGAAATCCGCACCTTCGCGCGCTTGGCCGCATCCAGTTCTTCGTTGATGCGGCGCGCTTCCGTCACCACCCAATGCACAACCATCGCGCCGCCCAGGGCGGCGAGCGACCATTTCAGCAGCGGCGAGAGCAAAAGCGGCGGCATTCGGCGTCTCCGGATTGGCGTGCACGCCAAGTTTGGCGTGGAACAAGGCATTTTCGGGGCCGAGACAGGCTGCGACATCCGCCATCGATGGATTATGATAGCGCGGGGTCATTCCTGAACGAGCCGGAAACCGGCCTTATCCCGTGGGTGGAGGAAACCAATGAAAATTCTCAGCAAAGCCAGTTGGGCTTTAGCGGCGCTGATCGCCGCATCCTTGATGGCGCCAGCCTTCATACCAGCTTTAGCCGAGACCTGGCCGAACCGGCCGGTGCGCCTAATCGTGACGTTGGGGCCCGGCAGCGGCGTCGATATCGGCGCGCGGCTATTCGCCGACAAGTTGGCGCAGCGTTGGGGTCAATCGGTGGTGGTCGAAAACCGCCCGGGCGGCGACGGCATGGTCGCCATCACCGCGTTCCTCGGCGCGCATGACGACCACGTCTTGCTGGTCTCGCCGGTGAGTTCATTCACCGCGCATCCTTATTTCCACGACACCCTGCCCTACGACCCCAAGGACCTGGTGCCGATCGCCCGCATCTCCAAGACAGTGGTCGTGGTCAGCGTACCGGCCTCGCTCGGCGTCAATTCGCTAAAAGAACTCGATGCGCTGGCGCGTTCCGAGCCCGGTCAGTTGAACTGGACCACCGCCACCGGCTTCACCGACTTCGTGTTCGCCGGATTTCTGCACACCGCCGGCCTGACCATGGCCAAGGTGCCGTACAAGAATCCGGTCGCGGCCGTCACCGATCTCGCGGAAGGGCGCATCCAGGTCTACATGCCGGCTTACGCCATCGTGCGTCCGCAAGTGCTGGCCGGTAAAGTGAAAGTGCTGGCCGTCACCAATCACGAGCGCGCGCCCGCTCTCCCCGACGTTCCGACGGCGGTAGAAGCCGGGTATCCGTCGCTCGATTTTGATGGACTGGTGGGCCTGTTCGGGCCGCCGGGGATTGCCGACGACGTGCGCGCCAAGATCGCCAAGGACGTCAAGGCGATCGCCGCCGATCCCGCGGTCGTGGAAAAGCTGACCGCCACCGGGCAGATCGTTAGCCCCGGCGACGGCGCCGAATTCGCCAAATCAATCGCGGAGCAAAGGGCGCAGGTGGCGGCGGTAGCCAAGCTGTTCGGCAACAAGCCGGTGCAATAATCGCTACAGCCCGTAGCGCGACCATAGCGCATGCGCTTCAAGCGCCGAAATGAAATCGTCGGCCAATCCGGGCCGGCGCGCAAGATTTTCGAGCGCGCTCAAGCCCGGAATCCTGCGGCCGAAAAACCCGCGGCCCTCGGAAATCAAAGGCGTGCGGACTTTTTCGCCGTAGCGTTCCCGCAAGGTCGAGCGCAAATCGCCGATGCCGTCGGCAAGACCGAGTTCGATCGCAGCCGAGGCGGTCCAGAACTCGCCGGAGAACAGCGTCTTCTCGTTGCCCTTGAGCTTGCCGGCGCGGCGATCTTGGACCAGCGCGATGAAGTGCTCGTGGATGTCTTTCTGGATCGCCTTGATGCGTTTGACGTCCTCCGGCTTTTCCGGCTGGAACGGATCGAGCATCACCTTGCGTTCGCCAGCGGTGTAGAGCCTGCGCTCCACGCCGAGCTTTTCCATCAGCTTGGGAAAGCCGAACGAGCCGCCGACCACGCCGATCGAGCCGACGATCGAAAATTGGTCACAGATGACCTCGTCGGCGGCGCAGGCCAGCATGTAGCCGCCGGAGGCGCCGACATCCTCGACGAAGGCGATAACCGGCAGCTTCTTTTCGGTGGCCAATTGGCGGATACGGCGGAAGATCAGATGCGATTGCGCCGGCGAACCGCCCGGCGAGTTGATGATCAGTGCCACGGCGCGGGCGTTGCGGGTTGCAAAGGCGCGCTCGATCGAACGGGCGGTCGAGGACAGTGTCAGCCCCGGCCGCAACGGCGTCACCGCGCCGATGACGCCGGCGAGCCGCACCACCGGTACCACCGGGATGTCGCTGCGGAAACGCGCCGGCACCAGGTTTCCGACAAGCTCAAGCGTCCGCTTGAGAATGTCCGGCATGGGTTTCGTCGCGGCGGGGGCCATAGCGGGCAGTTAGGCATCCTTGGAACCCAAGTCAAAGCCCAGCGGCGCCCCATCGCAGAGGGATTATCTTTGGGTGCAATGCAATATAATCCGCGTAAATATCCGGCAAAAGGCCACAAATTGCCTATTTCTTAACTTTGGAATGCTTTTTGCATTGCAGTAGGCGCCGGCACTTATACGATCTTTGAAAGAGGCGGATCGATGGATCCCAAGCTCACCATACTGTTCCTGCTTATCGGCAGTGTTATTGGGCTTTCGCATCTCAATGATGACACCCTGGGCCGTATGCGGCGCCAGCTGGTCGCTCGGCGCTGGCGCGAATTCGTACCGGGCTGGCGCAAATCCTAGGCAAAATTGCCCGGGATCAGGTTTCGCTAATCCCTAGCGTATCTCCGCCACGCAACACGGCTTCCGCCGCTGCCGTTGGACGTCCCTGCTCATCGTTCAGGACGAGCGCGGGATAAGTCATCGGCGCACCGCGGCCGGATTTCACCGCGCGCACCAACACGCGAATTGCGTTCGCGCCGGCGCGCGGAAGCACCGACAGCACGGCGATGCCGCCGAACTCGACCGCGAGCGCGCTCTGCACGTCGGCCAGCGCGTCGGCCCGCCAGATCAACGTCAGCACACCCTGCGGCTTGAGCAGTAGCGCGGCCGCTGCCACCCAGCGCTGCAACAGGCCGGGCGCCGCCGCATACGCCAGACGACGGTGCGGATCGGGCGACAAATTCTGCTTGGTCGCGTCGTGGAATGGCGGATTCATCAGCACGCGATCGGCTCTGCCGGGCGACAAACCGGTGCCGGCGGCATCGGCCACCAACACATCGACGCGGTCGGCTAATCCGTTGAGCCGCGCATTGCCGGCGGCCAGATCGCAAAGCGTTTGATCGATCTCGACCAATGTGATTTTGAGCCCCGGCACGCGCGCCGCCAGCGCCAGGCCGGCCGCGCCGATGCCGGCGCCGAGATCGACCGCATGCTCCCCGGCGCGCCCGCCAGTCGCGGCGGCGAGCAGTATCGCATCGTGACCGACACGATGGCCGCGCAGCGGCTGGCGCAACCGCAGACGGCCGCCCAGCACGGCATCTTCGCTGGTCTCAAAAATACCGCCGCCCGTCATTTCGGACGCAGCTCCTTGGCGAGCCCGGCGTCTTCCATGATTTGCCGCGCCGTGCGCTCCTGCTCGTCGGGCACCAGAATCCGCCGCGGCAAGACGCCGAGCGAACCTTCCAGCACGCTCATGTTCTGGTCGAGCACCATGTGATCAATCCCGGCGCCGTCGAGCAGCGCGACGATGGCCGATACCAGAACCATGTCATTGGTGCGAACGAGTTCGCGCATAATAATCCGCCCCGCTTCCGCGTCCCTTACATCATTGCACAAGGATTGCCCGCGCCGGCATTCGATTATAAGGTGTTTTTCCCGCCGCAACGATCTGTATTTACAATGAGAATCCAAGGCTTCCGCACGTCCCCGCTATTTGTGACGGCGAGCGTGGCCGCGCAGCGCCTGGTCGCGCTCTGGAACGCGTTTGCGACACGCTGGAATCCGGTTGTCGTGATCGTCATTGCCTGGGCCGTGCTGACCGTGCCCTTGGTTTTCCTGCGCGGTTTTCATTCCGACGAGGGCGTCGCCGTTACGGTCGCGCGCTCCGCGGTCGAAGACGGCTATTGGTTGACGCCTCACATATTCAACACCCGCTTCGTCGAACGCCCGACACTGCTGTCGTGGATGATCGCCGCGATCAGCGCGCCATTCGGCTCGGTCAGCCAGTTCACCGCCCGACTTCCCGTCATCCTGTTTTTGCTGACCGGATGCCTGCTGATTTACGCAATGTTGCGGCGGGCGGCGTCCAGCATTCCGGCCGCGTTGCTCGGCGGCGCGTTGTTTCTGGCCTGCCCGATCGTGGTGCGGGCTTACGCCATGGCGACCGCCGACATGGCGCTAGCCGTGTTGCTTTTCGCCTCCTTCGTCCTGTGGTGGGACGGCTATCGCGCCGGCCTCATCAGCCTTGCGAGATGGCTGGCAATCGGCGGCGTGCTGGCGCTTGCCGGCCTGATGAAAGGACCGCAGCCGGTCAGCTACTTCGCGTTCGGCATCGGCTCGTTTATTCTGATCACGCGGTCCTGGCGGCAAATTCCCGGCTTCATCCTTGCGGGCGTTATTTGCATCATCCCGATTGCCGCCTGGTACGGTTACGTCTATTCGCCCGGCGATGAAGGCCAATGGACAACCTTCATGCGCTTTTCGCCGGCCGCGCCGCTGGCCGGGCCGATCGAGGCGATCCTCAGTCTGTTTAACGAGACTTTGCCGGCCGCGCTGCTGGCGATCGCATTTTTCGCGGCCAAAGGGTTTAGCGACACGCGCATTCCGGCGGGCTTCACCAAGGCGCTGCTGTGCTACGGGCTGGCGGCAAGCATCGTCATTTTGTTCTGGCCGGGCGGATCGTCGACCCGTTATTTTTTCCCGTTGATCCTACCGATGTGCGTGCTCGGCGGCCTTGGCTACGACGCACTCATGAAAAGGGAGCCGCTGGTCCTCGTCCCAGGCCTTTTGACGATGTTCGGTGTGCTGGCTTACGCCTTCGTCTATTCCGATATCGCTGCGCCCTTGATGCCGCGACCATTCCGCGCGGCGCAAATCGACGCGGCGCGCATCAGCGAGCAGGTCAAGGCCGCGCCGGCCATAATCTATCGCACCGGCGCCACCGGCTTGAACGTATTTCCGCTGGTGCCGGGGCGCATTGTCGAAACCGACGTCACCGAAATCAAAAAAATTTCAGGTCCGGCGTGGATCGCGGTGACGCCGGATGTGGCGCAGGCACTGATCGCCGAACGGCCGAATGCGCTTCGCGTCGTGCTGCAATTCGGCCAGGACGACGAGTGGCGGCTGCTGCGGCTGGAGAAATAATTCAAACCGCGCCGAAGCCGCGCCAGCGCCAGCGCACCAGCAGCGCCAAAAGCCGGCGCATGTTGCTGCTCACGGCCATTTTGCTTGCGGTCGGTTTGAGATCGTAACGCAGGTGCAAAGGGATTTCCGCGCAGCGCGCGCCTGATGCATTGAGCTTGAGCAGCACTTCCACCATGCAGGCAAAACCGGCTTCCTCGACCAGGCGGCCGGGAAAGCGCGCCGCGGCAGTCTGCAAAAGTCCGATGCGGTAGGCGCGGTAGCCGCAGGTGTAATCCCAGACTTCGCACACCGGGTGAATCAGCTTGAACAAGATGACCGCGCCCAGCGCCGTCAGGCGGCGCAACAGCGGCACGCCGCGCACCGTTGCCCCGCTTTGGAAACGCGACGCGATCACAAGGTCGGCACCATTCGCCAGCGCCACCAGCATCTGCGGAATCTGTGCGGGATCATGGGTGTCGTCGCAATCCATGATGACCAGGACATTGTCCGCTGCGCCGGTGGCAACCGCATAATCGGTCAAGGCGCGCAAGCCCGCGCCGAGACCTTTGTTGACCTTGCCGTCCAGCAGCACCAGCGGCACGCGTTGCAGCCATTGCGACGCGATCGCCGCCGTCCTGTCGGTGCTGCCGTCGTTATAGACCACGACGGTGATCGCCAGTTGCGAGGATTGCGCCAGGCTTTCGATCCGCGCAAGCAAGCGCGGCAACGCGATCTCTTCGTTATAGGCGGGAAGCCCCAGATAGATACGGCCGGGCGTCATCATCCGGCGCAGACCGGCGCTTTGACCAGGCCGAAGGCTTCGGCAATGCGCTGCGCGGCGTAACCGTCGCCATAGGGAAAACCGCCGCTCGCCATTTTGGCATAGCTCGTTTGGTCGGTGAGCAGGCGCCGCACGGCATCGACCAGGGACGGCGCATCGGCGCCGACTATCGCGGCCACGCCCATCTCCACCGCTTCCGGCCGCTCGGTCACGTCGCGCAGCACCAGCACGGGCTTTTTCAGGAACGGCGCCTCTTCCTGGATGCCGCCGGAGTCGGTCAAGATCAAATACGCGCGCGCCATTTCCGACACCAACTGCGGATATCCGAGCGGCGGCGACAGATGGACGCGATCGTGATTTTTAAGCGAGTCGAACGTGGCCGCGACCGCGGGATTCGGATGGACCGGAATGATGAATTCGACGTCGTCAAATTCGCGCACGATGATCGACACCGCCCGGCAAATCGCCTCCATGCGCGCGCCCTGATTTTCCCGGCGATGCGCGGTCAATAGAATGCGTCGCAGCCCGCGGCTCCCGGCCGGCGCCTTGTCGATGCGTGCCAGCGTCAAGCGCAGCGCATCGATACCGGTATTGCCGGTGATGAACAGATGCGCGGGATCGACACCCTCCGCGCGTAAATTTGCGGCGGCGCGCTTGGTCGGGCAAAAATTCCAGCGCGCGAGCTTGCCGGCCGCGACCCGGTTGAACTCCTCGGGAAACGGCGCCTGAAAATTACCGGTGCGAAGCCCGGCTTCGACATGCGCGAACGGGATGCCGAGATAAAACGACGTGAGCGCCGTCACGAACAGCGTCGTGGTGTCGCCCTGCGCCACGATCACATCCGGCTTGATTTTGCCGATTATGCGCTCAAGTGGCGCAAACAGCGCGCCGGTGAGAACCGCCAGCGTGCGCGCTTGCGCATCGATGGCGATGCGCTCGTCCGGCTTGATGCCGAACCAGGCGAGCGGCTCCTCGGCCAACTCGGTGTGCTGGCCGGAGCACAGCGTCGTCACCTGCGCATGGCGTGCGAGCTCCAGAATGACCGGCGCCAACTTGATCGCCTCGGGCCGCGTCCCAACCACACACAGAAATCGCATTTGTCCTCACGCCAAGACCGCAAAAGCGGGTCGTTGTGGCACTAGTTTTTTGCCCTGTACAGAGGCGGTAAAGGCGCGATTTATCGGCCGCTGCGGCGCTCTTCGCCCGGCGCGCGGTGCGAAAGATAGGCGAGCAGCTTCATCTCGCGCCGCCCGCGCGTCACGGTATCGAGCACCAGGCCGATGGCCGCCGCCATGAAGGCCAGCAGCATCAGGCCGAGCGATAGAATGGCGGTCGGCAATCGCGGTACCAGGCCGGTTTCGAAATAGGTGACGAAGACGGGAATCGCGAACCCAATCGACGCGATCGCCAGCGCGATCCCGACGCCGGTGAAAAACGGCAGCGGGCGCTCGGCGCGATAGAGTTTCACCACCGTGCGCAAAATACGAAAACCGTCGCCCCAGGTGTTGAGCTTGGAGGCCGAGCCTTCCGGCCGCGCGTAATAAGGCGTGTCAATCTCGGCCACCGGCAGCCCCAGTTCGAGCGCGTGAATGGTGAGTTCGGTCTCGATCTCGAAACCGCCGGACAGCACCGGAAATGATTTCACGAAGCGGCGCGAAAATATCCGGTAGCCCGACAGCATGTCGTTGAAGGTCGGCCCGAACACTTGCGTGACAAACGAGGTCAGCAGCCAATTGCCGGTACGATGCCCTGCACGATAGGCGGCCTGTTCCCGGTCGACCCGGTTGCCCACCACCATGTCGAGCCGGTCGTCGAGCAACCGCTCGATCATGACGCGCGCGCTCGGCGCGTGATAGGTGGCGTCGCCGTCGACCAGCACGTAGATATCGGCTTCGACGTCGGTGAACATGCGGCTCACCACGAAGCCCTTGCCCTGGCGCTTTTCCTGGAACACTTCGGCGCCGGCGGCGCGCGCGGCGCCGGCGGTACTGTCGGTCGAATTGTTGTCGAACACGAAGATCGCGGCAGTGGGCAGCGCGGCGCGGAAATCCTTGACGACCTTGGCGACCGCCACTTCCTCGTTGTAGCAAGGCACCAGCACTGCGATAGTATATTGGGCGAGGCGGCCCGCCTTGGTCTCCGCCTTGGCCGCGGCCGTGGAAGAAGTTCGTTTCGCCAATCGCAAGCCCCTTGTGCCGGTACGCCGGCGTCACTTTGTTGTGACACCAAATCTCACGCAGTTTAACGCACTTGCCCCCTTAACACAGCGTTTCTATGCTCGCGCAAAGTCGTGACCGGGAGAAGTATTTTGGCCGTCGTCGTTCCGTTTGAAAGTCCACACCCCGCCTCGATCGAGCGTCTCGCCGAACTGGTGGCACCGGATATGGAGCGAGTCAACGCGGCCATCCTGGTGCGCACCGGCTCGAACGTCGCCATGATCCCGGAGGTTGCCAACCACCTGATTTCCTCGGGCGGCAAGCGGCTGCGCCCAATGCTAACGCTTGCGATGGCGAAACTTGCCGGATACGCCGGCGACGGCCACATCAAGCTCGCGGCGGCGGTCGAGTTCATGCACACCGCGACGCTGCTGCATGACGACGTAGTGGACGAAAGCAACATGCGCCGGGGTAAGCTCGCCGCCCGCATGGTCTGGGGCAATGAGGCGAGCGTGCTGGTCGGCGATTTTCTGCTCGGTCAGGCTTTCAAGATGATGGTCGAAGTCGGCAATCTGCATGCGCTCGATATTCTGTCCTCGGCCGCCAGCGTAATCGCCGAAGGCGAAGTGCTGCAGCTCGGCGCCGCCAAGAATACCGCCAGCAACGAGGACGAATACATGGCGGTGATCCGCGCCAAGACCGCAGAGCTGTTCGCCGCCGCCTGCGAAGTGGGCCCGGTGCTGGCGAACAAGGAAAAATCGGAGATCGCGGCCTGCCGTTCGTTCGGCATGAATCTCGGCATCGCATTCCAACTGGTGGATGATGCGCTCGACTACGGCGGCAAATCTGCCAAGCTCGGCAAGAACGTCGGTGACGATTTCCGCGAGGGCAAGATCACTTTGCCGGTGGTGCTGTCATTCCGCCGCGGCAACGAGAGTGAACGCGCGTTCTGGAACCGCACGCTAAGCGAAGGCGAAATCCGCGACGGCGACCTCGACCAGGCGATCTCGCTGATGGCCAAGCATCACGCGATCGAGGACACCGTCGGGCGCGCGCGCCACTATGGCGCCATCGCCACCGATGCGCTGGCGCTGGTACCGCAATCGGCAATCAAGACGGCGCTGGAAGAAACAGTCGCGTTCTGCATCGCGCGCGCGCACTAGCGCATTAGAACGGCCAATAGCCGGTCTGCGGATCGCGGTTCAATTGCTGGCGGATATAGGGATCGGGATCCTGGCCGACATAACGGCCATAGGCATAGACCGGCGGCGCGCAACCGTTCGGCTGCGGCGCCGGGTTGAAGAAAAAGCCGGACACCGAGGGATCGTTGGCCGTCTGACCGCAATGGCGGACGACCTTTTGCTTGACGCGCGCGAGCGCAGGATCAGCCGCGGCAAGGCTAAGGCCCGCGGTCACGCTGATGGCGGCGATGGCGATCCAGCTGACTTTCATAATGCTCTCCTGCTGCGCGCTGCCTAGCGGCAAATCGCCAGACAGGCAACGGTTCCCCGCGAACGGGGCATTTTCAAGGGCGTTTTTCCACCAAACCGAGCGTGGTCGGGCAGACCCACCAATCCTTGTGTTCGGAATGCAACTGTCGCACCGAAGCCGCTGCTTCAGCGGCGGATGCGAATAGCGCGAAACATGTGGCGCCCGACCCCGACATCCTCACCAGCCGGGCGCCCGGCGCCGCACGCAGGCGCTCGATCACGTCGGCGATCACCGGCGCGCAGGCGATTGCCGCCTGCGTCAGGTCGTTTTCGTATGGGCCGAGAAAACCGATCGCGGCATCAGACTTGTCCGGCACATCGCCGATAGGTTTCTGACTGGCTTGCCCGGCGGCGAATTTGGCGAACACCTCGCGCGTCGGCAGTGCGACGCCAGGATTGACCAACAGCGCCGCGAGCGGCGGCAGGTCGAGCGGGCCCGAGAGCTCATCGCCGATACCGCGCATGATGCGTGCGCGCGGATTGAGGCAGACCGGCACATCGGCGCCGGTCGCGCGTGCAGCCGCCGCCAGCCGCGGGTCGCCGGGCGCCAGATCGTTCAAGCGTGCCAGCAGCCGCAACGCCGCCGCCGCATCGGCCGAACCGCCGCCGAGACCAGCCGCGACCGGAATGTTTTTCTCCAGCGCGAAACGCCCGGCCTTCAACCCGGCGACGCGTTCGCGCAGCGCGCTATATGCCTTGAGCACCAGATTTTCGGCAGCGGGTCCGCAAGAGCCGGCGAACGGCCCGGCAACCACGAGCGCCGGCTCGCCGCCCGGCTGCAAAGTGAGTCTGTCGACCAATCCGGCGAACGCCACCAGGCTTTCAAGATCGTGATAGCCGTCGGCGCGGCGGCCAAGCACGCGCAACGTCAGATTGATTTTGGCGGGAGCCCGTTCGACCGGCGATGTGCTCACGCTAAGACCCGGGAGTTAGCCGCCGTCGCCGTTTTTCTTCTCGGACTTGATGGCCTTGGCTTGCGACGAGGTCTCGTCCGGTAGCCCGTCCTTAAGCTTGGCTTCGATCTTCGGCAGATCCTCCGGATCCGGTTTGAGATCGCGCGCGTGCGCCCACTGGAATTTGGCTTCCAGCACGCGTCCGACGCGCCAATAGGCGTCGCCGAGATGATCGTTGATGGTCGGGTCTTCCGGTTTGAGCTCGATGGCGCGCTCGAGATTCTTGACCGCTTCCTCATTATTGCCGGTCCGGAAATAGGCCCAGCCAAGAGAGTCAACGATGTAGCCGTCGTCCGGACGCTGTTGCACGGCGCGGTTGATCATTTCCATGCCTTGGTCGAGATTTACGCCCTGATCGATCCAGGAATAGCCGAGATAGTTGAGCACGTGCGGCTGCTCGGGAAACAGCTCGAGCGCCTTCTTGAGGTCGGTTTCCGCCTTCGGCCACTGCTTGGAGCGCTCATAGCAAATGCCGCGAAAATAAAAGACCACCCAGTTGGCTTTGTCTGGCTGTTTGAGCGCGTCGACGGCTTTGGAATAGACGTCGGCGCATTCGGCAAACTTCTTGTGCCCGCGCAGAATGTTGCCGAGCGCCATGATCGCTTCCTGATCGTCCGGATGCTCCTTAATCAAAGCATCGAGGTGCTTTTCCGCCTCGTCGGAACGATCGAGCGCATCGAGATTGGCGGCCATCTGGATCGCGGCATTGCGATGCAGCGGCGAACTCGGCGAAATACGTTCATAGACCTTGATCGCCAGCGCCGGCTTCTTGAGCGATTCATAAAGGTCGGCGAGCGAAAGCAGCGCCAGCGGATGGTTGGGCGCGAGATAGAGCGAAAGCTGGAGATAGACCAGGCCGAGATCTTCCCCGCCGCGGCGGCCGAGCGAGGCGCCCAATCCATAAAGCGCTTCGGCGGCGCCGGCCTGAGGCGTCGCCGCCAGCGGCGGCAGTTTTTCGCCGGCCTTGAGCGCTTTCATCGACTCGACTACCAGCGGATGACGCGGCAGCACCTTGTCGAACGCCTCGTAGACGTCGAGCGCGTCCTTGGTCGAGCTGTTGCGCGACTGCCAGCTGCCATAGGCCTCGACCACGCGCAGCGCGGAGGAATCGAGTTTGTAGGCATGCGCGAAGCGCGCGCCGGCATCTTTCTTGTTGCCGGCGAGATCGTAGATCATGCCGGCGTGCAGTTCCTTGAAGATGGCGTACCAATCCGGGCCGGTGAGCTTGTCGATGGAAGCGACGGCGCCCTTGGCATCGCCGGCGCCATACATCGACCAGGCCGAAAGCAGCGTCGCGGTCAGATCGGTGATCGGGCCGCGGATCGACTGCGCCAGGTCGCGGCGCGCCACGGCATATTGCTTGTGCTTGAGCGCCGCCACGCCGAGCACCAGTTGGGCGACGCGATCGTTCTTTTCGTCCTGCGCGATGCGCTCGGCATATTTCACGGCTTCGTCGATGTTGCCGTCAACCAGCAGCGACAGGAAGGCGCGGTCGAGTAACTCGCCGTTCTTCGGATCGTATTTGAGCGCGCCGCGGTAATAGGCGGCGGCGGCGCCGGCGTCGCGCTCCTGCCCGGCATGGCGGGCGGCGAGGTAACTGCCCGAAGCCGTCAGGCCGGAAAGGTCCTGGGCGGCAGGCGCCTGCGCGGCAAGCTCGATCGGTGCCGCGACCAGTAATGCAGCAAGCGCGGTGCCGATGGCGCACCGGTACAGAATCGAAGACGTCACGGGCGATGCTCCAATGAGGCGGCTGGCCGCGAATTTCGCGCGATCCGCCAAGGTTGAGCCGAGAATGGCCTTTTTGCGCCGCCCCCGCAAGAACGGCGGCGTAACACTTCAGTGTGAGGTTGAAAACTCCGATGTGGCAGCATCGTGGCCGCGACGCCTGCCGTACATCACATATTTGGATAGTTCGGTCCGCCGCCGCCCTCGGGGGGAACCCAGGTGATGTTCTGATTCGGGTCCTTGATGTCGCAGGTCTTGCAGTGGACGCAGTTCTGCGCGTTGATGACAAATTTGGGCGATCCCGCTTCTTCTACCCATTCATAAACCCCGGCCGGGCAATAGCGCGCCGACGGACCAGCATAGATGTCGTGCTCGGACACTTTTTGCAGGCTCATGTCCGCCACGTGCAGATGCACCGGCTGATCTTCCTCGTGATTGGTGTTGGACAGAAATACCGAAGACAACCGGTCGAAAGTAAGTTTGCCGTCGGGCCGCGGATAAGAAATCGGCGTGCATTCGGCAGCAGGCTTGAGCGTGGCGTAGTCCGGCTTGCCGTGCTTGAGCGTGCCGAACAGTGAGAAGCCGAGCGTGTCGCACCACATGTCGAAGCCGCCGAGCGCGATGCCGATCAGCGTACCGAGTTTCGACCATAGCGGCTTGGCGTTGCGCACCCTCCAAAGATCCTTGCCGATCGGCGACCCGCGCCAGGCGGATTCGTAATCGCTGAGCGCGTCATGGCTGCGCCCTCCGGCAAGCGCGGCGGCCACGGCTTCCGCGGCCATAATGCCTGAGAGCATGGCATTGTGGCTGCCTTTGATGCGCGGCACGTTCATGAAGCCGGCGTCGCAGCCAATCAGCGCGCCGCCGGGGAACGCAAGCTTGGGTACCGATTGGTAGCCGCCTTCGGTCAAAGCGCGCGCGCCATAGGCGAGACGTTTTGCCCCTGCGAAAGTGTCGCGCACCAGCGGATGGGTCTTGAAGCGCTGGAATTCCTCGAACGGCGACAGATAAGGATTCGAGTAATTGAGATGCAGCACGAAACCGACCGACACCAGATTGTCGTCGAAGTGATAAAGAAACGAGCCGCCGCCGGTCGAGCTGCCGAGCGGCCAGCCGAACGAGTGCTGCACCAGCCCCCGGCGATGCTTGTCGGGCGCGACCTCCCAAAGCTCCTTGAGGCCTAGTCCGAACTTCTGCGGCTGGCTCGCGCCGGCGAGATCGAATTTGGCGATCAGCTGCTTGCCGAGATTGCCGCGCGCGCCTTCCGCGAACAAAGTGTATTTGGCGCGCAGCTCCATGCCGCGCGTGAAACTGTCCTTGGGCTCTTTATTTTTCCCGACGCCCATGTCGCCGGTGGCGACGCCGGCCACCGCGCCCTGCTCGTCGAACAGGACTTCGACGGCGGCAAAGCCCGGATAAATTTCAACCCCGAGCGCTTCGGCTTTGGTCGCCAGCCACCGGCAGACGCTGCCGAGGGAGACGATGAAATTGCCGTGGTTGCTCATCAGCGGCGGCATCATGAAGTTTGGTAGCCGCAATGCGCCGCCCGCGCTGAGCCAATAGAAACGGTCGGCGGTGACCGCGGTTTTGATCGGGCTATCTCCGCCGCGCCAATCGGGCAGCAACTTGTCGAGGCCGACCGGATCGATCACCGCGCCGGAGAGAATATGGGCGCCGACCTCGGAGCCCTTCTCGACGATCACGACCGAAATATCGGGATTGATCTGCTTGAGGCGGATGGCCGCGGACAAGCCGGCCGGGCCGGCACCGACAATCACCGCATCGAATTCCATCGCCTCACGGGCGGGTAGCTCAGCCATGGCGTTCTCCTAACGCATGATCCACTTTTGCACACGGCTCGGCAATCGCGCAGCCGCTATGCGCGATTATGCTAAGATGCAAGGATGGCGTCCTCCGGCGACAAATCTGCCCGCGAACTGCTCGACTTCTACCTGGAAGCCGGCGCCGATGCGCTGGTCGGCGAAGCGCCGGTCGACCGGTTCGCGGCGCCCGAGCCGGCTGCGCCGCCTGCCCGCCCGCCGCAGCCGGTCGCGCTGCCGCCCAACCTCGAAATCAAGGGCCGCGCCAGCCCACCTATTGCCCCGCCCGCGCTCGATGAGGCCGCCATGGCGGCGCGCGAGGCGGCCCGCAGCGCCAAGACGCTCGACGAACTGCGCGCCAGTCTGGACAAATTCGACGGCTGCGGTCTCAAGGCGAGCGCCACCCAACTGGTCTTCGCCGACGGCAATCCAAAAGCCCGCGTGATGTTCGTCGGCGAAGCGCCCGGCCGCGACGAAGACATCGAGGGACTGCCGTTCGTCGGCCGCTCCGGCAAGCTGCTCGACCGCATGCTGGCCGCCATCGGCCTTGACCGGACCTCGGTCTACATCGCCAATGTCGTGCCCTGGCGGCCGCCAGGTAACCGTACGCCGACGCCGCAGGAAACCCAAATCTGCCTGCCGTTCATCTTGCGTCAGATCGAACTGGCCGACCCCGACGTCCTGGTTTGCATGGGCAATCCTTCGGCGCAGACGCTGCTCGGCATCAAGGAAGGCATCACCAAGACGCGCGGGCGCTGGTTCACCTTCAACACCGGCAAACGCGACATCCGCGCCATGCCGACGTTCCATCCAGCGTTCCTGCTGCGCAGCCCGCTGCAGAAGCGTTTCGCCTGGCGGGATTTCTTGGCGATCAAGAAGGTGCTCGGCGACACTCAACGATAGGCGACGAGCAGCGCGCCGGTAGCAATCAACGCCACGCCAATCCAATTCGGCGCGGTGAGTTTCTCGCCGAGAAACATCACGCCAAACAGCGCCACCAGGACGACGCTGAGCTTGTCGATCGGCGCCACCTGCGCCGCCTGGCCAATTTTCAGCGCTCGGAAATAACACAGCCACGAGGCGCCGGTGCCCAGCCCCGACATCAACAGAAACAGATAAGTGCGGCCCGATATCTCGCCCGGCGCCTGAAACTCCCCGGTCATCGCCAGCAGAAATCCCAGTGTGACGATAACGACAATGGTGCGGATGAAAGTGGCGAGGTCGGAGTTGATATTCTCAACCCCGACTTTTGCGAAGATCGCCGTCAGCGCCGCGAATATCGCCGACAGCACCGCCCAAAACTGCCAAGACGACAATGCCGTCATTTCATCCTGGCTCCATGCCCTTGGCCTTGATCACGGCGGCAGCGGCCGGGCTCTTGAGTAATTTGATCAGTTCGCGCGCCGCCTGTTGGTTCGGCGACTGCGTCGAAACGCCCGCGACAAATGTAACATAAGAGTTGAGTTCCGCCGGCAACGGGCCGACCAATTCTACACCCGGCACCGACATGATGTTGGGAATAACGATAATAGCGAGATCCACCTCGCCGTCGGCAACCATCTCGGAAACCGATTCCGTCATGGGCTGAACGGTCTTGGCCTTTAGCGCGTCGGCGATACCAAGTTCCGCGAAGATCTTGTTCAGGTGGATGGTGCTGCCACCCTCCTTCAGATAAGTGATCGACTTGGCAGCGAGCAGCGTGCGCTTGAAGGCCTCGACGGTGCCGATGTCGGGCTTGGCCGCGCCGCGCTTGACCGCCACGCCAATGCCGGCCCGCATGAGGTCGGTACGGCTATCAGCCAGCAATTGGCCCGATTTGATCAACGCGTCGGTCTGGAAATTCACCAGCACCGCTAGATCGAAGGGCTCGCCGGCTTCGATCCGCCGCTTCATCACCGCCGCAACATCCGCGACGACCACCGGTTTGAAGCCGGTCGCCTGCTCGAACTGCGGCGCAAGTTCGGCCACGACGATTTTGGTGACGCGCGAGCCGAAAATCTTAAGTTCGGCGGACAATGCTGGATTTGCCCCGCCCGCCAAAAGCAGCAAGCCCGCCAACAATGCCGCGACGGCCGTCCTCGGGCGATTTGCGGCGCTCATCCCGACACGGCGAATTTGATCGCGAACAGCACCGCCAGCACCATCACCGCCGGCGAGGCTTCCTTGACCCGGCCGGAGATCAATTTCGCCAGCGCATAGGTGATAAAGCCAAGCCCGATGCCGGTGGCGATCGAATAGGTCAGCGGCATCGTGATGGCGGCGACCACCGCCGGGGCATATTCGGTGATGTCCTCCCAATCGATTTCGGCGAGCCCGCGCGCCATCACGCAAGCGACGTAAAGCAACGCCGCCGACGTGGCATAGGCCGGGATCATGCCGGCGAGCGGGGCGAACAGCAGCGCCAGCAGGAAGAAGATCGACACGAACGCCGCGGTCAGGCCGGTGCGGCCGCCGGCCGAGACGCCGGCCGCGCTCTCGATGTAGCTGGTGGTGGTCGAGGTGCCAATCACCGAACCAAACATGGCGGCGAAACTGTCGGAGATCAGCGCTTCCTTCATGCGCGCCAGCTTGCCGTTCTTCATCAACCCGGTGCGGTGGGTGACGCCGATCAGCGTGCCGGCATTATCGAACACGTCGATAAACAGGATCGAGAACACCACGATCAGGAACGTGCCTTCGAACACACGCGAGAAATCGAGTTGCAGCAAAGTCGGCGCGATCGAGGGCGGCAGCGACATGATGCCGGAATAGTGCGCCAGACCGAGCGGCAGGCCGATAACCGTGACCGCTAGAATGCCGATCAGCGTGCCGCCGATGACGCGGCGATAATTGAGCGCGATGATCAGCACGAAGCCGAGCAGCATCAGGATCGCTGCCGGGTTTTTCAAATCGCCGAGCGTGACTAGGGTCGCCGGCTGCGCCACCACGACGTGGGCTTCCTCCAGCGCGATGATGCCGAGAAACAGGCCGACACCGGCCGAGACCGCGAGCTTGAGATTCTGCGGGATCGACTCGATGACGTATTGCCGGACGCGGAATACCGAGATCAGGAAGAACAGCACGCCGGAGCAGAACACCGCGGCCAACGCCTGCTGCCAGGTATATTTGTAGGTCAGCACCACGGTAAAGGCGAAGAAGGCGTTGATGCCCATGCCGGGCGCGAGCGCGATTGGGTAGTTGGCATAGAGCGCCATCACCATCGTGCTGACCGCCGCGGCGACGCAGGTGGCGACGAACACCGCGCCCGAATCCATTCCGGCTTTGCTCAGGATCGCCGGGTTGACGAACACGATGTAGACCATGGTCAGGAAAGTGGTCAGACCGGCGATGAATTCGGTGCGGATGTCGGTGCCCTGTTCCTTGAGCCCGAAGTAATTCTCCAGCCATGCCGCGACCGGCGTTTCGCCCGATGCCGATTTCTTTGCCTGCTTTGCCATAGTGACCCCCTTTGCCGGCTGCCCAGACGGCGAGCCTAGCCCGGGCGGGTGGGCGCTGCAGGACAAGCTTGTGGATGATGTGGATACCGGCGACCGGCCCCGCGGCGATTGAACGCTGTGATGGAACGCGATGGGCTCGCAAAGACTTAAGGATTGGGATTAAAGTCGCGCCACGGGAGCACCCGCACGGAGGCCGCGATGGATTTTGATCCTGTCTTGCTGGCCCGGCTGCAATTCGCCTTCACCATTATTTTTCACATCATCTTCCCGAGCTTCACCATCGGGCTGTCGGCCTATATCGCGGCCCTCGGCGCGATCTGGCTGCGCACCGGCCAAGACCGCTACCAGCAACTGATGCGGTTCTGGACCAAGATTTTCGCGGTCTCGTTCGCGATGGGTGTGGTGTCGGGGATCGTGCTGTCCTACCAGATCGGCACCAACTGGAGCCGCTTCTCGGTTTTCAGCGGCAATGTACTGGGGCCGCTGCTCGGCTACGAGGTGCTGGCGGCGTTCTTCCTGGAGGCGACCTTCCTCGGCGTGCTGCTGTTCGGCTTCAAGCGCGTGCCGCCTTGGCTCTACGTGCTCTCCGCCGTGGTGGTCGCGGCCGGCACCGCCACTTCCGCCTTCTGGATTCTCTCCGCCAATAGCTGGATGCAGACGCCGGCTGGCTACGAACTCAAAGACGGCGTCGCGGTTCCGATCGACTGGCTCGCCGTCGTCTTCAACCCGAGCTTTCCCTACCGATTAGCGCACATGCTCAACGCCGCCTACCTCACCAGCGGATTCGTGGTCCTGGCGGTCGGCGCGCGCTACGTGATCGGCGGAAAATATATCGAAGAAGGCCGTACCATGCTCCGCATGGCGATCGGGCTCACGGCCATTCTGGCGCCGCTGCAATTGTTCATCGGCGACCAGCACGGGCTCAACACGCTCGCGCACCAGCCGATCAAGATCGCGGCCATGGAGGCGCATTGGGATGGCTCCAAGCCCGGCGACTTCGAGATCTTCGCGTGGCCGGATGAGAAAGCCGGCGTCAATCGTTTCGCGATTTCGATCCCGCATGGATCCTCGCTGATCCTCACCCACAGCTGGGACGGTCTGTTCCCCGGCCTTACCAGCGTGCCGGAATCGCAGCGGCCGCCGGTGAAGACCGTGTTCTTCGCCTTCCGCATCATGTTGGGCATAGGCTTTTTCATGATCGCGGCGGCGCTGTTGGGCGCGCTGCTATGGTGGCGCGGTTCGCTCTTTACGGCGCACTGGTATTTGCGTGTCATGGCGCAAAGCTGGTGGATCGGCTTCGTCGCGGTGATCGCCGGCTGGGTGGTGACCGAGACCGGACGGCAACCTTGGCTCGTTTACGGCATGCTGCGCACCGCCGATGCCACCTCGCCGGTGCCGGGCGCGACCATCGCCGGCACGCTGGCGCTGTTCGTCGTCGCCTACTGCATCGTGTTCTGGTTCGGCATCTACTACATCAATCGGTTGATCAACGGCGGCCCGGATAGCCCCATCGCCAAAGCGGCTGAAGGATTTACCAACAAGCCGCTCGCCGGCATGACCGGGAGGTGACAGACATGGAATGGTACCTCCCGCCAATCTGGGCCGCCATCATCGGCATCGCCGTCGCGATGTACGTGATTCTCGACGGCTTCGATCTTGGGATCGGCGTGCTGTTTGCCTTCGCGCGCGGCGAAGGCGAGCGCGACCAGATGATGCGTTCGATCGCGCCGTTCTGGGATGGCAACGAGACCTGGCTGGTGCTGGGCGGCGCCGGCTTATTCGTGGCGTTTCCACGCGCCTATGCGGTGGTGATGCCGGCGTTCTATCTGCCGGTCATCGTCATGTTGCTGGCGCTGGTGTTCCGCGGCATCGCCTTCGAATTCCGTACCGTCTCGCACAGCAAGCGCTGGTGGAGTGCGGTCTTTACCTGCGGCTCGACGCTCGCCGGTTTTGCGCAAGGCGTGATCCTGGGCGGCCTCATTCAAGGCGTTCCGGTAAAGGACGGTGCCTATGCTGGCGGCCCGTTGCATTGGGCGACGCCGTTCGCGTTTTTATGCGGGCTGGCGCTGGTCGCAGGCTACGCGCTGCTCGGCGCAACCTGGCTTACCATGAAGACCGAAGGCCCGGTGGCGGTGCGCTCGCGCGCCCACGCCAAATGGCTGCTGCTGTTGGTGCTGGTGTTCATGGCGGCGGTGAGCCTGTGGACGCCGCTGGCCGAGCCACGCATCGCGGCGCGCTGGTTCTCGCTGCCGAATTTTTATTTCCTGTGGCCGGTGCCGGTGGTGACGGCGCTGGTGGCTTTTTTTCTGTGGCGCTGGCTCGCACAGGGCCGCGAGGTGCCGCCGTTCCTGGCGGCGATCGCGCTATTTCTGCTGGGCTATCTCGGGTTGGTGATTTCCAACTTCCCGTATCTGGTGCCGCCCTCGCTCACGGTCTGGGACACCGCCGCGGTGCCGGCCAGCCAGATCTTCATGCTGCTCGGCACGCTGTTGCTGTTGCCATTCGTGCTCGGCTACGTCGTGTTCATCTATTGGCTGTTCCGCGGCAAAGTGCGCGAAGGCGAAAGCTATCACTAAGGCGCAAACCCTAAGGCGTCTGCGGGCGCTCCATCGCCCAGCCGAGCCGGATCAGCGGCAGCATCCCTTGCACCGTACGTGCAAACGAGCGCGGGACTTCCGGCACCATGGCCGGGAACTGCGTCTTCAGGCTCGCCGGCGGATCGCCGGCCGGCCACACCATCAGGCCGCCGTCTTTGCGGACATTCGCGGGGCTCGCCCACGGACTGCGCTGCGGCGCCCAGTTGAAATAGACATGCGGCCGGCTTGGGCTCGCCAGCGCGACCAGTGGCGCCAACTCGACATCGCCAGTGACGAATTTGAGCGGCTTGCCGGTGCGGCGCTGGAAATTATCGGCGAAGAAGCGGCCCTCGACATTGGCCGGCTGTGAAATTTTAAGATCGATGGCAAAGGTCCACGGCAGCAGCGCGATACCGACCACGATGAGCGCGGGCGGCGCCACCATAAGACCGAGCCAGGTCGAGGACACCATGCGCTCACGATAGAGCGGCACCCGGTCGCCAGCAGCCACCACGACCGCCAGCCCAGAAAGCACCACCAGCGGCGCGACGCGCTCGAGCGGCCCTAACCGGCCGCTGGCAAAGACGATAACAATGGCGGACGCCGCCGGCATCAGCGCGAAGAAATAGACAAACAGCCGTGCCAATGGCCCGACCGGATTACGATCAATCAACGGCGCCTGTTCGCGCGGCCGGCGCGGCCAGCCGCTGGCGAAGGCGACCAGCAGGCCCAAGCCGACATGCGTCAAAATCAGCGCGACGCACAGCCAGACGGCGGGCGGCAAGCGACCGGCAGCATCTGAGTCTTTTAGGCCCGCGATCACGAGATCGCGCGCGTCCTTCAGCCACGCCAAATGCGGGAAGATGACGATGATGAACAACAACAGCGCGATCCACGGATCGGGATTGAACAGCGCCTGCCGACTGCGCGGCACCGCCAAGGTGAACACCATCATCAAGGCGAGCAGGATCAGCCCGGCGTAACTCGCAAGCAGCAGCAGGCCGAGATCGAGCGCCAGCAGGAACCAGTAGCCGCGTTCGCCCTCGCCGACCGCGCGCCAATAGTGCAGCAGCGCCAGCGCCCATAGCGGCGCGGCCATGATCGCCGGACCGAAATTTGGGCTCGGCACCGTAAAGGCAGCGACCCCCACCATCAACAGCACGGCGAGCACCGCATGACGCGTGCCGACGATACGGCTGCCGAGTTTAAACACCGCCCAATAGGTGACGACGATGCAGGCCTGCGCCAGCGCGTAGAGCCCGAACGTGCCGGCAAAACGGAAGGCGATCTCGCCCAACCAGAACGCCAGCGGCGGCCCGAGATAGCTGCCGAGCACGAATTCATGACCGATGGCCAGGACTAGCGGCACCTCGCCGGGCGGCGCGCTGTAAAACAGCGCCGGCATCAGCGTCCAAAGTGCCGCTTGCGTGAGCGCCACGGTCCAGAACACCACCGCCGGGCGCCCGCGCAGGAATTCAATAATCAAGGAGACGTAATGCATTGGCCCGCACAGGGTGAAACCGGAAGGAACCGGGCAGGAATAGAGAAGGCTGGCTAAAGAGGCAACAACTCGGCGATCACCTCGTCGGAGGCCCCGCCCAGCGCGGCGAGTTTAGCCGCCACCGGCGCGAACGATCTGCGGTGGTGGATGGTCGGCCCCAGACGGGCCAGCGCTGCGAAATGCTCCGGCACGGAATAGCCCATGTGGCGCTCGAAGCCGTAGCCGGGATGCGCGAGGCCTAGTCGGCCCATCAGCCGGTCGCGGGTGACTTTCGCGACGATCGAGGCCGCCGCCACTGACAACACCAGCGCGTCACCGGAAACCACAGCCTGACAGTCGCAACCGCAATCGATCTTGATATGGCCATCGACGAAAACGAGCTGCGGCCGCACCGGCAGCGCCTTGACAGCACGCGCCAGCGCCCAGAGCGAGGCGCGCAGGATATTGTCGCGGTCGATGCGCGCGGTCGAGCCGAAGGCGACAGCGACTTGCGCGGTGGCGCAGATTTTCTCGTACAGCTTTTCGCGCTCGGCGGCGTTGAGCTTCTTGGAATCGTTGAGCCCGCGCGGGATGCGTTTGGGATCGAGAATGACTGCCGCCGCCACCACCGGGCCGGCGAGCGGCCCCCTGCCCGCCTCGTCGCAGCCGGCGACCGGAAATACCCCGTTGTTGAGCGCACGCCGCTCACGCCGAAAGGTTGGGCGGAGAATCGGCTCGGCGAGTGGAAGGCGCACGGCAGCGGCTTTGCTGGGCATAACAACAGAGAATGCGCGGCAGGTTGCGCAAGTCAATCACGATGGACGGGGCGTGTGGATGAGGCAGTGGCCCTTGCGCCCAAACGTGGCCGAATTACTATTTCTCGTTGCAGCCGGACGCTTCCGATCCGGACGCGACAGGGAGGCGATCATGCTGACAAGACGAGGCTTTGCCGGTTGCGCGTTATGCGCAATTACCGGCTTCATCGCGAGCGACGCGTCGGCGCAGGGCGCGCCACCGGCGGCAACACCGGGCATCACGCGAAAGGTTCTATCGCAGATGGACGGCCCGACGCCTGGCTATGTGACCATCATTGCAGAAGCGACGGTGGAGCCCGGAACGGTCGTAGGGCGGCATACGCACCCGGGAATCGAAACCAGCTATGTCCTTGAAGGCAGCCTCGAACTGCCGATCCAGGGTCAGCCGACACGTTTATATAGCGCGGGCGAGACCTACCAGGTGCCGACCGGCACGCCGCATGCCGGTGGCAAAGCCAGCGACAAGAGGATCAGGATCGCAAGCACCTATGTGGTCGAGAAGGGCAAGCCGCTCGCCGCTCCGGCCTGATCGGGTCAGCGGTCAATACGTCACGGCAGGCTCGGAAAGCGTCTCGGCCTCCCGAGAATTATATCCGCTCGTCTTTACAACAGACTGAGCTGTTGCGTTGCCGGCTTCGGCGCGCGGAACAGTTCGGTCGAGAGCGAATGTTTCGCCGCGTTGAGCCCGAGCTTCTCGCAGGCCATCTCGAAGCGCCGGCCTATCATCCAGGCGTAAGGCCCGGTGCCCTTCATGCGCTTGCCCCAGGTCGAGTCGTAATCCTTGCCGCCGCGCGTCTCGCGGATCAGCTTGAACACGTGATTGGCGCGATCGGGATAATTCGCCGTCAGCCACTCGCGGAACAGATCGCGCACTTCCAGCGGCAGGCGCAGCAGCACGTAGCCCGCCTGCTTCACGCCGGCGGCGGCCGCGGCATCGAGGATGCGCTCGATCTCCATGTCGTTGAGCGCCGGGATCACCGGCGCCACCATGACGGTCGTGGGCACGCCGACCTGCGCCAGCCGCCGCAAGGTTTCCAGCCGGCGCATCGGCGTCGCCGCGCGCGGCTCCATTTTGCGAGCCAGCTCGGCATCGAGCGTGGTCACCGACAGCGCGACCTTGGCGAGCTTGCGCTCCGCCATGCGAGCAAGAATATCGAGGTCGCGCAATACCAGGGCCGATTTCGTGACGATGCCGACCGGATGGTTGGCGCGGTCGAGCACTTCGAGAATGCGGCGCATGACTTTGTAGCGCCGTTCGATCGGCTGATAGGGATCGGTGTTGGTGCCGATCGCGATCACCTTCGGCTCATAGCCGGGTGTCGACAGTTCCTTCTCCAACAGCTCGGCCGCTTCGGGCTTTACGAACAGTTTGGATTCGAAATCCAGCCCGGGCGAGAGGCCGAGATAAGCATGCGTCGGGCGCGCGAAGCAGTAGACGCAGCCGTGCTCGCAGCCGCGATAGGGATTGATCGAGCGGTCGAAACCGATGTCGGGCGATTCGTTGCGGGTGATGATCTTGCGGGTGGCGTCGGTCTGCACGGTGGTCTTGAACGGCGGCAATTCGTCGAGTGAACGCCAGCCGTCGTCGAACGCGATGCGCGCCAGCGGCTCGTAGCGGCCGGGGGCATTGGTCTGCGCGCCGCGCCCGCGCCGGCGCTCGAATTCGACCGCCACGCCGAGCAGTTCGGTCGCGTCGTCGACATAGACGCCCGCCGGCGTGGAGGGCAGCTCCTTTTCCGGCGGACGTCTCAAAGCTGCATTATTTCGAGCCATGGTGGCACCTTAGCTGAACGATGAGAACATAACAAGAACAATCTAGATGTCCTTGCACATCTAACGTTTCAAGGGGCTGGCGGGCTGTGGATGGCGCAAAAAAAATGTGGTCCGGCGGCCACACCCAAAAGGATTGGGCCATGGCCAAGCCGGGTGGCGGAACAGAACCAGTTGCGAGCCGTTGTGCCTGATGAATTTCCGATCGCAATCGATCGGTTCAGAAAAGGGGTAAGCCATGCGTCGTCTTGCAATCGCACTGCTCGCATCGACCGCATTCGTCGGTGCCGCCGCCGCTGCCGACATTCAGGCAGCACGACCCGTCTACAAGGCGCCGATGCTGACGCCTGTGCTGGTGTACAACTGGACCGGCTTTTATGCCGGCGTGAACGCCGGCTACAGCTGGGGACGACAGGATAATTCGATCGGCGGCACGGGAATTGGCTCGACGAATCTCAACGGATTTATCGGCGGCGGCCAGATCGGCTACAACTGGCAGATTAATCAGATCGTGTTCGGCCTCGAAGCCGATTTCCAGGGCTCCGGCCAAAAGGGCGACGGAAGCTTCACCGGCGCCCCCGGCGTCATCCCCGCCAGCACTTTCACGTACACCGACAAGCTCGATTGGTTCGGCACTGTGCGCGGCCGCGTCGGCTATGCGTTCGATCGCTGGCTGCCCTACGTGACCGGCGGCTGGGCCTATGGTCATGGCAGCATCGGTGGAACGGCGACCGGCGGTATTACTGGGACAGGCACCGTATCCAACACTTATAGCGGCTGGGCGCTCGGCGGCGGTGTGGAATACGCCTTCCTGAACAACTGGAGCGCCAAGCTCGAATATCTCCACCTCGACTTCGGCAATGGGCCTTCGGTGGTGCTAGCCCCGAGCGCCGCGGTTCTGTCCGGCGGCAAGCTGACCGACGACATCGTGCGCGTGGGCCTGAACTACAAATTCTGATAGCGGCGTAGCGCATCCAAGCGAGGCAAGGCCGCCGCGAGGCGCCCTTTGTTTTTGTAGAGCCGCCGGGTTCTGCCTGCATTTCAGGCCGATCGAACCGAATCCCGCGTGGTATGGTGCGCCTCGTCATGCTGAGCGCAATCATTGCCACGCACGAATCGGAACGCGCTTTGGTGCCGACGCTGGCCGCGCTGGTGCCGGGCGCGACCGCAGGCCTGCTCGGCGAAGTGATCGTGGCCGACGCCGGCTCGCGCGACGCCACCGTCGAAGTGGCCGGCGTCGCCGGCTGCCGCTTCATGGCCTCAAGCGAGCCGCTCGGCACGCGGCTAAAGGCGGCGGCGGCCTCGACCCGCACGCCGTGGCTGATGTTCCTGCGCGCCGGTTGCGTACCCGAAGCGGGCTGGGTTTCCGCCGCCGATCGTTTCATCGAGGCCAGCGACCATCTCGACAAACCCCGCGCGGCCGTATTCCGCCCGCCTGGCGTTGCCGATTTGCTGCGGCCCGGCCTGGCCGAATTGCTCGCATTGCTGCGCGTCACCCTCGGCGGCGGCGCGAAGCCCGAACAAGGCCTGCTGATCGCGCGGCGACATTACGAGGCTATCGGCGGCCATCCTGACGGCGAAGGCGCGGAGGCCGCCATATTGCGCCGGATCGGCCGGCGGCGGCTAGTCATGCTGCCGGCCGGCGCTCGTTTCGGGCGCTGAGAGATACTTGACTTAGGCAATCAATTCGTCGACCCTGCCGAAATGACGTCCGCAATCCGGCAAGCAACCGCCGCCGTGCGCCGTTTCAATCGCTTCTACACGCGGCAGATCGGCGTGCTGCGGAAAACCTATCTCGACAGCTCCTATTCGCTCGGCGAAATGCGTGTGCTGTACGAGATCGCCCATACCGGCGCGCGCACTGCCAGCGACATCGCCCGCGCGCTCGACATCGATGCCGGATATTTGAGCCGGGTGTTGCGCAATTTCGAGAAGCAAGGACTAATCACCCGCAAAGCTTCCCGTGAGGACGCGCGCCAAAGCCAACTCGCCATGACGGCACGCGGGCTAAAGACCTTCGCACCTTATGAACGGCGTTCGCAGCAGCAGGCCGGCGCAATGCTGGGCCAACTCGAGCCGGCGCAGCAGTCGAAGCTGGTCACCGCCATGCAGACGATCGAAGGTCTGCTTGATGGCAAACCAAAACCAGAACAGAAAACTAATTACATTCTGCGCCAACCGAAGCCCGGCGATTTCGGCTGGATCGTCACCCGCCACGCCGAGGTCTACGCGCAGGAATACGGCTGGACCGAGCCGTTCGAGGGCCTGTGTGCGCAAATCGTCGCCGACTTCGCCAATAAGAACGATCCAGCCTGCGGGCGCTGCTGGATCGCGGAATTGAACGGCGAGAATGTCGGCACCGTCATGCTGGTGAAAGATTCCGACGACGTCGCGCGCCTGCGTCTGCTTCTGGTCGATCCAAAAGGTCGCGGGTTAGGCCTTGGCACCCGGCTGGTCGATGAATGCATCCGCTTCGCGCGTGCCGCCGGTTACAAGAAGATCACGCTTTGGACCCACAGCATCCTCACCGCCGCGCGTAACATCTATGAGAGTGCCGGCTTCCGGCTCACCGCCAGCGAGCCGCGTCACACCTGGAGCAACGACGTGGTGGCGGAGTTCTGGGATTTGGAACTCTAAGCAGTCGCGCCTTTCGCCTTGGCCCGCCGCATATGCTCGTCGAGCCGCGGCAAGATCTCCACGAAATTGCAAGGCCGGTAGCGGTAATCGAGCTGGTGCACCAGGATCTCGTCCCAGGCATCCTCGCAGGCGCCGGGTGAGCCCGGCAGGCAGAAGACATACGTCGCGTTGGCGACGCCGGCGGTGGCGCGGGTCTGGATCGCCGAAGTGCCGATTTTTCTCTCGCTCACCAGCAGGAACATGGCGGCGAATGCGTCCATGCGCTTTTCCAACAGCGGCTCGACCGCCTCGGGCGTCACGTCGCGCCCGGTAAAGCCGGTGCCGCCAGTGGTGATCACCACGTCGATGAATTTGTCGGTGATCCAGGCCGTCACGTGCTGGCGGATCGCGCGCACGTCGTCCTTGACGATAGCGCGCTCGGCAAGCTTGTGGCCGGCGGCGCGAATGCGCTCGATCAGCGTATTGCCGGACTTGTCGTCGGCAAGCTCACGGGTGTCGGATACCGTGAGCACCGCGATCTTGAGCGGAACAAATTGTCTGCTTTCGTCGATACCGGGCATGGCGGGACTCTAGCAACGCCCCGGCGCAACGTCACCCCAAAGCGGCATCATTTAATGCCGGCCGCTCGTAGATATTGCCGGTCGACGAATTTTTCCGGCGTAGGCAACGGCGGTAAAATCGCGCCGGTCTCCGCCATCATGGCTATCACCTGCGCGAGGCCATCGATGTCGATCTCGCCTTCGAGCGGCAGCACGCCGCGTTCCGGCTCGAAATAAAGCATCAGCACCTCGGCGACGATCGTTTTCGATACGCCGGTGGTCTCGGCGACAATGCCGGCAACCGCAATACGGTTCGTTGGATCACGGATGAATTTGAACGAGGCGCGCAGCGCGCGCAGATAGCGCACGACGGTCTCTTTGTGCGCCTGCGCCCAGGACCGCCGCGCCGCCGTCACGGTGTAGAGAAATTTTGGGCTGGCCTCGGTTGAGAGGCCGAGCAGCGTGAAGCCTTCAGCGCGCGCAGCCATATCCTGCGGTTGGCCGAGCGGCACCGCGTCGCACTCCCCTCGTCGCAGGCAATCGGCGCGCGCCGGTGTACCTTCCAGCACCTTGCTGATATAGTCGCCGTCCTTGAGACCATGCAACGCCAGCAGTTTGCGCATCGAAATCGAAATCGTGCCGCCCTGATCGGCAAAGCCGATGGTCTTACTCTTTAAGTCGTCGAAGTTCTTGATGTCGGGCTTGGCCACCAGGCTGTAGATCGGATTATTGAACTCAGCCGCGATCGCCACCGCGTCCGAACCGGCGAGCGCCTTGCGAATCAAAAACGGCGTGGCGACGTGGGTAATGTCAAAGGTGCCGTCATACAGCGCATCGATCATCTTGTCGGAGCCACCGGGGGTCGGAACGACGACTTGAAAATCCAAGCCCTCGCGGGCGAAAAAGCCCTCGCGCTCCGCCACCACCACCGGCAGCGAATAAATGCTGCGCAGGGTCGAATAAGCCTGCCCGTAACGCAGCGTCAGCGGTTCGGCCCCGGCCTGCGCCGCGAGCAACGCCGCGCCGATGAATGCCAGCAAGCGCGCCATCACGGCGCACGCTGCAGCGTGCAATCGATCTCGATCGGCCCCGCCTGGGCGCCGGGCGGCGTGCGTCGTACCGTTCCGCTCTGCGTGTAGCCGTTCTTGCTGCACGTGACTTCGGACTGGTCGGGATCTGTGGTGGTCGCAATCCGGTAGCCGCCGATGGCGTCGGTCACGCCGACGAAGGACATGGTCTTAAATTTCACATTGACGCGCGCGCCGGCAACCGTCGCGCCGCGCGCGTCCTTGACCACGCCGAAGAAAATCGAGTCGGCGCCGTCTCCATGGTCGTCGCCGCTGCCGCCGGCATGAGCCGGGCCGGCCGCGACAAGGACAATGGCGAAGATCAAGCCACGCATGTTCAGTGCGTCCAAAACGGCATCAGCACGTAGGCCAAGATTGCCAACGCCGGCAACGGCAACAGCCAGATCAGAAACAGCGGAATTTTGTCACTGATCCGACGCGGCAACAGGCTCGCCAGCCAGCCGAGCAGCGCCGCCGCGATCAGCGTGCTCGCGATCCAGCCGTACCAATACATCGCCGGGCCTTCGTTCGCTCGCGCCGCCGCCCAACCGAAATCGATACGGTTGACCCCGGGGTGATAGGTAAACAGCGGCCAGCCGCCCAATTCGCTCGCGACATAGACAATTGGCGTCGCGATCGCGAATACGACGGCGAAAGTGCCGAAGGCTTCGGACGTGCCCAGAGATGACGTTTTAGCCCTGCGCGCCATCATCAGCCGAAACCCCGCGCGTTGTTCAGCACGTGCCCAACGAGAAAGTTGAACCAGCACATCGCGGCCAGCAAAATCGTGACCGCCTTGCGCGCACTATCGAAATCAGGATTTTTCGCGTTCTGCCAAAAATACCAATAGACGGGAAGCAGCCCCAGCCCGAGCACGGCGACGTGCTCCTTCAATTCGAAAAAGCCCAACGTTTTCCAGTAGCCGGTGCGCTCCAGCGGAATGCGGATCGCGATGCGGTATTTGGTGTAGATCCAGGCGCCGAGGATCATCGTCACCACCCACAACACGCAAACCGCGGTGGCGTAGCCCGCGCCCTGCACGGCGCGGAACCGCGTGATGAAGCCCCTAGGCCCTGCGGCCCGCCGCACTGGCATCGCAACCGACATCGCCTGATGCGTCAGCGCGCCAAGCGTTGCCACCGCCAGTAGCGCGTGCACGATCAGCAGGATGGTCCAGAACGTGTTGACCGAGATGGTGTCGAGAAGAATGTCCATGACATTGGGCCCCACAGCGGATCGCCGCGACTATATTTGACGCGTGGCGGAAGTCATCCCGGCGCATTACCGCCGAAATCGCCGCAAGAACTTTACGTATGCATTTCCCAGCATCAAATGTGACTCATTTTGCGACACTGCCGGGCTGGTTAAGTCTCGGTCAAATAGGCAGAATTTGCCGAGTCGAAGGCGCGTTCGATAAACCGTTTCTTCACCTTGCACGGACATGATGACGGCCTGTCGGTTTGTAGGTCCCGCGTCGCCGACCGCGTCGCCTGAGTCAGAGTTCTGAGTCATGGTTGTGTCGCGTCGCGGGGCGCCCTCACGGGCGCCCCGTGGAGTTTCAGAGACTCCATCCCAGCATCGTATTCTGGTCGGCGACTGCGTCGCCGAAATGAATAAATTGCCCGCGGGTTCGGTCGATCTGGTGTTCGCCGATCCGCCCTACAATCTCCAACTGACCAACGACTTGAAGCGCCCGGACGACAGCCACGTCGATGCGGTCACCGACGACTGGGACAAATTCGCAAGTTTCGCGGTCTATGACGAATTCACCAAAGCGTGGCTCACCGCCTGCCGCCGCGTATTGAAACCGGCCGGCACCATCTGGGTGATCGGCTCCTATCACAATATTTTCCGCGTCGGCGCGATCATGCAGGACCTCGCGTTCTGGATCCTCAACGACGTGATCTGGCGCAAGACCAATCCGATGCCGAATTTCCGCGGCCGCCGCTTCACCAACGCCCACGAGACCATGATCTGGGCCTCGCGCGACGCCGCCACCAAGGGCTACACCTTCAATTACGAAGCGATCAAAGCCGGCAATGAAGACGTGCAGGTGCGCTCGGACTGGACCTTTCCGCTTTGCACCGGCGAGGAACGCCTGAAGGGCGCCGATGGCAAGAAGCTGCACCCGACCCAGAAACCGGAAGCGCTGCTGGCGCGGGTTATCCTCTCGGCCTCGCGGCCCGACGATCTGGTGCTCGACCCGTTCAACGGCACCGGCACCACCGGCGCAGTGGCCAAGCGCCTCGGCCGCCGTTTCATCGGCATCGAGCGCGAAACCAAATACGCCAAGGCTGCGGAAAGGCGCATCGCAAGCGTGCAGGTCGTGACCTCGCCGTCGATCGCGCCGTTCGTGACGGCGCGCGAAGCGCCGCGGGTGGCATTTTCACTACTGATCGAGCGCGGGCTGGTATCGCCCGGCGCGCTGCTGGTCGACGCCAAGAAGCACCACAAGGCGACGGTGCGCGCCGACGGCGCGGTCTCGCTCGGGGACACGGTCGGCTCGATCCATCGCATCGGCGCGCTGGCGCAAGGCCTGGAAGCTTGCAACGGCTGGACCTTCTGGCATCTGCAGACGCCGAAGGGCCTCAAGCTGATCGACGAGCTGCGCGCCGTGGTGCGCTCCGAGATGGCGGAAGCGGCGGAGTAATCCGCTCTATTTGCCGGCCGATATCGCTTCCAGGAACAGTTCCAGCGCGCGCTTGGCGAAGGCACCCATATTCGCCCGCCGGTCGGCACTGCCCGTTTCCAACGCGATCGCCCGCTCGGCCGGGCCGGCAACGCTCAAACACGTGTGACCCGCCGCATCGCCGTAGCGGTTGCCGGTCGGCCCGCTCGCTCCGGTTTCCCCAAGGCCCCAGGTCGCGTCGTGCCGCTCGCGCACGCGCCGCGCGATCAATAACGCATAAGTTTCGGTCGAGGCCCGCAGGCCTTCCATTTCGGCATCGCTGATGCCGAGCAGCGCCGTGCGCGAGGCTCGCGTATAAACGACTGCGCCACCGAGAAAGTAGGCCGATGCGCCGGGCACCGCGAGCAGGGCCGCGGCGATCAGCCCGCCGGTCGAGGATTCGGCGACCGCGATTGTCTCTTTGCGCGCGATCAGAACGCCGGCGATTTTTTCCGCGATCGGCACGAGCGACTGCATTCAAGCTCCTCCGTTGCCCAACTGGGACAGCACGCGGAATACGCCGACCTCGGCGCTCGCGAATTGCTTCGCCAGGCGCGCGCCCAGTTTCTCGGCTTCAGCCTGGCGTAGCGTGTCGACCATCAGGCAGGCTTTGATCTTCTTGTCGCCGCCACGCAATTTTTCTTCCATCGATACCGGTTGTCCGGCGGGATCGACCGCGGTCCATATTTCGTAAGCCGCGATGGCGGTATCCTTTATCAACTCATCAGATAGCCTGGTCAGGCTGCCGATGTCCGGCGCATCATTGAACCGCACCGTGACCACATAGGCGCCGCGAAAGCCGCCGCTCCGCTGCGTGCGATGGCAGACCGTGCGGTTCATATTGATGAAAACTTCCGACATGATCTTCTTGGTCATCGGCGTCGGGTTGTCGAGCCGCTCCACATAGGACTTCGATGTCAGGACCGCGGGCGACTCGACCAGATAAAAATTGAAGTAGCCGTTGCTGCCTGAAATCGCCTGGTGCCGCCGCCCGAACAGGAAGCCGGGCACCGCCAGCCGCTCGAGCAGATGCTCGCCCTGGAACCATTCCTCGAACTCGGCCTCGCGGCCAGGGCGGCAATCGTTGAAGATTGCCAGGATTCCTTGATTCTCGGTCATGAACGCGCCGCCACCACCATGATCTCGACCTTGTAGTCGGGCGTCGCCAACTTGGCCTCGACGGTGGCGCGCGCCGGTGTGTTGCCGGGCGAAACCCAGGCATCCCAGACCGCGTTCATCTCGGCGAAATTGGCCATGTCGGTGATCCAGATATTTGCCGACAGCAATTTGGCCTTGTCGGCGCCGGCTTTGGCCAGGAAGCCGTCGATCTGCCCGAGGATGCTCTTGGTCTGCTCAGTAACGCTCTTGCCCTTCGGATTTTCCGCGACGATGCCGGCGAGATAGACCGTGTCGCCATGCACCACCACTTTGCTCATGCGAGCGGCGACGTCGTGACGTTCGATTTTCATGGTCTCATGTCCTTTTCGCTGAATTGAACGCAATTCCTAGCGGTCTTTCGGCTTTTTGGGAACTTGCCGCCGTCGAAAGATTTGACACGGCACAGACCGAAAAGGAGTACGCGGCCATGGGCTGGTTTTCATCCGATATCGACACATTCGACGAGTTGTTCGTGCACACTTTGCAGGATATCTACTATGCCGAGCATCAAATCGTGAAAGCGCTGCCGGACATGGCCCAGAAGGCCTCCGACGCAGAGCTGAAAAAGGGGTTCCGCACCCATCTCAAGCAGACCAAAGGCCAAATCAAGCGGCTTGATCGGGTTTTCAAACTGATCAAATCGGTTCCGCAAGGCACCAAGTGCCCGGCCATCGACGGCATTCTCGAAGAAGCCAACGAGATCGCCGGCGAAATCGAGAACAAGACGGTGCTCAACGCGGCGCTGATCGCAGCGGCTCAGGCGGTCGAGCACTACGAGATGACGCGCTACGGCACGTTGGTGGCCTGGGCGAAGCTGCTCGGGCGCAACGATGTCGCCAGGTTGCTCAACATGAATCTCAACGAGGAGAAGGCGACCGACAAAAAGCTCGGCGGCATTGCCAAGCGCAAGATCAACCGCAAAGCCGCCAACAGCAAGCTGCCGAAGCCTGACCGCAGCGAGCGCGCGGAAAATGCCATGCTGGCGGCCGCCGCAGGCATCCCGGCGATTTAACGCCTGTGTTGCGTCGATCGGTTGAGCTGGCAGACCAACAGCGGATAAAACCTAGGCGTTGCCATCGAGCGCATACGCCAGCACCTTGCGCATCACGCTCGGCAGCGCTTCGCCCGCCAATTCCGCGCGTTTGACCCAGCGCGCGCCTTTGGGCGCGGGCGTCGCGCGCGCGGCCTGCGCGATGTAGACCACAAGTTCGAGCGGAAAATGCGTGAACACGTGCGTCACCACGCCGGGCAGCTTGCGCCATTTCGTTTTTAGCGGCGCGGCGCGCAGCGCTTTCGTCAGATCGAAATCATGCGCCCAGTCGCTGCCCGGTACTTCGGTCATGGCGCCGAGCAGTCCTTTTTCGGGGCGCGTGCGCAACAGTACGCGGCCGTCGGCGCGCAACGCGACAAAAGCCGCGCCGCGGCGCAGCTTTCCTTCGCGCTTTGGCACCTTGCGCGGGAATGTTTCCTGGTCGCCCCGGTCAAATGCGAGACAACATTCATTCCACGGACACAGTGAACATGCCGGCCGTTTCGGCGAACAAATCGTGGCGCCGAGATCCATCAGCGCTTGCGCGAAGTCACCGCTGCGTTTTGCCGGCAACAGCGAGGCCGCCAGCCGCTTGATCGCGGGCTCGGCCGCGGGCAATTCCTCCTCGACCGCAAACAGCCGCGACACCACCCGCTCGACATTGCCGTCGACCGGCACGGCGCCGGCATCGAACGCGATCGCGGCGATGGCGGCGGCGGTATAGCCGCCGATGCCCGGCAGCGCGCGCAAACCATCGAGCGTTTGCGGAAATTTTCCACCGTGTTGCTGCGCCACCGCACGGGCGCAGGCATGCAAATTGCGGGCGCGGGCGTAGTAGCCGAGCCCGGCCCAGGCCCGCAGCACATCATCAAGGCTGGCGCGGCCAAGCGCTTCGACCGTCGGCCAGCGCGCCAGAAACCGCACGTAATAGGGCGCAACCGTCTTCACCGTTGTCTGCTGCAGCATGATCTCCGACAGCCAGACCCGGTAAGGGTCGGGCGTCTCGCCGCGCCGCGCCCGCCAAGGCAACACACGGCGGTAGCGGTCGTACCAGGCCAGCAAATCGGCCGGGTCCGGATGGGCGGACGCTTTCTTTCGCGCCAGGGCACGGACTGCTACGCTCATAGGACCAAAGATGGCACAGAGCGCCCCCGCATGAACAAGCCCTCGCGCAGTTTTCCCCGGCCGCTTTCCGAGTTGTTGGGTGCGACCTTGAGCGATGCGCTTAAGTCGCAAGGTTTTGCCTCGGCCGAGATCATCGCCCGCTGGTCCGATATCGCGGGACCCGAGATCGCCGCTCATAGCGAGCCGATGAAGATCACCTGGCCGCGCGCGGCCGGCGAAGACAGTCCTGAACCGGCGACCTTGGTGCTGCGGGTCGAGGGACCTGCGGCGCTCGAAATCCAGCACCTCTCGGCCGTGATCCTGGAGCGGGTCAACCGCTTCTTCGGCTGGCAGGCGATCGGCCGTATTGCCCTCCGGCAGGCGCCACTGCGACGCCGCGAACCAGTTCTCGCGCCGGCCCCGCTCGATCCCGAGGTCGCCGCCCGCATTGCCGCCAGTCTGCCCATCGCAGACGATGACCTGCGCCAGGCGCTCGCCCGGCTGGGCGCCTCGATCAAGCGAAAGTGACGGTTTGCGTCGCCTTGCCGGAACGGCGCGCCATTGCCACAATTATCCTATCCAGCTAGCCAGTGCCTTGGGGCACCGGTTTCAAGCCAACGGAGCGTCAGTTGCACATCACCCGACGTGAATTTTGCCAGAAAACCACCACTGTGGTGCTCAGCCTCGCGGTGCTCGGCGTCTCCTCGCTGCCGCCCTTCCCGGGCATCGCGGCGCTGGCGGCGGACGTGTCCCCCGACGACCTGATGAAACCCAGCGCGCTGCCCGACATCGTGATGGGCGATCCGAAAGCGCCGATCACCATCGTCGAATACGCCTCGATGACCTGCCCGCACTGCGCCCATTTCCAGGAGACGACGTTTCCGGAACTCAAGAAGCGCTACATCGACACCGGCAAGGTCCGCTACATGCTGCGCGACTTCCCGCTCGACCAGTTGGCGGCCGCGGCCTTCATCCTGTCACGCTGCGCGGCCAAAGATGACAAGGACAAATATTACACGCTGATCGATACGCTGTTCCGCCAGCAGCGACAGTGGGCGGTCGAAAAACCGATCCCGCCCCTGATGGCGATCTTCAAGCAGGCCGGCCTCACCGAAGAGGCTTTCAACGCCTGCCTGGCGAATCAGAAGGCCTGGGACGCGCTGGAAAGCGTGCGCGATCGCGCCACAAAGGAGTTCAAAGTGGCGTCCACCCCGACTTTTTTCATCAATGGAACGCAGGTTACCGGCGCCCTCTCGATCGAGGAATTCGCCAAGGTCATCGACCCGCAACTTAAGGGCGGATAAGGGTTTTTCGGCTTAGGCGCGGGGCCGGGCTGGCGTCATTTTCGTAGCCGGCAGGCCCGAAAGTTCTGGAAAACCACGCTTCTTCGCCGCGGCCCTGTTGCTCAACGGGGCGCGGCGATTCATTCTTCGGCCAATGCAGTACAAGCCGACCAGCTTTCGGGACTATGCCCCGGACAGGATTACGATTCTGCCCAGCGCATGATCCCGAAAAGTGGGAACCGGTTTTCGGACCAGATCATGCGCAAATTAAATTCGAGGCCTGAAGTATGAAGCTCACGCGTCTGCGCCTGCTTGGGTTCAAGTCGTTCGTCGAGCCGACCGATTTCCTGATCGAGCCGGGGCTGACCGGCGTGGTCGGGCCGAACGGCTGCGGCAAATCCAATCTGGTCGAAGCGCTGCGCTGGGTGATGGGCGAGTCCTCGTACAAATCGATGCGCGCCGCCTCGATGGACGAGGTGATCTTCTCCGGCACGAATAACCGCCCGGCCCGCAACAACGCCGAGGTCGGGATTTCAATCGACAATGCCGAACGCTCGGCGCCGTCCGCGTTCAACGACCAGGATTCCATCGACATCGCGCGCCGCATCGAGCGCGAAGCCGGCTCCACTTACCGCATCAACGGCAAGGAAGTGCGCGCCCGCGACGTGCAGATCCTGTTCGCCGACGCCTCGACCGGCGCGCGCTCGCCGGCACTGGTGCATCAGGGCCGCATCGGCGAGATCATCCAGGCCAAGCCCGAGCAGCGCCGCCGCGTGCTGGAGGAAGCCGCGGGCGTCGCCGGCCTGCATGCCCGCCGGCACGAGGCGGAACTCCGCCTGAAGGCCGCGGAAACCAATCTGTTGCGGCTGGAGGACGTGATCGGCCAATTGGCCGCCCAGATAGACGGGCTGAAAAAGCAGGCCAAGCAAGCAATCCGCTATCGCACGGTCTCGCTGCAAGTGCGCAAGTCGGAAGCGACGCTCTATCATCTGCGCTGGACCGCCGCGACCGCCGAAGTGACCGAGGCCGCGCACGCCAAGGACCTTGGCGTGCGCGAGGTGGCGGCCCGCGTCGGCGCGGAGGCCGAAGCCTCCAAGCGCCAGGCGCTGGCCTCGGCGTCATTGCCGGAACTGCGCGAGGCCGAGGCCAGCGCGGGCGCGGCACTGCATCGGCTCAACGTCGCGCTGCAAGACCTCGATCGCGAGGAAGCGCGCGCCAAGGACCGCATCGCCGAACTCGATCTCCGCCTCAAGCAATTTTCCGGTGACGGCGAGCGCGAAGCCAAGCTCGCCGCCGACGCCGAAGCGGCGCTGGCCAAGCTCGCCGCCGAGGAAGACACAATCCGCAAGGAAGCGCGCGAAAGCGCCGGCCGCCGCAGCGGCGTCGATGCCAAGGTGGCCAAGGCCGATGGCGAACTCACCGCCGCCGAGAAGATTTTCTTCGACCTGACCACCGCGCTAGCCGATCTCACAGCGCAACGGCATCAACACGAAAACGCCGCGCGCGAGCAAGGCGAGCGCGCCGCCCGCATCGCCACTGAAATCGCCGAGATCGAACGCGAACTGGCGACGCTGAAAACAGTCGACAGCGCGCCGCTGACCGCCGCGGTCGAAGGCGCGCAGGCCGCGCTGACGGAAGCCGAAGCCGCCGCCGTCGCCGCCGAGGCCGCGCATACCAACGCACGCGCCGATCTCGAAGCCGCGCGTGAAGCGCGGGCTGAATCCGAAAAGCGCGTGCAGCGGCTGGAGACTGAGGCCAAGACGCTGGCGCAGATGCTGTCGCTTGAGACCCGCAATCTGTGGCCGCCAGTGATCGATCACGTCTCGGTCGATAAAGGCTACGAAAAGGCACTCGGCGCAGCCCTTGGCGACGATCTCGACGCGCCGGTCGATGTGTCGGCGCCGATGCACTGGTCGAAAATCGACGCCGCCGGCGGCGATCCGGCGCTGCCGCACGGCGCGCAGGCTTTGTCCGGCTTCGTGAAGGCGCCCGCGCAACTGGCGCGTCGGCTGGCGCAGATTGGCGTGGTCGATCGCGAGGCGGGGGCCAAGCTCGCGGCTTCGCTCAAGTCCGGCCAACGGCTGGTGTCGCGCGAGGGCGATCTGTGGCGCTGGGACGGCTTCGTCGCCGCTGCCCATGCCCCGACCGGCGCGGCGCGCCGCCTGGCGCAGCGCAGCCGCCATGCCGAAATCGACAGCGAGCTCTCAAGCGCCCGCGCCGAGGTCGAGGGAAAACGCAAGGCGCTCGATAAAGCGCAAGCCGCCTTCGATGCGGCAAGCACCACTGAGGCCGAAACCCGCACCCGCGAACGCGACCTCAACCGCCAGGCAGCGCGGCTCTCGGCGCTGGACGAAGCGCGCACGCGCCTGTCCACCAGCCGCGACGAGGCAAGCGCCGCCAAGAAGGACGCCGAACGCGCGCTGGCCGCGCTGGCGCCCGCCGCCAATATCGAAACCAAGCTCGCAGCAGTGCGCGACGACATCGCGGGAAAACGCGCCAAGCTCGCCGAAGTGCGTGCCGAGCAGCAGGCTATCGTGCGCGAAGCGGAACTGGCCGACAAGCGGCTCGCGACACTGGCCAGCGACAAAGCCGGCTGGAACGAGCGCCGCGACGGCGCCCGCACCCAGATCGCTACGCTCGAACAACGCATCACCGAGGCCAAGCGCGACCGCGCCGAGCTTGAAAACGCGCCGCAGGTTTTCGCGGAAAAACGCAAAAGCATGATCGCCCAGGTCGCCAAGGCGGAAGCCGCGCGGCGCGCATGCGCCGATGGCCTGCAGGAAGCCGAAAATGCACTGGCCGAGGCCGACCGCGACGCCCGCGCCGCGTTAGAGGCGGCCAGCGCCGCGCGCGAGGATCTGGCGCGCGCCGAGGAGCGCTTCGAAGGCGCCAAGCGCCGTCTCGCCGACATCGGCCGCGAAATTCACGACATGCTGGAGATCGAGCCTTCGGCGGTGGCGGAACTGGCCGGCATCGAGCCGGGCAAGGCATTGCCCGATCTTGCCGACATCGAGGCGACGCTGGAGCGGCTGCGCCGCGAGCGCGAGCGCCTGGGCGCGGTCAACCTGCGCGCCGAGGAAGAACTGCGCGATATCGAGACCCAGCACAATAATCTCACGACCGAGCGCGACGACCTGGTCGAGGCGATCAAGAAATTGCGGCAGGGCATCCAGAGCCTCAACCGCGAGGCGCGCGAACGGCTGCTGGCCTCGTTCGAACAGGTCAATAAGCACTTCCAGCATCTGTTCACGAAATTGTTCGGCGGCGGCACCGCCGAATTGCAACTGGTCGAGAGCGACGATCCGCTCGAAGCCGGCCTCGAGATCATGGCGAAGCCCCCAGGCAAGAAGCCCTCGACGCTGTCGCTTCTCTCGGGCGGCGAACAGGCGCTCACCGCGCTGGCTTTGATCTTCGCGGTGTTTTTGACCAATCCGGCGCCGATCTGCGTGCTGGACGAAGTCGACGCGCCGCTCGACGATCACAACGTCGAGCGCTTCTGCGATCTGCTGGATGAGATGACCCGGTCCACCGACACCCGCTTCGTGATCATCACCCACAACCCGATCACCATGGCGCGGATGAACCGGCTCTACGGCGTCACCATGGCCGAGCGCGGCGTGTCGCAATTGGTCTCGGTCGATCTGGACGTTGCGGTGCAGTTCCGCGAGGCCGGCTAGCCTTCCGTTCCGGTCCGCCGCCAGCCGCTGCGCGGCTGGTCCGACAGCCAAGCAGTCCCCGTCGCCCAGACGTGCTCCTGCCCGCAGACCGGGCACAGCATGCGGGCGCTTATTTTGGGCAATTTGCAGAATTCGCTCGGCTCGATCTCGATGGCAGTCGAGACCGGCTCGCCGGTTACAGGACACCTGATCATCACGGAGCTCATCGCGGGACCCCCCGTTTGATGTGCGGACGCGATACAAAAGTGGAACTTTGGACAGCATGGAACAGGTGGATCGTGACCGTCTTAAGACGCTCCGGTTCCCTGTGAAAAAAAGTTTGGGAACCTGCATTTTTCCAGGAACCAACCCCGGGGGGTCGCGTTGTCGGGCGTGTGTTTTAGTCGGGCGGCTCCCCCCTTACCCCCCGAATAGCCGTCTGGCGATAAAGACCCCGAGCTTCGGCTCGGGGTCTTTTTTTATTTAAATCAGTCAGTTAGGTGGATTCTCCTGGGTGACGCCGGGGTTCGCCTTCGCCCTGCCCCGTTGCCGTTGGCCGCGGCCATCCCATCTAGGTTAGGCTTGTTCCGTTCCAACTATTTTTGTGAGGAGCCGTTTTATGTCCACCACCGGCTGGGTCGTTCTCGGCGTCGTTGTCGCAATCGTGATCTGGGCAATCAGCGTCTACAACGGTCTGGTCGCCATGCGGCAGAGGACCAATCAGGCATTCGCCGACATCGACGTCCAGCTCAAGCAGCGCCACGACCTCATTCCCAACCTGGTGGAGACGGTGAAGGGCTATGCCGCCCATGAGAGCGGAACTCTGGAGGCGGTTATCCAGGCGCGCAATGTCGCCGTCGCAGCCCCTGGGGTCGAGCAGAAGGTCGCCGCCGAGAACATGCTGACCGGCGCGCTCGGCAAGCTGTTCGCGCTGTCGGAGAACTATCCGAACCTGAAAGCCAACGCGAACTTCCAGCAGCTGCAAAGCGACTTGTCCGACATCGAGAACAAGCTCGCCGCCTCACGCCGCTTCTTCAACAACGCGGTCCAGGAATACAACACCGGCATCCAGCAGTTCCCGGCGGCGATTTTCGCGGGCATGTTCGGTTTCAGCCAGCGTCCGTTCTTCGATGTCGGCGGCGACCGCGCGCAACTCGAACAGGCGCCGAGCGTGAAGTTCTAGGGCGGGGATTCCCCGCGTCTTTCGCCGAAGGACGGACCATGGCCGCCTACGGGCTCTACACGCACATCCAGTCCAACAAGCGGCGCTCGGTCGCGCTGCTGATCGGGCTGTTCATCCTGGTCTACGTGATGGTGTTCGCCGGCGCGCTGCTGGCCGAGGCGCTTACCGACTATCGGCACAGCCCGCTCGAATTTCTCATCCGCGCGGCCGAATTCGACTTCATCAAGTCGCTGCCCTTCGCCACCGCTGGCTCGGTGATCTGGATCGCCATCGCCTACAAATTCCACCAGTCGATGATCGATGCGGTGACCGGCGCGCGGCCGGTCAGCCGCGAAGAAGAACCCCGGCTCTATAACTTGCTGGAAAATCTCTGCATCTCGCGCGGCATCACCATGCCGACGCTGCGCGTCGCCGAGGACGAGGCGCTTAACGCGTTCTCCACCGGGCTCAACGAAAAACAATATTCGATCACGGTGATGCGCGGGCTGATCGACGCGCTCAACGACGCCGAACTTGAATCGGTGCTCGGCCACGAACTCACCCACATCCGCAATGGCGACGTGCGCATGCTGGTGATCGCGGTGGTGATCGCCGGTGTGATCTCGTTTTTCGGCGAACTGGTGTTCCGCATTTTCTTCCAGAACGTGCTGTGGGGCGGCGGGCGGCGCTCGAGCCGCGACGACGGCAAAGGCGGCGCCGGCATCGCCATCGTCATCGCGATCGCCATCATCGTGGTGGTGTGGATCCTGTCGATCGTCATCCGCTTCGCGCTGTCGCGTCAGCGCGAATATCTCGCCGATTCCGGTTCGGTCGAACTGACCAAAAATCCCGACGCCATGATCTCGGCGCTGCGCAAGATCGAAGGCCGCGGCGACATGCCCGGCGCCAATTCCGCCGTCATGGAAATGTGCATCGACAATCCGCGCGAGGGATTCTCGAATATTTTCGACACCCATCCGTCGGTCGACAAACGCGTCGAGGCGCTGGTGAAATTCGCCGGCGGCCATGATCCGGGGCCGCTGGAAATTGCCGCGCCGGAGCAACCCGTCGACGATACGGCGCAGGCCGACGCGCCCGCTCCCGGCCCTTGGAGCGACGAGACCCCGAAGCAACCGCCCGTGCCGCTAGGCCCCTGGGGCCCCGGCCGCTAGCAGAAATTTCCGTTCAGATAAAAATGCGGCTCAAGCCGCTTAAGCGTCTGGTGACAGCCCGGACCGATCCAATCCTTTTGCTGAGCTTGCCAAGCCCGCGCATCGGCGTCGGTCTCATGATATTCAAGTCCGACCGTCCATCCCAAACCGCCGTCCCATTCCGATACTTTGGCGTGGCTTGGATCACGATCCGCAGGTTTAAGGTTGGCAAATTTTGTCATGTAGTAGTGGCGGACAATCTGCCAACGAATCTCGTCGTGGAATCTCACACTAAGGAACCCTATTGCCGTATAAACCGGAAGAGCGAGCGCGATGGAAAGCATTTGCCACCAGCGGTGATTCAGCAGTGACATCATCAAGATGACTAGCCAAGCTACCGCCGTGGCAAACACCATCAATAAAGAGAGTAGAAGCCCTAGACCCAGTCCGAACACTGCCGGGGCTATGGCGACGAGGCAAAGAATCGCCGCGACGATGGCGGGGCGATAGCTGAACCGGTTCACAGCCTGAACAGTTGCTTGAGCCGACATCTCAACAAGCTAATTCCCGCAATGAGCGAAAATGTGGCAATCGCAATTCTGAGGCGTCCGCCTGTGGGACATCGCGTATTCTAGTGGCTGCTAGTGCCCCTCGAATGAAACCAGCGTCCGGACCGGCACGTCGAGCTTGCGTAGCCGCGCGGCCCCGCCCAGCTCCGGCAGGTCGATGACGAAACAAGCCGCCAGCACATTGGCGCCCAACTGCCGTAGCAGTTTAACCGCAGCCTCCGCTGTGCCGCCGGTTGCGATCAGGTCGTCGACCAGCACCACGCGCTCGTCCGCGACCAGCGCGTCGGCGTGCATCTCGATCATATCCTCGCCGTATTCCAGCGCGTAAGCAACGCTTACCCTCTTGTGCGGCAGCTTGCCTTTCTTGCGGATCGGCACGAAGCCGGCCGAAACCTGATGGGCCACCGCGCCGCCGAGGATAAACCCGCGCGCTTCGATGCCGGCGACCTTATCGATCTTCATGCCGGCCCAAGGCTGCACTAGCGCATCGACCGCGCGGCGAAATGCTCTGGCATCGCCCAAGAGCGTGGTGATGTCGCGGAACATGATGCCGGGCTTGGGATAGTCCGGGATCGAACGGATCGAGGCGCGCAGATCGTCATCGACGCTGGGCGAGGTCATGGCTCTCCGGGGGACAAGGCTGCAAATCCTGTTGCCGACGGACGCACTCTGGCGAACCATGGACCTTGGTGCAACCGGGGAGGGCTCAAGCCCATGTCCACGCAGCAGACCACCGGACCGGTGGAACGAACCGTCATCACCGACATCGATATCCCATTCTGGCGTCTCGTGGCGATCTTGATCAAATGGACGTTCGCCGCCATCCCGGCCGCGATCATCGTCTGGCTGATCATGATGATCGTCGTCGGGGTGATCGGCAGCATCTTCGGGCTCGGCTGGATGATGCACCGCCCAAGCATTTAGCGGTTCAGTCCGGCAGCCAGCGCCGCGGGCTTTCGCGCTTGTCGTCGTAGGCCGCCTCGAACACCGGCGCGGCCAAGGTCGACTGGATGTGCAGGATAGTCGTGCCGTTGTTGGAAAAGCCATGCTTGCGACCGGCCGGCACGATCGCCAGCTGCCCGTTGGTCAGCGTGGCATGGCTGTCGTCGATCCAGACATCGGCGCTGCCTTCAAGAACATGCAGCACTTCCTCGACCGCATGCAGATGGGTCGGCGCGCCGTGTCCCGGATCGCACCACTGCTCGAACATACAGAGTTGCGTTGCGCCGTTCGCCGCCGAGGCCTTCATCCGCGTGCGCACGCCGGGCCGCCATTCCTCACGCGGCTGTTTTTCCAGATCGATCGCGCGCATGCCCCCTATCCTTTCAGCACCCTGCCCGCCACCGCATCGAGCTTCTTGATCAGTTCCGGATCGCGCGCCTCGGGCGCGGTGATCAGCGCGGTGTCGAGTGCACGATCGGAGCCGATGGGACACAGCTCGTGCTCGCGCGGAAAATCCTTCGCCAGCTGCGCCACCAGCGCCTTGGCGCGATCGGCATTGGCAAACAGCACCTTGATGATGTCCTGCACGGTAACCGCGTCGTGCTCGGGATGCCAGCAGTCGAAATCCGTCACCATCGCGACGGTGGCGTAACAAATCTCGGCCTCGCGGGCGAGCTTGGCCTCCGGCAAGTTGGTCATGCCGATCACCGAGTAACCCAGGGTCTTGTAGGTGATGCTCTCGGCATAGGTCGAGAACTGCGGCCCCTCCATGCACACGTAAGTGCCGCCGCGCACCACCGGCAGGCCGATCTTGCCGGAAGCCTCGTCGATATGCAGCCGCAGCCGCGGGCTAACCGGATGCGCCATCGAGACGTGCGCCACCAGCCCTCTGCCGAAAAACGAACTCTCGCGCTTGTAGGTGCGGTCGACGAACTGGTCGATCAGCACGAAGGTGCCCGGCGGCAGTTCCTGCTTGAACGAACCGCAGGCCGACAGCGACACAAGGTCGGTGACGCCGGCGCGCTTCAGGATGTCGATATTGGCGCGATAGTTGATGTCGGACGGCGACAGCCGGTGGCCTTTGTCGTGGCGCGGCAGAAACACCACCGGCAGCCCTGCGATCTCGCCGATGTGCAGCGCGCCGGACGGCTCGCCCCAGGGGCTTGCGATGCGCTGTTCGCGCACGTTTTCCAGCCCAGGCAGATCGTAGATGCCGGAGCCACCGATAATGCCGAGGACTGCTTTGGTCATGTCTGCCCAACTTTCCAAAACAAAGGGGCCCCAAACGGGGCCCCTGCGTCAAGAAATTTTGTGCCGCTTAATGGACCGCCGACCACACCTTCTTCTTGGTGAAGTACAGCAAGCCCGTCAGCACGATCAGAAAAATCATCACCTGGAAGCCGGTGCGCTTGCGCTGTACCAGTTTCGGCTCGGCCGCCCACATCAGAAACGCCGCCACGTCCTTGGAATACTGCTGCATGGTCTGCGGCGAGCCATCGTCGAACGTCACCTGCCCGGCCTGCAGCGGCGGCGGCATAGCGATGGTGTGGCCCGGGAAATATTCGTTGTAGTGGCCGCCCTCGGGCAGCTTGAAATCCTTCGGCGGATCGACATAGCCGTTCAGGATCGCCGCGATATAGTCCGGCCCCTGCTCTTGATACTGCGTGAAGGCGTCGAACACGAACCAGGGGAAGCCGCGCGAATAGCTGCGCGCCTTGGCCAGCGTCGACATGTCGGGCGGCGCGGTGCCGCCATTGGCCGCCTTGGCAGCGAGCTCATTGGCGAACGGCGACGGGAAATGGTCCGCCAGCCGGCCGGGGCGGTCGGTCGGCTCGCCGTTGCCGTCGAGGTCCTTGATCTTGTATTCGGATGCCACCGCCTCGGCCTGGCCTTCCGAAAATCCGGGACCGCCGGCATCAGCGAGATTGCCGAAGGTGAGCATTTCCATGGAATGGCAGTTCGAACAGACCTCGCGGTAAATCTTGTAGCCGCGCTGGAGCTGCGCCTCATCGAATTTGCCGAATGGACCGGCGAACGACCATTTCTGCCGTGGCGGCGAAACCTGGTCCTCGGCCGAAGCCGGCGCGGCAATCGCTACCAGCGAACCGGCAAGGGCAAGAGCGAAAATCATGCGCTGCATGTTCATGTTCATATTCTTGGCCATCCTCACGCCTTGGCGCCCAGAACCGATTCCGAAATCGAATTCGGCAGCGGCTTGGTTTTCTCGAAGATGCCGAGCAACGGCAGCACGATCAGGAAGAACGCGAAATAGTAGAAGGTAAGGATGCGCGCCAGGATCACGTAGATGCCTTCCGGCTGCTTGGTGCCGAGCCAGCCCAGGCCGACGCAAGCGATCACGAACAGCCAGAAGAACTGGCGGAACAGCGGCCGGTAGCGCCCCGATTTTACGCGTGAGGTATCGAGCCAAGGCAAGAACGCCAAGATACCGATGGATCCAAACAGCGCGCAGACGCCGAGCAGCTTGTTCGGGATCGAGCGCAGGATCGCGTAGAACGGCAGGTAATACCACTCCGGCACGATTTCCGGCGGCGTCACCGCCGGATTGGCCGGGATGTAGTTGTCGGCGTGGCCGAGATAATTCGGGATGTAGAACACGAACCACGCAAAGAAGATCAGGAAGCACGCCAAGCCGAAGGCGTCCTTCATGGTCGCGTAAGGCGTGAACGGCACGGTGTCCTTATCCGACTTCGGATCGATACCGGTCGGATTGTTCTGGCCTGCCACGTGCAGTGCCCAAACGTGCAGCACGACCACGCCGGCGATCACGAACGGCAACAGGTAGTGCAACGAATAGAATCGGTTGAGCGTCGGATTGCCGACCGCATAGCCGCCCCACAGCCAGGTGACGATGGTGTCGCCGACGCCGGGAATGGCCGAGAACAAATTGGTGATCACGGTCGCGGCCCAGAAGCTCATCTGGCCCCAGACCAGAACGTAGCCCATGAAGCCGGTCGCCATCATCAGCAGATAGATGATGACGCCGAGGATCCAGAGTACCTCGCGCGGCTCCTTGTAGGAGCCGTAATACAGGCCGCGGAACATGTGGATGTAGACGGCGAGGAAGAACATCGCCGCGCCGTTGGCGTGCAGATAGCGCAGCAGCCAGCCGTAATTGACGTCGCGCATGATTGCTTCGACCGACTTGAACGCTAGGTCGATATGCGGCGTGTAGTGCATCGCCAGCACGACGCCGGTAATGATCTGCACGCCGAGCATGAACGACAGGATGCCGCCGAAGGTCCACCAGTAATTCAGGTTACGCGGCGTCGGGTAAGCGACGAACGAGGAATGAATCAGGCCGCCGATCGGCAGCCGCTTCTCGAACCATTGCATCGCGCGGTTGGTCGGCTGGTAAGTCGAGGGTCCACTCATGATCGGTCAGCCGATTTGAATTTTGGTGTCGGAAACGAATTTGTACGGCGGCAGGTAGAGATTCTTCGGCGCCGGACCTTTTCGGATGCGGCCGGCGGTGTCGTATTGCGAACCGTGGCAGGGGCAGAACCAGCCGTCATATTCGCCCTGGTGGGCGAGCGGGATGCAGCCGAGATGGGTGCAGATGCCGATCACGACCAGCCATTGGTCGTGCCCCTTCTTGACGCGCTCTGAGTCCGGCTCGGGATCGGGCAGACTGGCGACGTCGACCTTCTGCGCTTCCTCGATCTCCTTCTTGGTGCGATGGAATATGAAGATCGGCTTCGAGCGCCAGAACACCTTGACGATCTGCCCGTCGGCGATCGGCGCCAGGTCGATTTCGACCGCAGCGCCGGCCGCGATGGTCGAGGCGTCCGGGTTCATTTGCGCGATCAGCGGCACCAGGGCGGCAGCGGCGCCCACCGCGCCGACGGCGCCGGTGGCAATGTAGAGAAAGTCGCGGCGCGAATGCTCCGCCGAAGACACGGTTGTCACTTCTAAAACCCTCTCCCCCGGCTGGCTTAGTTATCCGCCCGCGGCTGGAGCCTGGGACCGAAGTCCCGCGGCGGCGGGGCGGACCGCGTGCGGCAATCCTGGGAAAGGCAGGACGGCGCGGCGGCGGCGTTTTATTGGCACCCTTGCGGTTATAGCGCAAGCCCGCTATCGGCCCAGTTCCCATGTGTTGCATAAGTCGTTCGTCTAGAGCGATTTAACCCGGGCCACCGGGGAAAAAACCGACAGGCCGGCCGATGCGGATCGCCCTCTATGAGCCCGACATTCCCCAGAACACCGGAACGATTCTGCGGCTCTGCGTCTGTCTGGGGATCGAGGCTCATATCATTGAGCCGGCCGGATTCCCGGTCACTGACCGCGCCTTCCGCCGCGCCGGCATGGATTATCTCGACCGCGTCGCCATTGCCCGCCACGCCTCATTCCAGGCCTTCGAGGACTGGCGGGCGGCCGAGCGGCTCGGCCTGGTGCTGCTGACCACAAGCGCCACGCGCTCTTATCTCGAGCACGCCTTCAAGGACGATCAGGTCGTATTGTTCGGCCGCGAAAGCGCCGGCGTGCCGGAAACCGTACATAAGGCGGCCGACGCCCGCTTACGGATTCCAATCGCCGAGGGCCTGCGCTCGCTCAATGTGGCGATGGCCGTCGCACTGGTGGCCGGCGAGGCGCTAAGGCAGACGGGAAGCTTCCCGCGATGATAAAAACGCCGCTATGACCCGCTTGAGCCAGTTGGCGCTTGCCGCCCTGCCTGAGCTCGCATTGAGTACCGGCACCGCCGATGCCGCGCGCCCGCTGCTCAGCGAATTGTTGGCGCGCCCGCCCGCCGCCGGCCAGCCCGCGATGTCGGCGCTGGCGCTGGGAGCCTGCCTGCGTCAGGCGCTCGAACTCGACCGCACCGGCGTAGCGATCAATACCGAGATCGCGGCCATCGACCGGTCCGCCGCCCAAGGCGTGTTCCGGCAGAACCAGATCAACGCCGAACTGCCGGTGCTCGGCGACTATGACCAGCCGGGGCTGAAAGATTTCCAGGGCCGGCTGATCCGCCACGAGCAACCGGCGAAAAAATTCCGAGCCGATTTCCCGCTCTACAAGCAAAAACAAAAGGTCTATGACGCCGCGGTCGCCGACTTCGATCACGATTGCGCGCAGGGCTTTGCGGCCTCCGACCTCGCCGCGGCCAAAGCCAAACTCGGAATCAAGTGATGGACGGACCAACCATCGAAGCCCGCAAGACCCGCGCGCGCGCCTGGTTCGAGGCGCTGCGCGACGATATCTGCGGAGGCCTTGAGGCGCTGGAAGATGCCCTGCCCGCGAACGCCCCGCTTGGCGGCAAACTGGCCGGCCGCTTCGTGCGCACGCCGTGGCAGCGCACCGACCAAACCGGCGCGGCGGGAGGCGGCGGCACGATGGCGCTGATGCGTGGCCGTGTGTTCGAGAAAGTCGGCGTGCATTGCTCGACCGTGCATGGTGAGTTTGCGCCGGAATTCCGCAAGGAAATCCCCGGCGCCACCGAGGATCCGCGTTTCTGGGCTTCCGGCATTTCCGTCATTGCGCATCCGCACAATCCGCACGTGCCGGCCGTGCATATGAACACGAGATTTGTCGTGACATCGAAATCCTGGTTCGGCGGCGGCGCGGACCTCACGCCGGTGCTCGACAGGCGCCGCACGCAAGACGACCCCGACAGCATCGCCTTCCACGCCGCGATGAAAGCGGCATGCGAGGCACATCGAAACGTCGCGCCTTACGACAAATATAACAAATGGTGCGACGATTATTTCTTGCTCAAGCACCGCAATGAGATGCGCGGTATCGGCGGAATTTTCTACGACTATCTGGAAAGCGATTGGGACGCCACCTTTGCCTTCACGCAAGACGTCGGCCGCGCGTTCCTGGGTGTCTATCCAGACCTGGTGCGGAAAAATTTCGCGACGCCGTGGAGTGAGACCGAGCGCGAACAACAGTTGATCCGCCGCGGCCGCTACGTCGAATTCAATTTGCTCTACGACCGCGGTACGATTTTCGGCCTCAAGACTGGTGGTAATGTGGAGTCGATTTTGTCGTCCATGCCGCCGGTGGTGAAGTGGCCGTAATTTAAAAACTACTTCAACGCTCCAAAGACCAAAAACACACCGCCGATCAGCACCACCGCATCGAGAATCGCGGTGTGGAAATGCACCGGCATGCGCTCGACGAAGGCCTTGGCCAGGAACGCGCCCGGTAGCGCGATAATCCCGATCAGCAGCGCGAAGGCCGCGACTTGCACGGTGATCACGCCGGCCAGTCCGAACACGGAAATCTTCACGACGCCGATCACGATCGACATCGCCGCATCGGTGGCAACGACTGCGGCGCCTTCCAGCCCCGCCGCCATCAGCAGCGACAGCATAATCACGCCCGAGCCCGCCGTGCCGCCGACCACCACGCCATAGCCGACAGCGCCGAGAGCATAACCGCGATCGCCGATCTTGACGCCGTGATATTTCAGCAGCCGCCGGAACGGCACGCTGAGAATGAGCATCGAACCGATGACCAGCGCGGCGCCGGCGCTGGACAGCTTGGTGTAACCCCAGGCGCCAAGCACGCAGGTCGGCACCGCCGCGGCAAGCCCGATGCCGGCCCGCCGCCAATCGACATATTTCAAGAATGCCGTCATGCGGCTCGAATTGGAAAACAGCGCCGAGATCGCGATGATCGGCACCACCGCCTCGGCACCGACCAGCGGCACCAGGATCAAGGGCATCAGCGCGCCGGTGCCATAGCCCGACACGCCGCCAAGCACGGACGCCAACAGCGCGACGCCCGCAACCAGCGCGAGCTGCCAAAACGAGATGTCGGTGAAGCCGGAAAGAATCGACATGGTGCGCCGTTATAGCGGGAAACTAACCAAGTCGCTGCTGCGCCGCTGTCGCAATCGCATCGAGCGCCGGTGCGTCGCTGGGAAACTCCGCCGCGATCCACGCCTCTTCCGCTGCTTTCAATACCGCGCCGAGCCCCGGACCCTTTTTGACACCGCGCTCGATGAAGTCCGCCGCCTTGAGCGGAAATACCGGCATGGTCCAGCGCTCCGGCAGCGCGACCAGCGCGCGCCAGTTCTCGTCATGGGCCGAGCCTTGCGAGCGTGCCCAGGCCAGCAGCACGCGGTCGGTGTAGCGCTCGCCCTTGAGCCGGTAGAACAGCGCGCGCGCGGCATGCTCGCCGGCCGCCGGTACGATCTGCCGCCAGCCCTCGGCCATCGAGGCGAGCCGCTCGTGTTCATTGTTGGTCAGCCGCAGCTTTTGCCAGAGCCGTTCGGCGTCCTCAGCCACCGCGAGCGCGAGCGCGCCCAGCCGGCGTGCCGGATCGGCCGCTAGACCCGCCGCTGCTTCCACCTTGGCCAGGTTCTCGAAGGCACCGAGATAGGCGACGCCGCCGAGCACGCGCAGCAACAGCCCGCTATCGGCCATCGAGATCAGCGTCGGCACAGCATGCGCCGCCACCACCAGCTTCATCAACTCCATGCGCACGCGCTCGCGCGACAGCTGATCGAGCCCCGAACGCCCCGCGATGCAGGCAGCGATGCCCTCGGTGTAAGGGTGATCGCTGGTGCCGTAGGCGGCGTGAAAACGAAAGAAGCGCAGGATGCGCAGGTAATCTTCCGCGATGCGCTTTGCCGGGTCGCCGATGAAGCGCACGCGGCGTTCTTCAAGATCTGCAAGCCCGCCGGCATAGTCGTAGACCGCGCCCTCGCGCGTGACTGAGAGCGCATTGATGGTGAAATCGCGGCGCTCGGCGTCGACCTTCCAGTCGCGGCCGAAGGCGACCTTGGCGTGGCGGCCGTCGGTCTCGATGTCCTTGCGCAGCGTGGTCACCTCGAACGGCTGCTTGTCGATGACCACCGTAACGGTGCCGTGCTCGATGCCGGTCGGCACCGGCTTGAAGCCGGCGGCGGTGACGCGCTTGACCACCTTGTCCGGCACCGCCGTGGTGGCGACGTCGACTTCCGCGACCGGCAAACCGAGCAATTCGTTGCGTACCGCGCCGCCGACCGCGCGCGCTTCCTCGCCGTCGCGGTCGAGCACTTCCAGCAAACGCGGCAGTGCGCCACCGGTCAGCCAGGCCGCGCCGCAGAGCGAGCGCGAGGTTGCGCCGGCCGTCATCTGTTTTGCCCCGGCACGAATTTTCCGTTATCAATATGCGCCGGCACGTAGGTCGATCCGGGATCGGCGCCGGTGAATTCCGCGAAATAGACGAAGCTGCCGACCACCAGCACAAGCGCCGCAATCGCGAGCCAGACGATGCGCGACACCGGCCAGGAATCCGGGTGCAGCACGCCGGCTTTGGTTGCCCACAGGAACACGACGTAAAGCACGAACGGCGTGACGAACAGAGCGAGTTCGGTAAAGACCGGGCGGATCATCGATAAATCCGTTCGTGCAGATTGCGCAGGATACCAGCGGTGACGCCCCAAATGTAGCGCTCACCGAAAGTGATAGCGTAATAATGCCGCGTCATGCCCTCCCAGTCGCGAGAATGACGCTGCACGTTAGCCTGATCCATCAGGAAAGCGAGCGGCACCTCGAACGTGGCGTCGACTTCGGCCGTGTTGAGCTTGAGCGTGAAGCCCGGCTTGATGCGCGCGATCAGCGGCACGATGCGGTAGCCGAGCGTGGTCATGTACAGATCAAGATAGCCGAGCGGCTCGGCAGCCGAACGGGTAAGGCCGATTTCCTCTTCGGTCTCGCGCAGCGCCGCGGCCATCGGGTCGGCGTCGGCCTTTTCGATCTTGCCGCCGGGAAACGAAATCTGGCCGGGATGATTGGGCAGATGCTGCGCGCGCTGCGTAAGCAGCACCGTCGGCTCGGGATAATCGATAATCGGCACCAGCACCGCTGCCGGGCGGATCGGCCGCACCTCGGCGATTTTTTTCATCACCGGGTCGGCATCGTGGTCGCCGCGCGCCGGCGTGACGTTCGGATCGTCGATCGCCGCCGGCACGTCGAGCGTGAGCCGTGCGTGGGCGCGCGCAAAAAATTCCGCCGCCGATAGCTTCGCCACCGCATCCATCAAGCAAACTCCCGCACCGCGCTGGCTTCCGCCATCACGAAGAACTCACCGCCCGAGGCGATGCCGAACATCGGTTTGCCTTCGACCACGCGCTCCTCGCCGAGCTCGACCAGGTCGTAAAACAGCGCGCGCGTCACCTTGGCCCACAGCTCGCTGCGGACATGCAGATAGGGGCGCAAGCCCCCGGTCGCCTCCGGCTCGAAGCGCAACGCTTGACCCGGACCGGCATCGACCCAGTCGTCGACATTCGTCCGAAACCTCAGAACGTGCGCGGCTGGAACATCGGGAAGAACATCTTGCTCTGGTCCGACAAGCTTGAGCTCTACGGCGAGAAAGGGCACGTCTTCGACCACTATGCCCACCTTCTCCACCGGCGTGACCAGGAAGTATTTGTCGCCCTCGCGCTTCAAGACGGTCGAGAAAAGCCTGACCAATGCCGGCCGTCCGATCGGAGTCTTCTGGTAAAACCATGTTCCATCAGCGGAAATCCGCATATCGATATCGCCGCAAAACGGCGGATTCCATAGGTGAATGGGCGGCAATCCCTTTTCGCGGGGCAGTGCTGCCGCGATCCCTTCCAACCCGCTCTGCCCTGCCTTCGCCATTGTTTTCCTTCGATATTCAGGTGGTGTTTAGCCTGTTCGCAACTTTGTGACTCACCCGTTCAGGCTGCGGAAGATAGCGTAAGCTTGCCCGAATATTGAGGCAGATTCGGCCCAAACAGCGCAGCGAAATCCGCTCTGGTGTGGTTGTTGCATAGTGCCAGATAGGCCCAAACGCGGGCGATGAAAGGATCCGGGATCATGGCGTCGGCAAGCGGCGAAAGCCTTGAAAAACTGGAAGACATGATCGTGCGCGCGGCGGAATCGACCGCCGCCCATGTGCGCGCCGCCAAGGCCGCAATCAGCGCAGTGATCTTCGGCCAGGATATTGTCGTCGAACGCGCGTTGGTGACCGTGCTGTCCGGCGGCCATGCGCTTTTGGTCGGCGTACCCGGTCTGGCGAAGACCAAGCTGGTCGAAACCATGGGCATTGCTCTGGGTCTCGATGCCAAGCGCGTTCAGTTCACACCCGATCTGATGCCGTCCGATATCCTCGGCACCGAGGTGCTGGAAGAAATCCCCGGCGGCAAGCGCAGCTTCCGTTTCATTTCCGGCCCGGTATTCGCGCAGTTGCTGATGGCCGACGAAATCAACCGCGCGTCGCCGCGCACCCAGTCGGCGCTGTTGCAAGCCATGCAAGAACAACATGTGACGGTCGCCGGCGCGCGCCACGATCTGCCCAAGCCCTTCCACGTGCTGGCGACGCAGAACCCGCTCGAGCAGGAAGGCACTTATCCCCTTCCTGAGGCCCAACTCGACCGTTTTTTGATGGAAGTGGACGTCGATTATCCGGACCTGCAGGCCGAACGCAAAATCTTGTTCGACACTACCGGCGCGGATGAGACCCGCGCCAAGGCGGCGATGACCGCCGACGATCTGCTCGCCGCGCAACGGCTGGTACGCCGGCTGCCGGTCGGCGAATCGGTTGTCGAAGCGATCCTGACGCTGGTGCGCTCGGCCCGCCCCGGCCTAGAGGCCGGCGATATCGGCAAGCTGATCTCCTGGGGCCCCGGCCCGCGCGCCAGCCAAGCGCTGATGCTGGCAGTGCGCGCCCGCGCGCTGCTCGAAGGCCGCTTCGCGCCGTCGGTCGACGACGTGCTCGAACTGGCCGAGCCCGTGCTCAAGCACCGCATGGCGCTAACCTTCGCCGCCCGCGCGGAAGGCGAAACGATTCCGAACGTGATCGGCCGACTCAAGGCGCGCATCGGATAATCACGATGGCCGAGCCCAGGCTCAGCGACATCGAGGCCAGCGCGGTACGGCAGGCAACCGGCGGCGGCCGCATGCTCGCCGATGCCATGCCGCGGCTTATTCTCGAAGCGCGCCGGGTCGCCGCCACCGTCATTCACGGCTTGCACGGCCGCCGCCGGGCCGGACCGGGCGAGAATTTCTGGCAGTACCGCCGTTTCATGTCGGGCGAGCCGGCCTCGAACGTCGACTGGCGGCGCTCCGCGCGCGACGATCATCTCTATGTGCGCGAACGCGAATGGGAAGCCTCGCACACGGTCTGGATCTGGCCCGACCGCTCGCCCTCGATGGCCTTTGCCTCCGCGCTGGTCACTAACAGCAAGCTCGAGCGCGCCCTGGTGGTGGCCTTCGCGCTCGCCGAAGTTCTGGTGCAGGGCGGCGAGCGGGTCGGCATCCCCGGCCTGCTGCGCCCGACCGCCAGCCGCAACGTGATCGAGAAAATGGCACAGGCGATCCTGCTCGACCCGGCGGAACGCGCTAGCCTGCCGCTGGCCTTTGCGCCCTCGCCGCTCTCCGAGATCGTGCTGCTGTCGGACCTGTGGAGCCCGATCGGTGAAGTGCAGAAAACCATCGCTCAACTCGCGGCCACCGGCGCCAATGGCCATGTCGTGCAGATCGTCGATCCGGCCGAGGAAAGCTTCCCCTATTCGGGCCGCGTCGAATTCATCGAACCGGAAGGCGCCGGCAGCATCACCGCCGGCCGCGCCGAGACCTGGCGCAACGATTATCAAGGCGTGGTGACGCGCCACCGCGCGCAAATCCGCGCCGAGACCGACCGGCTGGCCTGGAGTTTCGCCATTCACCGCACCGACCGGCCGGCCAGTGAATTGCTGCTCGTGCTGCATTCGCGCATGGGCACGCATATGCAAACCTCTTCCGCCAGCAGCCGCTACGCGCCGGCGCAAACGGGGAGAGTCGCTTGATCGGCGACCTGCCACTCGGCTTTGCACAGCCGCTGGTGCTGCTCGGCCTGCTCAGCATGCCGGTCTTGTGGTGGCTGCTGCGGCTGGTGCCGCCGCGCCCGCGCCGCGTGAATTTTCCACCGACCCGGCTGCTGTTTGAAATTGCGCCCAAAGAAGAAACCCCGTCGCGTACCCCCTGGTGGCTCGTCTTGCTGCGGCTGACGCTGGCCGCATTGGTCATCATCGCGGCGGCGGGTCCACTGTGGAATCCGCCGCTCGCCACGTCGAACCGCGCCGCGCCGCTTTTGGTGATGATGGACGACGGCTGGGGCGCCGCGGCATCATGGGACGCGCGGTTGCGCACGGCGGACGAGCTCCTGGCGCGCGCCGAAGCCGACAACCGCGGCGTTGCAGTGCTGTCGCTGTCGGAAACCGCGCGCGATATTTCCCTGCAGGCCGCCGGCGCTGCGCGCGTGCAAATCAAGCAGCTCAAGCCGAAGCCCTATACCGTCGACCGCAGCGAAGCGCTGCCGCTGATCGGCCGCTTCCTTGCCCAAGCGCCGGATGTCGAAGTCATTTGGCTCTCGGACAATGTCAATCTTGGCAAAGGCGGCGACTTCATCGGCGGCCTCAACCGCATCATCGGCAGCCATCCCCTGACCGTGGTCGCGGGCGGCCTTCCCGCACCCCATGCGCTCGCTGCGGCCGACAACGCCGCCGGCGCGCTGACCGTGAAGGTTCTGCGCGCGCAGACTGGCAGCGCCGACAGCGGCATTGTGAGCGCCAATGATCTCAAAGGCCTGCCGCTCGGCGAGGCGCCGTTCGCGTTCAAACCGGACGCGCGCGAAGCCGATGCGGTAATCGATTTGCCGGTCGAAATCAGAAACGACGTGGCGCGGCTGGAGATCGTCGGCGAGCACTCGGCAGGCAGCGTGCAACTGCTCGACAAACGCTGGCGCCGCCGCACCGTCGGCGTGGTGTCGGGATCGGCAGCCGACCGCTCGCAGCCGCTGATCGGCGCAACCTATTATCTTTCGCGCGCGCTCAATCCGTTTGCCGATGTCCGGCTGGCCGAGGGCGTCGGTCCGGCGGAAGCCATCAAGCGCTTCCTCGATCAACATCTGCCGATGCTCATCCTCGCCGACGTCGGCAATGTCGCCGAGGCGCGCGACAGTTTGAATAAGTGGATCGACAATGGCGGCGTGCTGGTGCGCTTCGCGGGGCCACATTTGGCCGGCGCCACCGATGACGACTTCGTGCCGGTGAAGCTGCGCCGCGGTGGCCGCATCCTGGGCGGCAGCCTGAGCTGGGAAAAGCCGCAGCAACTCGCCGGCTTCGCGCACGAGGGTCCGTTCGCCGGCATGACGGTGCCGAACGATGTCACCGTCAGCCGCCAGGTGCTGGCCGAACCGGATTCGCAACTCACCGACCGCACCTGGGCAACACTCGCCGACGGCACGCCGCTGGTCACCGCCCAGCGCTTCGGCAAGGGACTGCTGGTGCTGTTCCACGTAACGGCCGACACGCGCTGGTCGGATCTGCCGCTGTCGGGGACCTTCGTCGACATGCTCCGGCGCATCGTCGCGCTGGCGGGTTCGACTGCGGCCGCCGACAACGAAAACGCCGGCGCGGCAAGTGGCGCCGGCAACCGCGCCAGCCAGGCGGTGCCGCCAACGCGCGTGCTCGACGGCTTTGGCGCCTTCGCAACGCCGCCCGCAACCGCCCGCCCAATCCCGGCCAATTTCAACGCCCGCGCCAATGCCGATCACCCGCCTGGCTTTTACGGGCCGCCGGAAGGACTGGTAGCGGTCAATACGCTGGCGCCCAATGATCGTCCGGCGCCGCTCGATTTCTCAGCGCTCAATGCCCGCGTCGATGTCTATCGCCATGACGAGCCGCTCGACCTACGCGGGCCCGTCTTCCTCGGTGCCTTGGCGCTGCTGGTGCTCGATGCGCTGGTGGTGATCGCGCTGTCCGGCGGTCTCGCCAGTATGCTGCCGCGCCGTCGCGTGGCAACGACGTTGTTGGCGGCGGGCCTGCTGGCCGCGCTGTCGATGCACCATCCAGCGCTTGCGCAATCCGCGCAACAACAGCCGCCACAACCGACCGCGCAGGAGCAAGACTTCGCCGTCAAGGCGACGATGCAACCGCACCTCGCCTACATCATCACCGGCGATGCGGATGTTGATGCCGTCAGCAAAGCCGGTTTGCAGGGCCTTACGCTGTTCCTGGCGCAGCGCACCGCGCTCGAAGCCGGCGATCCGATCGGTCTCGATCCGGCGCGCGATGAACTGGCCTTCTTCCCGCTGATCTATTGGCCGGTATCGGCGAACGCGGCGAAGCCCTCGCAAGTAGCCCTCGATCGCATCGAAACTTACATGAAGCGCGGCGGCACCGTTTTATTCGACACCCGCGACGCGGTCGATGCGCCGCCCGGACCCGGCGGCGAAATGCAAGGCCCCGGCATGGTGGCGCTGCGCGCGATTCTGTCGTCGCTCGACATTCCCGAACTCGAACCGGTGCAGCGCGATCACGTGCTGACCAAGACTTTCTTCCTGCTGCACGACTTCCCCGGCCGCTTCACCACCGGCCAGCTCTGGGTCGAGGCCTTGCCGGCGGAAACCGAGGAAGACACCAACAAACCGGCGCGCGCCGGCGACGGCGTGTCGTCGATCCTGATCACGTCGAATGATTTCGCCGGCGCCTGGGCGATGCGCCCGGACGGCCAGCCGATGCTGCCGCTGGTACCGGGCGAACCGCGCCAGCGCGAAATCGCCTTCCGTGCCGGCGTCAACATCGTGATGTACGCGCTGACCGGCAACTACAAGGCCGACCAGGTGCATATCCCGGCGCTGCTCGAGCGGCTCGGACAGTAGGAGTTCGGATTTGAACTTCGGCGTCTCATTTGCCCCGCTGGTGGCCGACTATGTCGTATGGGCGGCGTTCGGCGTGGCCGTGCTGATCTCGGCGCTATTGCTGCTGGCGCGCAGCCGGGGCGCGCCGATGCGGGCCGTGGCGCTGGCGCTGATGGTGCTGGCGCTCGCCAACCCGTCTTTGACGCGCGAAGACCGCGACCCGATCCCCTCGGTCGCCGCCGTCATCGTCGACAAGAGCCCGAGCCAGAATTTCGGCGATCGCAACGCCCAAACCGACGCCGCGCGCGCGGCGCTGGTCGAGCGGCTCAAGCGCATTCCGGGTCTCGAAGTGCGCGTCGCCGAGGTGGGCGAGGCCGATGGCGAGACCGACGGCACGCGGCTGTTCTCCGCGCTGTCCGCAACGCTGGCCGACGTGCCGCCCGACCGCGTCGCCGGCGCCATCATGATCACCGACGGCCGCGTGCACGACGTGCCGGCCGATGCCGCAGCACTTGGCTTTACTGCCCCCCTGCACGCGCTGATCACCGGCCATGCCGACGAAATCGACCGCCGTGTCGTGCTCACACAGACGCCGCGCTTCGGCATTGTCGGGCAATCGCAGACCATCGGCTTCCGCGTCGAGGACCAGGGCGCCAAGGTCGGCAACGCGCAAGTCACGGTGCGGCGCGACGGCGACGTCGTCGAGCAACGCAGCGTCGCGGTCGGCGCCGAGGTCAAGATCAATGTGCCGATCCCGCATGCCGGGCAGAACATCGTCGAGGTCGAGGCTTCGTCGCTCCAAGGCGAACTCACGCAGGTCAATAACCGCGCGGTGATCTCGATCGACGGCGTGCGCGACAAACTGCGGGTGCTGCTGGTGTCCGGCGAGCCGCATTCCGGCGAACGCACCTGGCGAAATCTGCTCAAGTCCGATGCCTCGGTCGACCTAGTGCATTTCACCATTTTGCGCCCGCCCGAGAAGCAGGACGGCACGCCGATCAACGAGCTTTCGCTGATCGCGTTCCCGACCCGCGAGCTGTTTCAGCAGAAGATCTCGGAATTCCAGCTCATCATTTTCGATCGCTACGCCCGGCAGGGCGTGCTGCCGATGGCCTATTTCGACAACATCGCGAAATATGTGCGCGACGGCGGCGCCGTGCTGATCGCGGCCGGCCCCGACTATGCCAGCCCGACCAGCATTTGGCGCACGCCGCTCGACGCCATCCTGCCGGCCGAGCCGAGCGGCGAGGTCACCGAGCAACCGTTCCGCGCGACGCTCACCGATGCAGGAAAACGTCACCCAGTCACCCGCGGACTGGAGGGCTCGCAGAGCGACCCGCCGCATTGGAGCCAATTTTTCCGGCTGGTCGACATCAAGCGCACCGATGGCACCAGCGTGATGCAGGGGATGGACGGCAAGCCGCTGCTGGTGCTGTCGCATGCCGGCGAAGGCCGCGTCGCGCTGCTGCTGTCGGATCAGATATGGCTGTGGGCGCGCGGCTATGAAGGCGGCGGCCCGCATCTCGATCTGCTGCGACGGCTGTCGCATTGGCTGATGAAGCAGCCCGAGCTCGAAGAAGAAGCGCTGCGGCTGAACGTGCAGGGCCGCAACATCACGATCGAGCGCCAGACCATGGCCGACGGCGTCAACGAGGTGACGCTCACCGCGCCTTCTGGCGCCACCCGCACGCTGACTTTGCAGCCGGTCGAGCCGGGCCTGTGGCGCTCGGCGGTGACCACCAACGAACTCGGCCTATGGCGCGCGACCGACGGCAAGCTCACTGCATTGGCCAATGTCGGGCCGGCCAATCCGCGCGAATTCGCGCAAGTGACATCGACCACCGAGGTGCTGGGCGCGCTCGCCAATGCGACCGGAGGCGACGCGCGGCGGCTGGCTAACGGCAACAACCTTGATGTGCCGCGCGTGGCGGCGGTGCGCACCTCAACGACGTTCAAGGGCGACGACTGGATCGGCCTGAAGATGCGCGACGCCAGCGTGGTGCGCGGCATCGGCGTGCTGCCGATTTTCGCCGGCTTGATCGGACTGTTGCTGCTGGTCGGATCGCTGGCCGCGACCTGGGCGCGCGAAGGCCGCTAAACTTTTTCCCAGTCGGGTCTAATCAGTCCCGACACGCCTTCGAACGCGCCGGCTTGCAACTCCGCCACCAGCAAGCGCGCCGGATCGACCGGACCCGGCATCTTCACCTGGCCTTTGGGAATGAGCCTGAAGCCGGATTTGGCGTAAATCGGCTCGTCGCCGACCAGCACCACCAATTTATGCCCGGCAGTCTTGGCGTCTTTGAGCGCGCGCTTGACCAGCGTGCTGCCGACGCCGCGCTCGCGAAACGGCGGCTCGACCGTGAGCGGCCCCAACAGCAGCGCCGGCGTCTCGCCGATGCAGACCGGCGTCAGCCGCACCGAGCCGACCAGCAGCGAGCCGATGCGCGCGGTGAACGACAGGTCGAGCACATGGCCGCGGCCCTCGCGGATACGGTAGGCGCTGCGCGTAAAACGGCCGGGGCCGAAGGTGCGCTCATGCAGCCGGTCGATCGCCGGCCCGTCGTCGGCCGTTTCGGCCAGGATTGTCAGCGCAAGTTCGCTCATGCGTGCCGATTAGCACTTAGGCCGATTCTGGTCCATCGCCGGTAGCGTTTTGGCCCGCGATTGCCTAGATAAATGACGCAAAACGGAGATTATCGACATGGGACTGCTAGTTGACGGCGTGTGGCAGGAAGACGCTTCGCGCACCAAAGACGGCCACTTCATCCGGCCTGTTCCGCGCTTCCGCAACTGGGTCACCCCGGACGGCAGCGCCGGCCCGACAGGCGAAGGCGGCTTTGCGGCCGAAGCCGGCCGCTATCATCTCTATGTTTCGCTCGCCTGCCCGTGGGCGCACCGCACCATCATCTTCCGCAAGCTCAAGGCGCTCGAGAACGTCATCTCGATGTCGGTCGTTTCGACCGACATGCTCAAGGACGGCTGGACTTTCAACAAGGAAGAAGGTTCGACCGGCGACGACATCAACGGCAAGAGGAAACTGTCGGAAATCTATCTGCTCACCGATCCGAAATATTCCGGCCGCGTCAGCGTGCCGGTGCTGTGGGACAAGAAACGCAAGACGATCGTCAATAACGAGTCGCCCGAAATCATCCGCATGCTCAATTCGGCGTTCGACGCCTTCACCAATGTCCACACCGATTATTATCCGGAAAATCTGCGGACCGAGATCGATAAGATCAACGACCTCGTCTATACGAACATCAATAACGGCGTCTATCGCTCCGGCTTCGCCACCTCGCAGGCGGCCTATGAAGTGGCGTTCCGCGGCGTGTTCGATACGCTCGACGACATGGAGCAGCGGCTCTCACAGCACCGCTATCTCACCGGCAACGCCATCACCGAGGCCGACTGGCGCCTGTTCTGCACGCTGATCCGCTTCGACGCCGTCTATTATTCGCATTTCAAATGCAACTGGCGGCACATTTACGAATATCCGAATTTGTCGAATTATGTGCGCGATCTCTACCAGGTGCCGGGCGTGGCCGAGACCGTCAGTCTCGCGCAGATCAAGCGGCATTATTATTTCAGCCAACGGCAGGTGAACCCGACCGGCATCGTGCCGGTAGGTCCGCAACTCGACTTCGCCGCGCCGCATGATCGGGCTCGGTTCAAGTAGAATATGGATCTCAACGGGGCGAACATGACAGAACGAGTAAGCGGCTCGCGCCACCACCAGCTTCGAGGCTACCGCCAATCTTGATGCATGCGTCCGAGCCTGGGAGCTGGATGAAGCGTGGCCCCTACGCAGCGCAAGGATTGATCTTCGGCGGCCGCAGCGCACCAGACTTTGGAGACTGTTTGAGTTGCCGGTCCGCTTGCTGAGCTATCGCAGCACAGGTCGGCAGTGCCGCGACAACAATCGCAAAAGAGTTTTCTCAGCAGTTCTTCTACCGCACCTAGCGCGCTTTGCCGCTTGTGCGAGGTTCCAACGGCCGATACCGCAGTAGTCGCCGGCGAACGCGGCGCCGCTCAGGACACTGGCCCGCTTTCGCGGGGACGATACCGATCCCTCACCACACCTCACTCACCGCCACGCCTTCGAACACCTCCGCGATGCGCGCGCGGGTGGCGCGGGTCGTGCCGTCCGGCAACTTGTCCGGCGCAAAAAATCCGTGCGCGATGATTTCATAGCCGGGCACCGGGGCAACGTCCCGGCGGAATTCGCGCACGATGTAGAGCGCGACGTGATCGCGCCGCGACGTCCGGCCGTTAAAAAATATCCCGTGCAGCACCGGCGGCGCGGTCATTACGATATTGCCCTCCTCGGCCAATTCACGCGTCAGCGCGGCAAGAAACGTCTCGCCGGTCTCGACGCCGCCGCCCGGCAGATGCCAGCCATCGACGTAGGAATGCTTGATCAGGAAAATGAGGCCCGCGCCGTCGATCACCAGGGCGCGCGCGCCCAAGGTCGCAGCGCGCGAGAAGCGCCAGTAGATATGCAGCAGCCGCCGGATCAGCGGTTCAAGCGCGCGGCGCAGGCGGTGCAAGGGCATAGCTCCTATCAACCGTCATTCCGGCGCGCGAGCAAGGCGAGCGAACCCGGAATCCAGAGCCACATACGCATTCACTTGTCGCCCCGGATTCCGGGTCCGGCGCATCTGATCTCGGATTTACCCGAGATCAGCACTAACGATGCCCACCTCGGCTATAGTCGACTTGGGATGCCGTCCCGTAATGACTAAAGAGATTTTGCCATTTCACGGGCAGGCCGCGTGTAACGCGCAGCGGTTACCAACAGCATCAAACGGAGCCCTTTCAAGCTTGGAATGATTCTAATATATGATTTGGCTCAGCCAGCCGAGCATCAGAGGGGCGCCGTGAAGCAATTTTCCGACCTGACCGAACAGGAAGTGCTGGCGCTGGCCATCACCAACGAGGACGAAGACAGCCGTATCTATCGTGGCTTCGCCGAGGGTCTGCGCGAGCAGTTCCCCTCCTCCGCCAAGGTGTTCGACGAGATGGCGGACGAGGAAGTCACCCATCGCACCATGCTGTTCGACCTCTACCAGCAGAAATTCGGCGACTACCTGCCGCTGATCCGCCGCCAGGACGTCAAAGGCTTCATCCAGCACAAGACGTCGCCGCTCTGGCTGATGCGGCCGCTCGGCCTCGATGCCGCGCGCAAACACGCCGAGAACATGGAATTCGAAGCCGAGCGTTTCTATCGCAAGGCGGCAGGGACCGCGCGCGACGTTTCAGTACGCAAACTGCTGATCGAGCTGGCCGAAGCCGAGGCCGGCCACGAGAGCCTGGCGCATAAGTTGACCGAGCAAATCCTCACCAAAGGCGCGCGCGAAAAAGAAGACGCAACGTCGAAGCGCGTCTTCATGCTGCAATACGTACAGCCGGGGCTGGCCGGGCTGATGGACGGCTCGGTCTCAACGCTGGCGCCGTTGTTCGCCGCGGCCTTCGCCACCCACAATACCTGGCAGACCTTCCTGGTCGGCATGGCGGCGTCGATCGGCGCCGGCATATCGATGGCTTTCGCCGAGGCCTTGTCCGACGACGGCTCGCTCACCGGCCGCGGCTCGCCGGTGATCCGCGGCATCGTCACCGGCGGCATGACCGCCATCGGCGGGCTCGGCCACACGCTGCCTTATCTCATTCCGGATTTTCATGTCGCGACGGCGGTGTCGTTCTTTGTGGTCGCGATCGAGCTGGCGGTGATTTCCTGGATTCGCCACCATTATATGGACACGCCGCTGTTGCGGGCGACGTTCCAGGTGGTGGTCGGCGGCGTGCTGGTGTTCGTCGCCGGTATATTGATCGGGAGTTCGTGAGCCTGCTAGGCCCGTAAGCGATGGCCTTCACCCTCGCCCATCTGTCCGACCCGCATCTGGCGCCGCTGCCCAAGCCACGCTGGCGCGAACTGATCGGCAAACGCCTCACCGGCTACATCAACTGGCAGCGCAGCCGCCGCTTCATCCACGATTCCGACGTGCTGGCCAAGATCGCCGCCGACATGAAGGCGCAGGCCCCTAGCCATATCGCCGTCACCGGCGACATCGCCAATATCGCGCTGCCTGAGGAGTTCACGCGCGGCCGCGACTGGCTGCAAAGCCTGGGCCCGCCTGACGACGTGAGCTTCGTTCTCGGCAACCACGACATCTATGTGAGCCAGGCTGCGCCGATCGCCATGCGCGAATGGGGCGATTACATGAGCGGCGATGGCGGCGCGCGCGGATTTCCCTATCTGCGCCGGCGCGGGCCGCTGACCTTGATCGGACTGACGACCGGCGTGCCGACCGCGTCGTTTCTCGCCACCGGCCGGCTCGGCGAACGCCAGCTCGGGCAATTTTCCGCGCTGCTGGAGCAGCTCCGAGGCGAAAGCTTGTTTCGCGTGGTGATGCTCCATCATCCGCCGGTCAGCCCGCGGCCCGCCAACAAGCGCCTGGTCGACGCCGCCGAATTTCTCCGCGTCATCGCTGCGCACGGCGCCGAGCTGGTGCTGCACGGCCACGATCATTTGCACATGCTCAATTGGCTGAGCGGCCCGAACGGCGCCCGCGTGCCGGCGGTCGGCGTGCCGTCGGCCTCGGCCGCGCCCGGCACCAGCCGCGACGCCGCCGCCTACAATCTCTACGCCATCGATGGCGCGCCCGGCGCCTGGCGCTGCGAGATGACCTCGCGCGGCATTACTTCCGCCGGCGCGGTGATGCAACAGCGGCAGCTAAAGCTCCTTGGCTAGGGATGCGGCGTGCTGAGCAGGGCAATCGCGACCAGCACGATAACCGCGACGATCACGCCGTAGCAGAAGGTGCGGACCGCGCGCAGACGACCGCGGCGCTGCTCGTGCTCGACCATCTTCAGCGAGGTCGCCTGTCCGAACGGCACATCGTCGGCCAGCGCGCGTTCGCGCTCGACCATGCGGCGCGCCACGTAACGCGTGACCGCCTGCACCATCTCGGGGACCTCGTAGGATTCCGCCATCACGGCGCGGCCGTAGCGGGTGTCCTGCACGAAACGATATTGCCGCTTGTCGCGACCCATCTCGACATGCGCGATGACATCGACCCACAGCCGCGGCACGTCGCCTCTGCTCACGCCACGGTCGAACAACTCGATCTCTTTGGGAATGTCATTGAACAGCGGATCGAGCGCGTCATTGAGCAACTCGAGCCGCGCCACCTCGGCGTCGCGCAGATCGACCACCACGGCCGAGCGCTCGGCCGCCTCGATGCGCGCCTCGCGCACCGCCTCCTTGAGTGCCTTCGGCCGCTCAGGCGGCAGCGTCTCGGCTTTTTTGCCACGTCCCCACATGCACCTAATTTAGCAATCAGCGGGGCTGCCGCAAAGAAGAAAGTTGAGGGTTATCAAGAAGTTTGATGGTTAATTGTGCGTTAACGGGACGCTTTGAGGCCGTAGGCCGCGCCCCAGCTTAAGCCCTCCTCGGTGCCCTTGCGCGGCCGGTATTCGGCGCCGATCCAGCCTTTGTAGCCAAGCCGATCGACCGCCTCGAACAGGAATGGATAGTTGATCTCGCCACGATCATCGGGCTCATGCCGGGACGGCACCTGCGAGCACTGCATATGACCGATGATGGAGAAGTAATTTTCCATCCGGCGGATCAGGTCGCCGCCGGCAATCTGCACATGATAGAAATCATATTGCAGGCTGAGATTAGGCTTGCCGACCTTGGAGATGATGTCGGCGGCATGCTCGACTTGGTATAAAAAATAATCCGGCTGATCGCGGTGGTTGATCGGTTCGATCAGCAATTTGACGTTCTTGGCTGCGGCCAGATCCGCAGCGCGCTTCAGGTTCGCGACGTACACTTTTTCCGCGGCCGGGCGTTCGCCCGGATCGACCTTGCCGGCAAGACAATGCACCGCGCTGCCGCCCACGGCCGTGACATAATCCAGCGCTTCGGCGAATGAGGCGTCCCATTTCTTCTCGCCGCCCGGCACGGCGGCAAAACCGAATTGGGTGGTGTCGCCGTGCGGCGAATTGATGCCGAGAACGCTAAGCTTGTTGCGCTCGGCAGCAGCCTTGAACTGATCCGCCGGCACGTCATGCGGAAACCGGCATTCGACCGCCTTGAAGCCACAAGCGGCTGCGGCGTCGATGCGCTGCAAAAACGGGCGGTCTACGAACAGATAATCCAGATGAACCGAGAACCGAGGCATCGATTGCTCCCTTGCGCACAGGCGCGGCGACGTATTCATTAGCCACCTTCCGCCCACGAGGCCACCCCCGGAAACGCCGTCCATGTCCGCCAACACCGCATTCCATATCGCCGTGCTGCCGGGCGACGGCATCGGCCACGAGGTGATGAAGCCGACGCTCGATATATTGCGCCGGATCGAAGCGACCACGCCGAGCCTCAAATTCCGCTTCTCGGAAGCGCCGGCCGGCGCCGAGCATTACAAAGCGACCGGCAAGTCGATGCCGGAGAGCACGATCAAATTGTGCGAGGAAGCCGACGCCATTCTGCTCGGCGCCTGCGGACTGCCGAGCGTGCGCTATCCCGACAACACCGAGATCATGCCGCAGGTCGAGCTGCGTTTTATCTTCGACCTTTATGCCGGCGTGCGGCCGGCGCGGCTGGTGCCGGGCGTGCCGAGCCCGATCGTCGGCGCGCCAGAGCACGGCATCGATTTCGTGCTGATCCGCGAGTCGACCGAAGGCCTGTTCGCGTCGATGGGCAAGGGCGTCACCACCCATAACGAGGCGCGCGAGACGCTGGTCGTCACGCGCGACAAAACCGAGCGGCTGTTCAACTTCTCGCTCAAGCTGGCCGAGCGGCGCAAGAAGCGCGGCAAGCCCGGTCGCCTCACGCTGGTCGACAAGGCCAATGTGTTCAAGGCCTTCAACTGGCAGCGCGACATCTTCGCCGAGCGCAAAGCGAGGTTCCCCGGCGTCAAAACCGACTTCCTCTATGTCGACGCCTGCGCCGCGCTGATGGTCAAGAAGCCGTGGGACTTCGACGTGATGGTGATGGAAAATATGTTCGGCGACATATTGTCCGATCTTGCCGCCGGATTGATCGGCGGGCTCGGCATCGCGCCCTCCGCCGACATCGGCGACAAGCACGCGGTGTTCCAGCCCTGCCACGGCACCGCGCCCGACATCATGGGCCAGGGCAAAGCCAATCCGACCGCGATGATCCTGTCGGCGGCCATGATGCTCGACTGGCTGGCGGACAAACACGACCATCCACCGGCGGCGGAGGCAGCACTGCGCATCGAGCGCGCGGTCGACAAGGCCTATGCCTCCGACATCAAGCCGATGGAATATGGCGGCAAGGACGGCACAATGGCCATTTCAAATGCGGTGATGAAGGCGCTCGGTTAAAACGGGAGAGAGACATGTTGTACGCGGTCTACGCCCTCGACAATCCGGACGCCGGCGCCAAGCGGCAAGCCGTGCATGCCGAGCACGTCGCGCATCTCAAGACCGCGAAGGATCAGGGCGTGACCATCGCCGTCGGCGGACCCTTGATGGCCGATGACGGCAAGACCTCGATCGGCAGCCTAATGGTGCTGGACGTGGCTGACCGCGCCACGGCGGAAAAATTCAACAAGGCGGATCCGTTCCACAAGAACGGCATCTGGGCCAAGGTCGACATCCAGCGATTCGACCGCCAGACTTAAAGCGCCCTCACAGCCCAATGAAATCCTTGATCGCGGCGAGGAACTGCTCCGGCTGCTCCAGTGGCGGGCAATGGCCGCAACCGGGCAACTCCACGTAAGTCGCGCCCGCGACCTTGTCGGCGATCGATTTGTTGAGCATCGGCGGCGTGGCCTGGTCGAACTCACCGCACACCACCAGCGTCGGCACCTGCATGCGATGCAGCAGTGGCTCGAGATCAGCCTCCTGCAAAATCTTGCAGGCGTGCTGGAATGCCTTGGGATCGATCTCGAGCAGTACGGCTTTGCGCTCCTCGATCGCCTCCGGATGGCCGGCGAGATAAGCCGGCGAAAACACCCGCTTGGCGGCGATTTCCGCGATCGAGCCCAGGCCCACCTCGGCGACCTTTGCCGCCATTACTTCGAACGCCTTGCGGCCCTCGGGCGGAAAGCAGGCGGCGGCATCGCTGAGCACCAGCTTGGCGACGCGCTCAGGATGCGCCATGGCGAAGGCGAGCGCCACCGTACCACCGAAGCCGTTGCCGATCAGGATCGCATCATTGGCGACCTTGAATTCCTGGAAACCGTCCTCGACCGCCGCGACGTAAGCATCCATCAGCGGCAGCATGCACGGCTGCGAGCCGTGAAAGCCCGGCAGGTTGATGAGCGTGACGCGATATTTGGCGGCCAAAGCCGGCAATACCGGATCGAAAGCATGACGGTCGCTCAGCAGCGAATGTAGCACGACCACGTCGCGGCCCTTGCCAGTGCGCACCGCCGTCAGCGTGCCCTGGCCCGCTGTCAGTTGTTCAAACTGCATACTATTCTCCGTGCTCAAAAACGAACGGCCGCGCCGCAGGCGGCGCAGCCGTATTTATATAAGAACGCCGCGCTGAGCGGCTAGTTCCCCTCGCGCCAGAGGCCGAGCGCATCCTGCGCCGGCCGGTCCGAGATCGAAAACAGCACCGCCTCACTCGCCGCGTTGTGGAAATAGCGCTTCCATGGCGGCACCACGAAGACGTCGTTGACGTCCCAGTCGAACGGTGTGCCATCGATGATGGTGGTGCCCTGACCTTCGGCGACCGCGAAGATGATGCCGTCGGTCGAGCGGTAAGGCTCGCCCTTGAAGCCCTTCGGCAACAACGAAAGATAAGCGCCCATGGTCGGCAGCACAGGCCCGCCATTGATCGGATTGGCGTAGCGCACGCGCGCACCGTGGCGCTTGTCGATATCGCCGGTCTTCTTCAAGCGCTCCAGGATCGGCCGCATCTTGGCGTAGGGATAGTTGATCACCGGGCTGCGGTTCATCTGCGCCGGCGCGCCGTCCGGCAGCACGCCAGACGCGTAGCGATCGAAAGAATCGCCGTCGGCATGGCTGGTCTTTTGCATCTTCTCGTCGGGGTGGGTCGCAAACGACGCCTCGAAATGATTGACTGTCGGCAGGTCGAGCACATCGAGCCACATCACCGGCTGCTTGCCGGGATTGCCGTGATCATGCGGCGCCCAGTTGGCGGTGATGATGAAGTCGCCGTGCGACATCATGGTCTTCTCGCCCTCGACCGCGGTATAGGCGCCCTCGCCGTCGAGCACGAAGCGGATGGCGGAGGCCGAGTGCTGATGCACGTCGGCGATCTCGCCGGGCAGGATGAGCTGGATGCCGGCGAACAGCGAATTGGTGATGCGCGCCTTGCCGGTCTCGCCGGGATTTTCCAGCACCAGCACGCGGCGCTCGGCTTCTTCGGCGCTGATCACGTCGCCGGCTTCCATCATCAGCTTCTTGACGTCGGAAAATTTCCACATCGCCGGCCGGCATTCGGACTTCGGCTCGGGCGTCACCAGGTCCTTGAGCACCTCCCAGAGCGGCGCCATGTGGAACTTGGAGATCTTGTCGTAGTAGGCCTGCCGCGCCACCTGCACGTTGTGCTTGGAGCCGGGTGTAGTTTGCGGGGTTGCGGTTGCGACCGCCATGGGCGTGTTCCTTCCAGTCGAGCGTTTAATTTGCAGCTTTATACCGCACATCGGTACGCCCCGGAATAGACCGGGAAGCCCCTGCGGCGCATGGCTATCAGCTCATTATTGAGTGAGTCGTCGTCTACCCACCGCCTTGGCCCAATTGTTGTTTAGGGCCCGGCGTGCGACAATGCGATTGCATCTTGGCGCCGGGCATCGGCCGCGGGGTAATTCAGTTGGCGTCAAAACGCCGGTTTCAACTCGTCCTTCTGAAACCATCACACTACAACGACGACGGATATGTCATCCGCTGGTGGCGGGCGCTGATCCCGTCGAACTCGCTCGCCGCCGTTTACGGCCTGGCGCTCGATTCGGCGCAGCGCAAGGCGCTGGGCGACGACGTCGAGATCGACATCGACGTCATTGACGAGACCAATACCCGCGTCAACGTCAAGAAGCTGATCAACCGTTTCCGCAAGCACGGCAATTTCGGCGTGCTCGGCCTGGTCGGCGTGCAATCGAACCAGTTTCCGCGCGCGCTGGACATCGCCAAACCGTTTCGCGCTGCCGGCATTCAGGTCGCGATGGGCGGCTTCCATGTCTCCGGCTGCCTCGCGATGCTCGACGGCACCGCCATCGACCTCGACCTTGCGCGCGGCATGGGCATCTCGCTGTTCGCCGGCGAGGCCGAGGGCCGATTCGACGATTTCCTGCGCGACGCTGCCGCCGAGCAGTTGAAGCCGCTGTACAATTACATGAACGACCTGCCGAACCTTGGCGGCGCACCGAGCCCGTTTCTGCCGCGGCAATTCGTCAACCGCACCGCCGGCACTAACGCCGCCTTCGATGCCGGCCGCGGCTGCCCGTTCCAGTGTTCGTTCTGCACAATCATCAACGTGCAAGGCCGCAAGTCGCGCTACCGCACGCCCGACGACATCGAGAAGATCGTGCGCGAGAACTGGAAGCAGAAGATCTCGCGCTTCTTCATCACCGACGACAATTTCGCGCGCAACAAGGAATGGGAAGCGATCTTCGACCGTCTGACGAAATTGCGCGAAGTCGACCGGATTCCGCTTGGCCTGATGATCCAGGTCGACACCATGTGCCACAAGATTCCGCGCTTCATCGAGAAGGCCAAAAAGGCCGGCGTCACCCGGGTCTTCCTCGGACTTGAGAACATCAATCCCGACAACCTTATCGCCGCCAAGAAAAAGCAGAACAAGATCACCGAGTATCGCAAGATGATGCTGGCCTGGAAGGAACAGGGCATCTTCCTCTATGCCGGCTATATTCTCGGCTTTCCCGGCGAAACGCCGGAATCGATCCGGCGCGACATCGAGATCATCCAGCGCGAATTGCCGGTCGATCTTCTGGAATTCAATATCCTGACGCCGCTGCCCGGCTCCGAAGACCACAAGGTGATGTGGTCCAAGGGGGTCGCGATGGACGGCGATCTAAACAAATACGATCTCGAGCACCCGGTCACCGATCATCCGAAGATGAGCCGGCATGAGCTGCAGTCGATCTACGAAGAAGTGTGGGACCTCTATTACACCCGCGACCACATGAAGACGCTGATGCGGCGGGCCGCCGCCACCAAGGTGCCGATGCTGAGCCTTGCCAAGGTGCTGATCCAATTCTCGACCATGATGCAGCTTGAGAAGGTGCACCCACTCCAAAGCGGTCTGATCCGCATGAAGCATCTGTCCGAGCGGCGGCCGGGCTTGCCGTGCGAGAACGCCATTTCGTTCTATGCCGGCTACATCCGCGACCTGATCGTGCGTAACGCGGGATTTGTCCGCACGATGCTGTGGGTCCTGAGCATGACGCGTGGCATCGCGCGCGACCCGAACCGACATCTCTATGTCGACCAGGCTTTGACGCCGGTGCATGACGACGAAGACGAGACGTTCGATTATTTAACCAAGACCGACGGCGCTAAGGCGGCGATCGACCATTTGAAAAAGGTTGCCGAACTGACGCACAAAGTGCGCGAACCGCACGTCACTTTGAGTCCCAGCATGGTCCCGGCGGCGCCCGTTCCCCCGCTCTAGTTATTGACCGAGCCGCCGTCCACCACAATCGACTGGCCCGTGACGAAGTCGCTGTCGCTGGAAGCGAGAAACACCAGCGTGCCGAGCAGGTCTTCCGGAAAAGCGTCGCGCTTGAAGGCGCGGCTGTTGCGCACCGGCATGCGCTCCTCTTCGACATGCGTTGAATTTTCCAGCCCGGTGTCGCTCAGGATATAGCCCGGCGAGAGCGAATTGACCGCGATGCCGTATTGCCCGAGCTCGCGCGACAGAGAGCGCGTGAAAGCCAACATGGCGCCCTTGCTCGTGACATAAGGCAGCATGCGCGGCACGCCTTTGTAGGCTGCGCCGGAGGCGATGTTGATGATTTTGCCGCTGCGTCGCTCGATCATGTGCGGGGCGACATGGCGAACCATCAGATAGGGCCCACGCACGTTGATCGCCATCACGCGGTCCCACAAGTCGGCATCCCATTCGTTGAAGTTTCTGGGCGCAAGCGTCGAGTACAGCGCGGCGTTGTTCACCAGGATGTCGATCTGGCCGAAGCTCTCGATGGTCTGCGCCACCAGGCTCTCCACCGCCGTCTCGTCGCTGACGTCGAATGTGATGCTGGCAACTGAATTGGCGCCGTGGCGACCGGCGATTTCAGCGGCAATCTCCTTGCCGTCGGCGATGTCGGCGATCATGACGCGCGCACCCTCGGCGGCGAGCGCCTGCGAATAATGCCGGCCGATGCCCTTGGCGCCGCCGGTGACGATCGCGGTTTTACCTTCCAGTCTTGCCATGTCCGGCTCCCCGCCTGTAATCGTCATGCCCATACTTGTTGCGGGCATCCACGTCTTGCATGATCGGACAATAAAGACGTGGATGGCCGGGACAAGCCCGGCCATGACAGGGAGCGATTATGCCGAGTGACACCGCCGACCGCCTGGCCATCCGCGCGCTGATCGAGAACTGGGCGCTGTGGCGCGATGCGCGCATGTGGGACCGTTTCCGCACGGTCTGGCATAGCGACGGCCATATGTGGGCGACCTGGTTTCAGGGCACTTTCGAGGAATTCATCAAGGTCAGCCAGGAAGGCTACGACCGCGGCGTGCGCATCATGCACATGCTCGGCGGCATGAGCATCGACATCAAGGGCAAGCGCGCCATCGCGCAAACCAAAATGACCATCTCGCAGCGCGCGCCGGTCGAGGGCGTGATCTGTGACGTGGTGTGCACCGGACGGTTCTATGATTTTCTGGAAAAGCGCAAAGGCAAATGGGGCATCGTACTCCGCCGCTTGGCTTACGAAAAAGACCGCATCGATCCGGTCGACCCCACGGCGCGGCCTGTGCTCGACAAGAATTTGCTGGCGCAATTTCCGGAAGGCTACCGCCACCTCGCTTATTTGCAGACCAAGATCGGCTACGTGGTCAAACGCGACATGCCCGGCCTCGACGGGCCCGATCTGGACGCGCTTTATGCCAAGGGCGCGACCTGGCTCAAGGGCCATAAGCTCTGAGTTGGGCAGGCGTGGGCAACATAGAGCCCCTCCCGTTGCGCGCGCCGCCGAATTGAGCGCAAGATCGCCAAAATAAAATCTAGGGGAGGATACGATGTCGCTTAACCTCAATCGCCGCAAATTTTTGAGTGGCACGGCCGCTGCCGCGGGTGCCGCAACATTCGCGATGCCCGCGATCGCGCAGAACGCGCCGATGAAGATCGGCCTGCTGACCGTGAAGACCGGCCCGCTCGCAGCCGGCGGCCAACATGCCGAGGAAGGCATTACATCGTTCCTGAAGGACAAGAACTACACGTTGTCGGGACGCAAGATTGAGCTGGTGGTCGCCGACACCGGCGGCAGTCCGGTTGGCGCCAAGACCAAAGCGCAGGAACTGGTCGAGCGTGACAAGGTCAATATTGTGCTCGGGCCGTTTGCCGCATTCGAGTTGCTCGCGACGCTCGATTATCTGGCGCAGGCCAAAATGCCGACACTGGCCTTCGCCGGCGCCGAAGACGTCACGCAGCGCAAGGGCAATCCCTATCTCACCCGCACCTCCTATACGTCGGCCCAGTCGCTCTACGCGCTCGCCGATTACGTCAGCAAGGAGATGAAGCTCAAGACCGCCGCCACCATCGCCGACGATTTTGCTTTCGGCTATGAGCAGGTCGGCGGTTTTCAGCGCGTGCTCGAGCAACAGGGCGGCCGCGTCGTCGAGAAGCTGTGGTCGCCGCTCAACACGCCCGACTATGCGCCCTACATCGCGCAAATTCCGGCCTGCGACGCGGTCTGCGTCGGTCTCGCCGGCTCAAACCCGATTAAGTTCATCAAGCAGGCCAAGGGCCTCGGCATCAAGCAGCAGCTGGTGGGCGGCTCAACGACCGCCGACGACACCATCATCGGCGCCTATGGTGATGAGGCGCAGGGCTTGATCAACACCAATCCTTATTCGCTCGACATCAAGAGCGATGCCAATCACCGCTTCATCGCCGCGATGCAGAAGAACTACGGAGCCGACGTGAAAATCGGTCACTACGCTGCCTGCTTCTACATCGACGGCCAGGTGATCGAGGCGGCGCTCGCCAAGACCGGCGGCAACTCCGAAAACCCGGATGCCTTCGTCAAGGCGATCCGGTCGGTGACGCTGGCCGAGACGCCGCGCGGGCCGGTCAGTTTCGACGATCACGGCAATGTCGTTATCGACATCTACGTCCGCCGCGTCGAAAAGCAGGCCGACAAGATGGTCAACAAGACCATCAAGACCTATCACAAGGTTAGCCAGTTCTGGACCATGGACCCGAAGGCGTTCCTGCAAGAGCCGGTATTCTCGCGCAACTATCCGCCGATGAAAACCTAAGTCGGCGCGCAGCCCCCGCCTCAACCGGCGGGGGTTGGCCTTTGCCCGCGGAAATGCAATGAATTCCTCCGGCCAAGGCCGGGGGAAACAATGTCGCTCGCCGATAACTTCAACCTGTTCAACGAATTCAACATCCTGCGCATCATCTGCGGCGCCTTCTTCATCCCGCACATCATCGGCAAGATTACGGTACCCGCGACGCTGGAATTTTTCGTCGCGGCCGGCTTCAAACCGCCGGCCACATGGATGTATGTCGCGGGCGCGATCGAGACCGTGCTCGCGACCTGCTTGATCTTGGGCATTTACACCCAATATGCCGGGGCAGTTGCTTTCATCCATCTGCTGGTCGCGGCGGCCGCCACCTACAAGGTCAAGAATTGCTGGATCTGGGTCATCGGCGGCGTCGAATATTGTGTGTTCTGGGCGATCTGCTGCCTGGTCGTCGCGATGCATGTCACCCGCTGAAATCTCCCCTGAAAGGAAACTCGTAAAATGGCTAGCGTCCTGTTTTCTCCGATCACCATGCGCGGACTCACATTGCCGAACCGCGTCGTGGTCTCGCCGATGTGCCAGTACAATTCCAACAACGGCTCGGCCAATGATTGGCACTTGATGCATCTCGGCAATATGTCGCTCGGCGCCGCCGGCCTGGTGATGTGCGAGATGACCAACGTCAACAGCCAAGGCCGCATCTCGCCGAAATGCGCCGGCATGTATTCCGACGACAACGAAGCAGCGCTCAAGCGCGTGCACGATTTCTGCCGCCAATATGGCGTCGCCAAGCTCGGCGTGCAGCTTGCGCATGCCGGCCGCAAGGGACCGACCACCCCGCCGGCCGCCGGCGGCAAGCCGATTCTCGAAGGAGCGGACGCCTGGACGCCGGAGGCGCCATCAGCCATTCCCTACGACACCGGCTGGCCAATGCCGCATGCCATGACCAAAGACGACATCAAACGCTGCATCGGCGAATTCGCAGCGGCCGCCAAGCGTGTCGACCGCATCGGCTATGACGTGATCGAGCTGCACGGCGCGCACGGCTATCTCACCCATCAATTTTTGTCGCCACTTTCCAACAAACGCACCGACGAATACGGCGGCTCGCTCGAAAACCGCATGCGCTTTGCCATCGAGATGTACGAGGCGGTGCGTGCGGTGTGGCCGGAGCAAAAACCGATCGGCATGCGCGTTTCCGCCACCGACTGGGTCGACGGCGGCTGGACGCCGGAGGAAACCGTCGTCCTCGCCAAGGAGCTTAAAAACCGCGGCATGGATTACATGGACGTGTCCACCGGCGGCCTCGACCCCAAGCAGAAGATTCCGCTTGCCGCTGGCTATCAGGTGCCCTTCGCCGAACTGGTAAAGAAGGAAAGCGGCATCACCACCATGACCGTCGGCCTGATCGCCGGCTATCAGCAGGCCGAAGATATCGTTGCGTCCGGCAAAGCGGATTTGGTCTGCCTCGCCCGCGCCGCGATCTGGGATCCGCGCTGGGCCTGGCATGCCGCCGAGGAACTGGGCGCCGAGACGCCTTACGCGCCCAAGACCATGGCCGGCCATCCCAAGCTGCGGCCGCAACTGTTCCCGAAGCGCGCGCAGCCGGCGGGCTAAGCGCCGGCTTTCATCCGCACGATGAACTTCGCGAAGGCCGCGAGCTGTTTGGTGATGATGTCCTTGGTCGGCTGATCAGTGAGCGCCAGCGTGTCTTTGTCGAATTTGGTCGCCGCGGAGCCGACAAAAATCTCCGGCGTGCCGAAGATGTGGGCGCCGAGGAACGTCATCGACATGCGCCAGTGATATTGCATGCGCGCACCGCCAAGCGGGCCCTGGCTCGCCGACTGGATCGCCACCGGCTTGCCTTCGAACGGCTGGTCTTTCATGCGCGAGACCCAGTCGATGGCGTTCTTGAGCACGCCCGGCATCGACCAGTTGTATTCCGGCGTCACGAACAGCACGCCGTCGGCATCGCGGATCATGCCGGCGAGATCATTGGCGGGACCGGGAAAACCGGCCGAGTTCTGAATGTCCGCGTTATAAAGCGGAAACGACTCGAGCGTCGGAGCGTTGATCAATTTCATGTCCGGCGGCGCCAGCTTCGGTAATTCGCGCGTCAGCGCTGCATTGTAGGAGCCCTTGCGCAGCGAGCCGCAGATAACGAGTACTTTCAATTCGGCCATTTCATCCTCTTTGATTGCTCAAAACGATAACGTCTCGCGGCTATTTCTGTTCAATGCCGGCTTTTTCACGAACCGACTTCCATTTGACCACCTCGTCCTCGACAAACTTGGTGAACTCCGCCGGTGTCGAGACATGCACCACGGCGCCGACCTTCAGGAGCTGCTCGCGGACCGCGGGCATCGCCAGCACTTGCTTGAGTGCGGCGTTGGTTTTGTCGACGATCGCTTGCGGTGTGCCGGCCGGATACATCCAGCCGTACCAGCCGGTCACTGCATAGCCCGGTATCCCGGATTCCGCGACCGTCGGCACGTTGGGAATGGTCGGCCAGCGCGACGGCGCGCCGACCGCGAGCAGCTTCACTTGCCCGGCCTGCACCTGACCCTGCACCGCGTGCGCGAGTTCGACGCCGTAGTCGACCTGGCCCTGGAGCAACGCGGTGACCACGCCCGGCGTGCTGCTATAGGGAATATGTTTGACGTCGATGCCTGCCATCTGGCGCATCAATTCGCCGGCAAAATTCTGCGTCGAGCCGACGCCGACGTCGGCAAAATTAAGCTTGCCGGGCGAGGCTTTGGCCAGCGCTATCAGCCCCTTGATGTCGTTTGCGGGGAAATCTTTCTTCGCAACGATCACGAAGGCCGAGTCGGCGACCAGCGAGACATCTGCGAAATCCTTGACCGCGTCGTAGCGGATCGCCTTGAGCATCACCGCCGCTACGGTATGGGCGGGGCTGGTCATCAGGGCGGTGTAGCCATCTTTGTTGGCGCGCGCGACCAGCTCGGCCGCGATCGTGCCACCGGCACCCACCTTGTTTTCCACCACCACCGACTGGTGCAGCAACTCGCCGAGCGGCTGGGCGATGATGCGGCTGACGATGTCGGTGCCACCGCCAGCGTTGAAACCAACGATCACGCGGATCGGCTGATCCGCAGGCCATTCGGCCAATACCGGCGCTGCCGCACTTAATGTTGCTCCCGCCAGCACCGCGGCGAAAATTGCACCGTTCATCGACACCCTCCCCTGGCCGTTGCGTCCTGTTATTTAGGCTTCCTCGTCCTCGATCGGATTGCGCAAGGTCCCGATACCCGCGATCTCGATCTCGCAGATGTCACCCGCCTTCATCCAGACCGGATCGGGCTTGCGCGCGTGGCCGACGCCGGATGGCGTACCAGTGAAGATGACGTCGCCGGGCTCCAGCGTCATGCCCTCGGTGAGATAGACCAGCGATTCCGCCACCGGGAACATGAAGTTGTCGGTGTTCGACGATTGCATGGTCTTGCCATTTAGGCGGCTTTCGATCTTGAGGCCCTTGCCCCCGCGCGGCAGTTCGTCGTCGGTCACCATCCAGGGACCGAAACTGCCGGTGCGGTCGAAATTCTTGCCCATGCCCCATTGCGTGGTGTGGCGCTGATACTCGCGCACCGATCCTTCGTTGGCGCAGGTGTAGCCGGCAACGCAGTCAGTCGCGTTTTGCATCGTCAGATGCTTGGCGCGCTTGCCGATGATCACGACCAGCTCGGCTTCGTAGTCGAGTTGGATCGACTTCATGGGCCGCATCAGCGGCTGAAGATGCGGCGTCAGCGACGTCAACATGCGGAAAAAGATCGACTGGAATTTCGGAATGTTGTCCTTCTGCGGCCCTTCCTTGACGTGATCAAGATAATTGAGGCCAAGGCAGATGATCTTGCCGGGCCGCGCCACCGGGAGTCCGAACTTCAATCCGGCGAGCGGACGGCGCGCGGAAGCCGGCGCCTTTTTGGCGAGATCGGCGAGCGGTTTCAGGTCACCATTGTTCCTGCGCAGCGCTTCGCCGAGATCGGTCGGGATGCCGGCATCCACCGCCTGCAGATCGATGACCGCGTCGCCCTCAACCACGCCGAGCCGCACACCATTATTCGCTTCAAAACCGACGATCTTCATGAATTCCTGCCTTTGCCATTTGCGCGTGGCGCAAGGCTTAGCCCAGGCGGACGGGTTGCGGAAGATGGCTCAGGCTTTGGGCGCCGGCCCATCGGCCAGAGTGAAGGCCTGGATCGAGAAATAGTCGCGCACGTCGGTCCAGGCGCCCCTCGGCTGCCAACCGGCGCCACGCGCCAGCGCGCCCAGCGAGGCGATCGAATATTTGTAGCTGTTCTCGGTGTGGATGGTTTCGCCAGCGCGGAATTCTATGGTTTCGCCCGCGACTCTCACCTTCTGCCGTTTCAGACTGGCGAGATGCATTTCGACGCGATGGCGCTCGCGGTTGAAGAACGCGTGATGCTCGAAGGTATCGAGCTTGAAGGTGGCGCCAAGTTCGCGGTTCATGCGCACCAGCAGATTGAGATTGAACTTGGCGGTGACCCCCGCGGCGTCGTTATAGGCGGCATTGAGAATTTCCACCGGCTTAATCAGATCGGCACCCACGATGAGTGTCGCGCCCGCGCCCAGGATACGCCCGGCATTGCGCAGGAAAGCGCAGGCCTCATGCGGCTCGAAATTGCCGATGGTTGAGCCCGGGAAAAATCCGACCCGCACCAGCGCGGCAGCCGCTTCCGGCGGTAGCTCGAACGGCTGTGTGATGTCGGCACGAACCGGCAACACCTTGAGCTGCGGGAAGTCCGGCTGCAGGTCGATCGCTTCCTGCTCCAGCATCTCGCCGCAAATATCGACCGGCACATAGGCCGCGAGTTTTGGCTCCGCCTGCAGCATAATGCGCGCCTTCTTGCTCGAACCTGAGCCAAACTCTACGAGTGCCGCGCCTTCCGGAATGAGCTTTGCGATCTCGGCGGCGTGGTCGCGCAGAATCTGAATCTCGCAGCGCGTCGGATAATATTCGGGCAGTTCGGTGATGCGCTCGAACAGCAGCGAGCCGGTGCCGTCGTAGAAATATTTCGCCGCGATCCGCTTCGGCGTCGCGCTCAAGCCCGCAATAGCGTCAGCCGCGAACGCGGAGGCTTCTTGCGTTTGCGGCTGTACGCGGGAACGTGCGAGCGCGACCATTACTGCTCCTTAAACGAATTCGGCCAGACGCAGCCCGCTGAATTGCCAGCGCGCCGACGGATAGAAAAAATTGCGATAGCTGACGCGCTCGTGGCCTTCTGGTGTTGCCAATGAAGACCCACGCAACACCATCTGGCTGACCATGAACTTGCCGTTGTATTCGCCGAGCGCCCCTTCGGCCGCGCGGTAGCCTGGATAGGGCAAATAAGCGCTGCGCGTCCATTGCCAAGCGATACCGAAGGCGTCGGCGATCACGCCTGCGTGCGCCGCAACTTCCCATTCCGCCTCGCTGGGCAAGTGTTTACCGGCAAAACGAGCGAAGGCTTCCGCTTCGTAATAGCTGATATGCGTCACCGGAGCCGCGGGATCGACGGGATTGAGGCCGCCGAGCGTCATCGAATGCCAGCCACCATTCTGCTGGCGCCAATAGCTGGGCGCCTGCCAACCCTCGGCCTGCACCGCGGCCCAGCCATCCGACAGCCAGAGCGACGGCGTGGTGTAGCCGCCAGCCGCGATAAATTCGAGCCACTCGGCGTTGCTGACCAGATGGCGCGCAATCCGCACATCGGCAATGAGCTCGTCGTGCCGCGGCGTCTCGTTGTCGAAACAAAAACCAGCGCCTTCGTGACCCACAGCATGAATGCCAGCCGACACATCGACGAAGCCGCGCGGACCTTGGCTCGCGTGCGGTGCCTGCCATCCGGCGTCGTAAACCGGGTCGGTCGGATTCTGCGCGAAGGCGTGCAGGATGTCGGTGATCAGCAGTTCCTGGTGCTGCTGCTCGTGATGCAAGCCGATCTCGAGAATGTTGAACACGTGCGCGGCATATGCGGCCGGCACGTTGTCGATCAGCCGCTCGACCGCCGCATCGACATGGGCGCGATAGCCGGTCACGTCGTTGCCGTTTGGTCGCGTGATCAGGCCGCGTTGCGGGCGCGCGTGGCGCGGGCCGGCGGCGACATAATAGGAGTTGAACAAAAATGGAAACCGCTGGTCGAAGATTTTGTACGATGGGTCGTTCGGCACCAGCAGGAACTGCTCAAAGAACCAGGTAACGTGCGCGCGATGCCATTTCGCAGGGCTGGCGTCGGCCATCGACTGCACGATCTGGTCTTCGGCCGACAAATGCGACGCGCGCGCTTCGGTCTCGGCACGCACGCGGCGGAAAGCCTCGCGCCAGCCGGTCCGCGCCTGATCCGGCGATGTCGCGACCGAGCGTGGTCCGAGGGTGGCGCCGCGCGTAACTTGCGACGTTGCGGTGCGCGCCATTGGGGTCTCCGTCGCGTTATTCAAAGGTCGCTGGCAGTGGATTTACGAACATAGACGTCCAATGGATGCAATTGTTCCATCGGCAGGGGGTGGGGGCAACCTGGAATCGAGCCCGCCCCGGCAACCTGACAGGGTTGTGATGGTGGCATGACGCGTGACATCGCCGAAAGACAGGCATTTCGTGCGATATTTGCCGTGAAAACGGGCCTGGAGATTGGTAGCGGGGGACGGATTTGAACCGCCGACCTCCGGATTATGATACCGAATGTCGGCGGGCTAGCGACCGCGGACAGCGACTTTTCAACTGTTTCTGCTATGAAATTTACCCCAAACTGCGGAAAAGGTATCGATAACCCTCTCAAAAAAGGCCCAAGAGTGGTACGTTTGTGGTACAGAGCAGTGGGTAATTATGTCTTCACAGCGTGTTGAAATCGACGCCGATCTCGTGAACCGCGCTCTCTCTCAGGCGCGGAACGGCGTGCGCGAAATCACCGACTACGCAGACGTCCAGCAACCGTATCTGGCATTGCGCGTGCGGGGTCACGCCGTCAGTTGGCTGGTAAAAACACGAGCGGCAACACGCAAAATCGGCTCGCCGCCCAAAATGTTGGTTCGCGAAGCGCGCCGGCAAGCGCCATTAGTGCTCGCCAAACTCCGGGAAGCTGTTCCTGAGGATTCGCCACTCGGTGTCTCGACGTCGTCCGGCTGGACATGGGACGAACTTCGGCAGCGATACAAGGAACACGTCAAGAATCCGAGGATCAAACGGGGTCGCGCGAGGCATCCGTCCACCGCGACCGTCAATGACGTTGAGCTCTCGCTAAATCGCGATGCATTTGACTCCTGGCGCGAGAGAAAGATCAACACTTTGCGACCCGGAGAACTCGTTGCTGCTATCCTTGAAATACAGAAGGCACACTCGCAACGGCAATGCGAAAAGGCTCTCAGCTACGCGAAGGCGGCACTCACCTGGGCCCTTTCCAACCACGCGGCCAATAGCGGACTGGAACTGTCTAACCCGTGGTGGATGCTGGTACGCCCACCCCAACCGACCCAAGAAGAGGTCGAGAATCTTTTAGCGCGGCAAAAGGTTCGTACTACTCAATTTACGATAGATCATTTGGGAGATGTACTCGCCCGCCACGAAGACTTCTGTCGCGGAAAGTCTGGAGCCGAGAAAATCTCACCCTCTGTTCGTTGGGGCCTCTGGTGGGATGCTCTAACCGCAAATCGGCGCGGAGCGGCTACTATGCTTTTGCGTGACGCCGTTCAATGGGATGACCCTCGCGGACAGCAGGGCTGGGGATTGGTATGGTGGCCCGCGGAGATTATGAAGACGCAAATTGATTTCTGGCTTCCCGTCCCTCCGTTTGGGCTGCATATTCTAACATGCGTCATGAGAGACTGGCGTGCACTCGTGAACAAATCGCACGGATTTCAGAACCAAACAAAGTGGGTTTTCGGTTCGACACGACGCATTGGACGTGACGCTACTAACTCCGATGTCGTAGTCGCCCCGGATTCGCTATCCAACCATCTTCGCAACCTTCGAGGTCAACGCCAGCACAACCATCGAAATCATTTGGCCAAATTGCCTTACTTCTCACTGCACACGATCAGAGATGCGGCTAGTTCATATTTGTTAGATCGCGATGACATTCCACCCGGCGCGGCATCAGCCATGCTCGCGCATACCATTAAGGGTGACCATGATCCTCGGCACGAAAAGCAGTCACAAACTACGCGTCAATTTTACGACTTCGCGCAGCGCATCCCGTTAAAATCTAAAGCGATGGCAGCGTGGAGCGAAGCGCTGCTTACAATGTTCAAAAAGGCAGGCGGCATTTATCCTGAATAATGACCTCGACGAACGTCGATAGCCCTGTATTTTTCGAACTACAATCTAGTGCGGGTCCACGAGACATTACGCGTTACGTCTGCTATGGCGGCAAACGTCACAGTTCGGGCTGGTTGTGCAAATACTAGCGTTAAACTAACACTCGCCTCGTAACGCCCTTGGATTGGCGAGACTCATTGAGTTACACTGAACCAGGAATGCCACGGCACCTTGTCGGACCTTGAATTGGGGAGTTCGTCCAATGATTGACACGCAAAAAAAGTGGAGCGGATGGAGCTGGTGGTATCTGCTCTTTGTGATCCAGTTCGTCATTGTTATTTGGCCCTCCCTTTACAACAAGGTCGAGCCGACTTGGATCGGCATTCCGTTCTTCTATTGGTACCAGCTTCTGTGCGTGCTTGTCGGCGCGGTGCTTACGGCTGTCGTTTATTTTGCGACCGATG